>Ga0114993_10003518_pt1 | contig 16169 bp, 15 predicted proteins | sample ArcticOcean_MG_C_FD_87042 | JGI IMG/M metagenome (GOLD analysis project Ga0114993, IMG submission 87042) | Marine microbial communities from western Arctic Ocean - ArcticOcean_MG_CB2_150 | ecosystem: Environmental > Aquatic > Marine > Oceanic | place: Arctic Ocean: Canada Basin | collected...
AACACGCCCGAATACCTGTTCCCTCAGTTGGCGAATATTTATGCGGTCGCGAACAAAAAAGCTCCCGCCTTATTAAGGGAAATTCAAAAGATCTCAGAGGCAGAAGGTATGAGTTATCTTTTTTCTTCCGATAGATATCCACATCTCAATTTTGATATTAATGCCGGTTACGAAAGAAGAGAGCGAGAGAGAGGAAAAGATTCAGATGAGTTCCGTAATTTTTTTAATCTATCCTTAAATCACCCCATATACCATTGGGGTGGATTAGTTGCCCGAGAACACATTGGTGAAATCGATGTCCATCTTGCGAAAGAAGAATATGAGCGATTCTATCAGAATCTGGCTCAAGAGATTCGTGTTCTCTATCTATCTCTTATCCTGGAAAATATTTCTCTTCGAAATGCAAAATTACGCGAAGAAATTATCTGTAAAAATCTTGAAGTATTAGATGAACAACGCCGTCAAGGTGTGCTTTCTGAAGATGATTATACCCTTCAATATATTCAATTACAGGAAACCTTATTGGAAATCCAAAAAAATAAAAATAAAGGACAGCGAATTATTGAAAGATTAGAATATATAACTGGCTATAAAGAGGTGGATTTAAATCGGCTCCCCCTTGAGATACCTTCACCCAGTCTGGAAAAGAACCTCTTTGAAGAAAGATTAAGCGATTTCATAAATGGTGGGTATAAAGAAAACCCTGAATTCAGCCTCAATGCGAAAAGAATTCAACGTGAAAAAGAAAGTCTGAAATTTATTGAATCAATTAACCGCCCGCTTCTTAACATTCACTTAACTCTTCAACAAGTACAGGACAATACGGCTGCATTTAATGATGTTGATACTTTGATATATTTTGGAGGTGTTAGGTTAACTTGGAATATTTTTGATGGATTTGCGACTAAAGGTAGAAAAATCGCAAGTTTGGCGCGTATTCGCCTACTCGAACAAGAAGAGCTTGGAATTAACAGTGAATTAAACCGTGAAGCGCGTAAAATGGCCACTGATCTCGATTTATCTTTTCGCTCACTGGAGCTGAATGAAGCCCGTTATCCTTTTACTCTGAAATTTTGGGATCGTGATAATCAACTCTGGAAGGACAATAAAATATCAGAATTGGAATACTTGGAAAGTCGTTTAAATTTTTTTAAAAAACAAAATGACCTATATATTGCACGAAGTAATTTTCTCCTCAATCTCTCAGAGTTTCTTTCGTATGTAGGGCAAGATCCTGCCATGCAATATTTCACGCTTCCCAAAAAAGATGAAGGAAATTAAATCTATCAAATGGCTTTTGGGGGCCCTGGTCTTGATCCTCGTCATTCTTCTCCTAAACTGGTCATGTAAACCAACCGCATATACGGAGCAAGTTACACGCGGGCAAGCTGTAGATGTGGTATCCGCAAACTTGAAAATTGAGGAAACTTATCGTTTGACTATCCGCTCCGAAGGAAGTGGTCGCGTAATCTCCAGTCTATTAAACCTCGGGGATGCGGTTCAAGCGGGTAAAACAATTATCAAGTTGGACACCACTGAGCTCGAATTGAAAATTGAAAAGATACAAATCGATTTGGATGCTTTTCGCAAAAGGTTGAAACTGGGGTCTCCGCTAAAATTCCAGATCGAGCAAGTTAAAGATAAATTAGAAGAGCTCGAAGCTCTCGATGAAACGGGCAGTGCATCACCCGACACCCTTAAAGCATGGCGTCGTCAATTGGCTGAAATACGAGAAAAAATGGATCGGGAAAAAATTAACAATGAAGCAAATTTAAATCGTTTAGAAAATGAATTAGAGCAAAACCTGCTGACTTTGGAAAGAATGACGATCAAAAGCCCGGTTGACGGTATTATCGTGGCCGTCGATGTCTTTGAGGGCGATCTAATCAGTGATCGAACGGGAATTGCAGAAATTATCTCCAATGAACGTCGAGTGATTGCAAAGATAAGTGAAGAAGATTTCGCAAAAGTTCAGGTTGGACAGCGAGCGGTTGTGAGATTTCTTGGATATGGCGATGATCTATTTAATGCAGAGGTGATCCAATTACTTCCGACTAATGATCCGGAAACCCAACGTTTTAGCATCTTTCTCTCGGTCGATATCAGCAAAGAGCGCTTGATACCCGGACTAACAGGAGAAGCCAATATCATCGTTGCCGAACGTGAAAACACTCTCATTATACCCGTTCGAGCATTACTTGGAGACCAGGTTTTCGCGGTTAAAAATGGAAGAGTAGAAATTCGCCCCGTGCTTAAAGGTTATCAAGGCCTACACAATGTAGAAGTGCTCAATGGCTTAGAAGAAGGTGAGCTTGTTATCGTTGAAGATCTGGATAGATTCAAGCACGGCAACAAAGTTAAAGTGCAATAATAACGGCCAGATTTATGCCGCCTGAAATCAGTATTGCCTTACGTTTTCTACGATCAAAAAAGCGGGCTATGATCATGAGCCTGACGGGTATCGTATTTGGAGTCGGCTTTATTATTCTCACACAAGCACTTACGAGCGGGTTCGAGATCTTTTTCATTAAAACTATATTGGGAACTAAGGGAGCACTTCGCATCCAAGATAAAACACAGAGCACATTGCGCAGTATAGAACTGGATCGAATTCACGATATTAAGTCTCGCTTTTCTTTCGCTCATTCCGAAGGACGTAAGTTCGTCAAGGGGATTGACCATCCCAGATCTCTGATCGAAGCAGTAAAAGAATTCCACAATGTTTCGGCGGTATCGGAAGTCATTCTTGGAGAAGTGAGCATGAGTAATAATTTCATATCACATCATGTCAGTCTACATGGCATCGATCTTGATAATCATCTTTCGGTTTCTGATTTGGAGGAGTATATAATGAGGGGAGAGTTAAATGAATTTCGCCGCACGCAAAATGGTATGCTAATTGGACGATCTTTAGCACAACGCATGCTCTTAAATGTGGGGGACAATGTAGTTATTTGGGCAAAGGAAGAAAGTCATCAGATGCGTGTCAGCGCGATTTATGAAACGGGTGTATCTGATATTGATCAAGTTTGGGTCTTCACACACCTCGATCAAGCCAGGACATTACTGAAAAAACCTTTTGGAATATCGTTCCTTCAGGTGAACTTACATGATAAAAATCGGGCGCCCGCAAATGCCTTTCATATGCGTTCGGTATTGGGCCATAGAGTAGAGAGTTGGCAGGAGAGAGAGCAAGTCTGGCTTGATGTATTCTGGGCACTTCGTCTGTCATCTGCTATCACTGTATCCACAATCATTATTATTTCGGGTTTAGGCATATTTAATACCCTGGCGATAATCGTTATGGAAAAGAGCCGTGAAATCGCGATCTTAAGGTCAATTGGATACACACGAAATGATATTGGCTTAGTATTCGTTATCCAGGGCATGATTATCTATTTGATAGGTACATTCTTCGGCCTACTATTGGGTGCAGCTATGACCTATACGGTTTCCGCTCTACCCATTGGCATACGAGGAATATTCACGTCCGATCATTTTATCGTTAACTGGAGTATTTGGCATTATGCCGCGGCTGCCATCACGGCTCTAATTGTCGTCTTGATAGCCAGCTATATCCCTGCTCGCAAAGCTTCGCGCTTAGAACCCGCAGTCATTATCCGAGGAGCGGGCCAATGATTGATCATAAAAATAGAGATGAACCCGTTTTACAATGCACCGGGATCAAACATAGCCTGAGTACAAACGGTAATAAAATGTCTATTCTACGTGGACTGAATATCACTCTGCATCCTGCAAAAGTTTGTGCGGTTGTCGGGCCGTCCGGATGTGGTAAAAGCACATTTTTATTTCTTGCGGGTTTGCTCGATCGACCAGAATCGGGAGAGATTGTGCTCAAGGGAAAATCGATGACGAATGCCTCAGATCGAGAGCGTACACAGGCACGAAATAATTTCATCGGCTTTATCTTTCAATTTCACTTTTTACTTCCAGAGTTCAATGTTTCCGAGAATGTCATTTTACCAATGCTCAAGCAACGAAAGCTATCTCTATCTGAAATGAAAGCCCAAGCGCAGAATCTACTAGCAGATGTAGGATTAGAAGATAAAGCAGACCGGCCAGCCCATCAATTATCCGGAGGTGAACAGCAACGAGTGGCCATTGCTCGGGCTCTCGCCAATTCTCCTTCTCTCATACTGGCAGATGAACCGACAGGGAATCTCGATCTAAAGAATTCGAACCGAATATTTGATATCCTTCAGCGAATATCCCGCGATAAAGGTCATGCCATTCTTCTAGCCACTCACAATGCCGATCTGGCAAAAAAGTGTGACATTATATTACACATGCAGGATGGCGCTTTTATATAATACTATTTATGCGATCAATTGATCGCTTAAAATATAATCCTGTTTTTCCGCAGGATATTTCCCCTCGCCTCTCGATAAAAGGCGCTCAGGCCGAAGCTTGTAAATTAAATTCCAATTGGTGAAGGCTTTTCAAATAAATCTTTGCTTCATTAATTTCCCGCCGCCATTCAGACAGTGTTTTCCGCGAGAGTTCGATTTTCTGCTCCACTGCATCTTGCAATTCCTTGTGTCTTAGTGACAATTTCAAAGAGATATCCTGCAGATAATCGACTGATTGTTGCAAAAACTGGCGCGTACTATCGGTCAAATGAATCTGACAGGTCTCTATCCTCTTATCGACGAGATCTTTCATTTCTCCGAGCTCGGCGAGTAATATCTTTTCTCTGGAAACTCTACGAAGATTTGTCGCTAATCCGATCTTATCCAATGTCCAGATCGACCATTTCGTAGGATCAAAATGCCAATTTCTCACTCCATTCCGATAATCCTGCTGAAATTCGTGATGAAAATTGTGATACCCTTCTCCAAAAGTAAATAACGCAATAAAACTACTATCACGCGCGCTACATTTGCTCGAGTAGGGCCGTTTTCCGATGTAATGACAAAAGGAGTTAATCAGAAATGTCATATGCTGGACAAAGAACTCCCTTCCTACACCTGCAATTAGAAATGCACCCAGGGCCGCCTGTGGTCCTCCATACAGATAGCCTAAGATAGTGGGTAAAACGTAACCGGCGCTGGTTCCTATCAATAGCCACCAGCGGTGCTGCCACATAACGAGCGGATCATTTTTTAAATCACTGACATTGTCTGTTGGTTGATCATGTTGAAGCCTAAACAGCAGCCACCCCATATGCGCATGAAAAAATCCCAAGTTAATATTATAGGGATCATAATCGTGATCTACATGTTTGTGATGATTACGATGATCAGAAACCCACGCGAGAGCGGATTCTTGAAAGGCTGCTGCTCCAAAAACAAGCGTATATAGTTTTACCGGCCAACTGGCCTTAAAAGATAAATGAGCAAAAAGTCTGTGGTAGCCCAGGGTAATACTCAAACCAGTGGAAATAAAATAGAACAGAAATAAAGTTATCTGGAACCAATCCAAACCAAAGTGCCAGAGATATATGGGCAATGCAGTAAGAGAAGTAATTGCGGATCCAATGAGGAAACTGCTCGTTGTCCAGTTGATTTCATCAAAGGGTATATTTAATTTCATATATACAGAATATTTATTTCAATGGGGGGTCAAACTCAGAGCGGAAAGGACTATCCGCAATTAAGTCTATAGAGACTTAAATAGCAATCTTTGTTTTATGATCAATTCGCTCACTTTTAAGCCAAAGATTGTTCTAAAATCAATATAAAATATGTCAATCAGGATCATGCCCTGGAATTCTTCCCTAAATTTATTTGGCGAAATAACGACATTTTTTATCTGGAGGGCAACAACGGTTTAATTAAAAAAATCTTATTCACAGAATGTCTTTTTTGAATTTGCACTGGGTTTTATTCGGGAGCATAAGGACAACCCGTTTTCCTCTACTTGCCCTGGACTACACCTCACGGTCCCCATCTTAATTCCTCTGTCCCAAAGTACGGATCCGTATTCAGATTAACTTTGGGATACAGATGAGAGAGTATTCGCAGCCATGGTTTCACACATGGACAATGATATAGGTCGCATCCTCAACTTTCTGAAATAGCTGAAAATAGATAAAATACTATAGTATTCTTCAGTTCTGATAATGGTGCCTTAAAGACGAGTGACAAACGCTTCGATAATAATGGGCCCTTGCCATAGCGCAATTTTTATTTATTTCCATGATGTTAAATCTTTGCGATGATCTTTATTTTATCGTCGTTTTTTAATAAATTAATCGGGATATAGTGAAATCCTCAGATAAACTGAAGCATTTGAATTTGCGAAAGCATATCGAAAAGTTATGCGCCTGTGATTTGTGTCCAAAGATGTTTAAACCCGTGGTTACTGGAAATCCTGTCTTCAGTAAAGTTATTCTCGTGGGACAAGCACCCGGAGTTAAGGAGCCAATCTTAAAGAGACCCTTTGCTTGGACTGCTGGGAAGATGTTATTTCAATGGTTCGAAAACTCCTGCGGACTAAACGAAGAGCAGTTTCGCAAGAATATATATATGGCCGCTGTTTGCAGATGTTATCCCGGTAAAAAAAAGAAGGGGGGTGATCGCGTGCCTGACACTGAGGAAATTGCTAATTGTGCCAATTGGCTGAAATCAGAATTCAGCATTCTTAAACCCGAATTGGTTATCCCAGTGGGTAAATTAGCTATTACTCAATTCATGGAATGCTCAAAACTGGCTGACATCATAGGTCATAGTTTTAATACCCTATATAATAACAATAAAATCGATATTATTCCCCTCCCCCATCCTTCAGGTGCATCGCCATGGCCGCGTATCGAACCAGGGAAGAGTTTGCTTCAAAAAGCTTTATCTGAAATCTCCAATCACGCGGCAATGAAAAGAATTACCGCGAAGTTATCGCTCAAATAAAATCCTTTATTGCCTTTGATGGTATAGACTTCCGTATTCGTCCAGTTCCAGGAAATATGAGTTTACTCAATCGTCGTTTCCACGATTGGAATGGAGATGATTGTGCCTTCTTCATTCGCAAAATCCACATTAATACTTTGTGTTGGTTGCGGAGTCTCATCTGATTTGAAGTTGTTTTGTACGATCATTGTTGTAAATCCAGGATCGGTTAAGTCGTCTTCAGCTACTAAAATCGCTTGTAATCCATTACTTTGAATCAGGTCCCCACCCGTAATGCGCATGCCTGAATTTGGCACATTTACCGTAAACGAACCCGGTGCAAATAATAAATGAGGTACCGCGAATTCACTGGCATCAATATCTCCTACTGTTAATCGGGTCGCTATCCTTACCTTCCGCGCATCAACACCTATCCTTCCCTCACTTCCGAAAAAAGAAACATTCGATAATTGCATGCCCCCAATCACCGTCGAATTTATCACTTCCACTAAATTCACATCCGCTTCAGCATCATAAACTACTCCCTCGGGAAATAATGCCTGGTTTACCGCATTGATCGTGCCCACGGTGAAGATACTTAGAAAAGTACTTTCATCCGCTCCTTCTACACGTACTGTGGGACGCCCTTTAACATAATTTACCGTGGGTTGGTTATATTTAACTGGTGGTGCAGGAGGGGAAAAGGTTGTGGGATCCAAATCAACGGATACTAATCCGGTACCCGAAAACTCTACCTGAACGATATCATCATCTTCATCCAAAAACGAAACCCGTGTAATTTGATTAGTCTTCGCTCTCAATTTAATGCTTTCACCGATCATTAATACCTGATCAAAAATATTACCACTGGGATGCTCAATATTCTCGCCGGCTATATTGCCAGTTCCTTCTAGAACTAATTCTAGTGGCGTACTAGCAGGAGAATTATAGGTAGCACGAAAAGTGCTCTCGGCCATAATATTATCTGTATCGACCGCACGTACGGTAAACTCAGCTGTCCCCGTCTGGACGGGGTTTCTATAGAGCTTCAAAATTGATCCGTTAAGTGAGGCGGTAACCAATTTAGGATTACTATTTTCAATTTCATACCTTAAGACCGCATTTTCTCTTGTCTCTTCCGGGTAGATCGGGATGCGACTTACAGTACGTATGAAAACAAAATTATCGGTAGTTAATGCTCCGCCCAAATAATTGATTACGGGGAGCCGAGGAATTACGTCGCCACTTAAAAATGTAACATCGAGGAGAGAGATATCATTAATTACACCTATCCCCGCTCCAATCACTTGACCAAACACTGTATTATGAGGAAAAAAACCTCCATTATCAAAAATATTTATATGCCAACTACTCGTGGCACTGTTCGGATTACCATTTGCAACCGTCGTTGAAATCGTTCCTCTATCATGCGGATGTCCTGCTTCGCTTACAACAGGAGGATCTGTCGGTATGGGATCAAAAGGGATCGGGAGCACTGTATAGGTCCCCCCTTGAATGATACCAAAAGTTTGTGTTTCAGAGAAATGAATTACCGTGTCTGTGTAATCTCCGTCATCTACATAATTGAGAAAATTATTAACTGTATTTGGTGCTTCCGAGGTAAATAACTCGACATTGAATGAGCCGAGAGTCGTTTGAAAATGGGCTACCGGCTCTTCAACACCCGGTATTTCAAAGATTTCCTTTAAATTAATAACTACCGGTTCATTCGTCGCTGGGTCATTAATATCCGAAATCGGCTGAATTACCGTAGGGATTTGACTCTGCGCTAATGCGTGGGATAGTGTGAAAATGAGAATGGGGGCGACGTAATATTGTAGGTGTTGCATTTAGATAAAATTAACTACTTAGGTCTTTGGAGATGAATAAATGTTCCCTATATATTAACAAGTGTTATTTTAATTAACGTTTAAATCGCCATTACCCTCATTTGCTCTGGCATCGAGTTCTTCGATTTTAAAGCGGACACTTACGATATATGGCTCCTCACCTTCTGTCCAATGCCCGTAAGTAGTAGTGACAAACGTACCATCGGGCAGGAGTTCTAACCCCGGGTAAGCACAATCTCTACCATGATGATTATCCATGAATCGAATGCGATATTGCCCCTCACGACCAAGTCTAATATCTTCATAAGTACCTACCCATCCAACCCAATCCCCTTTCGTTGGAGAGATATGTGTAGTATCGCGAAAAGTGGCAACCAACCTCCCATCAGAAGTGTAGAGCAGTTTATGCCTATCACCTGTCAAGGCAGCTGGTAATTCTTGTGGTTCGCTCCAGGATTCCCCTTCGTTATCGCTGAAGCTTACAAAAGAATTAAATTGTCGACTGTTTTCACGCATAAGCATCGCCAACTGCTTGCCGTCTGGAGAACGAATCAATCCTGGTTCACAGAGTTTGGCCAGGGGGTGGGATACTATCACTTTGGGACTACTCCAATTCAAACCGCCATCTTTAGAAATAATTCTATAGACGTAAAACTGCCCACCTACATTCTGCCCACCTTTAATGAATCTGCCATCATCATGAAAAAAAGCCATGTAGTTTCCATTTTTAAGACGGACCATATCTGCCATCGCCACGATCCCTCCAAAATCCCCAATCGGTTCTAAGGCTGTCCAAACATTCCCATCGTCATTTGAAACTGCCATACGAATGGGGTATAAACCTGAAAACAGGATTAATCTTTTCAGGCCGTTGGAATCTATAACGCGATAAATGGTTGGAACCTCCAGAGAAGATTTCCAATTATCAGGCACAGGTAATCGATTGCTCCAGGTCAAACCTCCATCGTCACTCTTTTTCATCATAATGGCTCCCTTACCGTGGCCCTTAGGATAAACGACAATCATTGTCTTATTATCTTCGAGCAAAACCGTAGTGGGATGGCCTAAATATTGACCAGGTTCTCGATCCACAATAATTTGCCGCTCTGATTCGTTAGCCAGATCAATGATCGGAATTTTGTAATTGTTGCTCATCGCTCCTGTTACAGGTCGTGAAAAGACTAAGACTGATGAACATATAATCAAAATCGTGGGAATGTTCATTCAAAATTTAAAATTGAATCAATTTATATATCAAGAGCCATTAAACAGAATTACTCTAATTCTATTTTAAATAAAGAATTCGCTAATATACTTTGAAATAAATGCATTTGCTTATATAATATTATAGAGTGCGCTGATCACGATCAGCATTCCCCAGTCCTATCGCAAATAACCTGATTATAAGCCATGAAGCCCTTATATACGAAATTCCTTTTTTACTGCCTTACTAATCTATTTATTCTTTGTTTCCATATTCCCCTCCTTGGAAATAGCAGCGAAGATAAAGCTACTAATCAAGACTTACAGGTAATTAAAGCAGTTAAACCAATTTTACCTGCAAACGTTGCAAAAACAGGAGTAACCGAAGGATTTGCGATCATTGTGCTCATCGTCGACAATAAAGGCCTTCAGAAAGAGTTTGTCGAATTTGCTGCCTCACATCCCGCTTTTGCTCGATCAACGATCAGAGCGATAAAGAGATGGGGGTTTACGCCCAGAATCGTCAATGGAGCAGCATACGCGAGTCGGGTATTTGTTAAGGCAAGCTATAGCTTAGAAAATGGTGGTGGTGGTGTCGTCGATGCATCAATAATCGATGAAGCGATGTTCAAGAATAAAACCATAAATAGATCACTGTTTATGGTTAGTGACATCAATGAATTGGACCATGAACCAAAAATTAGTAAATCGATTTCACCCGTTTATCCGGCAGAAATGAGGGAAGTGGAAGCAAGTGGGCAAGTCCTGGTAGAATTTTTTATTGATACCACAGGTAAAGTCAAAGCCCCTGGAATCAAATCTTCATCGAATGATTATTTTGCGGTTGCCGCACTGACAGCAATAAAAGAATGGAGATTTCAATCGCCGATGAAGAGAAGCAAGCGAGTCACAGCTCGCGCCTATCAACCTTTTTTCTTTGAATATAAACATTTCGATAACAATTAGTTTATCTCAGCCATGATCGTTCAGTCATCGACTGATAATAGAAGGTAGTTTTTCAATTCCACTTATGAAGAAGATACTTATCGCCGAGGATGATGTCACCCTGCGACAAAGTTTACGAACAGTTTTGGAATCGATTAATTATTTAGTGTTTGAAGCTGGAAATGGTGAGGAGGCCATCACTTTATTTAAAAACGAGAGCCCCGATATTGTACTTATAGATATAATTATGCCTATAAAAGAGGGAATAGAAACGATTATCGAAATGCGTAAATTAGATCCACGTACACGAATTATCGCCATGTCGGGAGGTGGTCGTTTAGATGCTCAAGATCATCTCGATATGGTCAGTATTAATCTAGTGGATGCAAAAAATTTAAACCGTTCAAACTTCAGATGCTATTAGATACGATCAATTCTCTTTTAGGTAATGATATTTTAAACAGCTGCCAAACGACAACTGTAACTATACCCTCAAATCAATTACTTTAATACGATCCCGACCGGGCAATGATCAGACCCCATTACTTCTGGTTGAATAAAAGCTTTTATCAACCGCGGTCTCAATAGAGGTGAGATGCCAAAATAATCAATGCGCCAACCGATATTTCTCGCCCTGGCATTAGTCCGATATGACCACCAGGTATAATGATTGGGACCCGGTTCAAATTCACGAAAGGTATCGATAAATCCCGCATCGACCATATTAGTAAATCCTGTTCGTTCTTCGTCGGTAAATCCCGCGTTATACCGATTGCTCTGGGGGTTAGCCAAGTCTATTTCTTGATGAGCAACGTTTAAATCACCGCAAAAGACGACCGGTTTCTTTTTTTCCAGTTTCTTTAAATATTCAAGAAAAGCAGGATCCCAAACTTTTTCTCTGAACTTTAAGCGTGATAAATCATTTTTTGCGTTTGGGGTATACACGTTTACGAGGTAAAAATCGGAGAATTCCAATGCAATGACTCGACCTTCAGTATCACCTTCTTTTACCCCAATCCCGTAAACAACCTCTTCAGGTTCAATTTTGCTGAAAATGGCAGTCCCTGAGTAACCTTTTTTTTCAGCTGAGTTCCAATATTGTTTAAATCCGGTGGGTAATTCTAATTCCACCTGCTCTGGCAATGCTTTAATTTCCTGCAGGCAAAGTATATGGGGTTTTGATTTATTGAAAAAATCCAGAAACCCCTTTTTTATCGCCGCGCGTATCCCGTTAACATTCCATGAGATTATTGTCATATCATTTTGAAGATGAGCTTCGATTCATAAAATAACATTTATATTCAAGCAATCTTGTTCTGTTTCACTTTCTTCTTTTTCTTTTTTTCACTCGTCAATACTTTTTTTAATTTCCCCCATTGCTCCTGGCTGACTATGTATCCCACGCAATTATCGCTTCCGCAACGACACGGGTGATCGCGAAAGTCATCCAGATCATAACCATAGTCATAAGAGAGTTCCTCACCCTCCTTTATGTCGCGGAGCGCAATTATCCATATTCGCCCACGAATAATATCAGTCTCACAATTAGGATCGCATGAATGATTAACAAATCGAGCGGTGTTATAATTAACGCTCCCATCTATATCATGGCGCTTATTAAGCTCAAAAATATAAACTGCACCGCGACCAGTCTTTTTTGCCTTTTCAATCATTCGAATGCTGCGCTTTTCGGATTCAGCCTTTGTTATTCTATCACCAATATATTCAATTACACGCGCTCCTTCCGGGATATCCTGGTTCGCAAATGCTCCCCTGTTATGAATAGAGGATTGGCGAATTTCATAATATTTTTGCTGTTTTAATTTATCCATAAATATTAAACTCCATCTATATTCCCATTAGGGTAATAGCTATCTATTATTAACATTTTACATCTAAAAGGTAAAAAACCTCGTTTTTTTTATTATAAATTACAATCCGCAAATTCCATGATTCATTCATCCTGCACGTATCACGGTAGAGAAATCAATAATGAATAATATGCTCGTCAATGCTTGAGTTTATTGCATGCTTAAGCTTTAATTCTAAGATGAATAATCATGATGTGCAGTCACTCGTTGAGGACGCAACGCTGGATTTTACCCTCGGTGATAATGAGGAGGCCATTAAAAAACTTGAGCAGGCAATAAATATTAATTCTCAATCCTTTGAAGCTTGGCATGCTTTAGCGGAAGTATTTTTTTCTAAAAAAAATTTTGATCGAGCATTGCAAGCAGCGGAAAAAGCCTATGCGCTCATTCCAGAAGACATTCACATTAACACCAGCCTCTCGCGTATATGGATGGAACTCGGAGATAAAACAACTGCCGAGAAATATGGCGCTCAAGCTCGGATGTTAAACTGGAAAGATGAATTACAATCTCCTCAAAATAAATAATACTAAATAAGATATTCCAACCGTAGTAATTATTTTCACTATTCACAGGCATTGAGTATAAATTGATGCCTATTTATTAAACTCTCCTCCCAATGGAAAACTCACAATTTACTCTCGAATTTGAAAAACCGCTTCGTGATTTAGTTAAGCAGATCGATGAACTTAAAAGGAAGTCAATGGCACAGAACCTTGATTTATCGAGTGAAATTGAGGGAATAGAAAAAAAGATTGATGCGACAAAATGTGAAATTTATTCAAACCTGACTTCCTGGCAAATAATTCAACTCGCACGGCACCCTAAACGTCCTTATGCGTTGGATTATATAAATACCATTTTTACCGATTTTCAGGAATTTCACGGCGATCGGCGATTTGGTGATGATAAAGCAATAATAGGGGGGACGGCTTTTTTTAACGGTAAAGCGATTATGATTATCGCACAGCAAAAAGGTCGCGACACTAAAGAAAATCTTGTGCGTAATTTTGGTATGCCATTACCGGAAGGCTATCGTAAAGCATTACGATTAATGAAGATGGCTGAAAAATTTAATATGCCTATCATCTCTCTGATTGATACTAAAGCTGCCTACGCTGGTATTGGCTCAGAAGAAAGACATGTAGCTGAAGCGATTGCCGTAAACCTTCGTGAAATGAGTCGATTAAAGGTACCTTTTATCTCAGTCGTCATTGGTGAAGGCAGCTCCGGAGGTGCTCTCGGGATTGGCGTCACTGACCGTATTTTAATTTTGCAATACGCCTATTACTCAATCTGCCCACCAGAAGCCTGTGCCGCGATACTTTGGCGCAACCGCGATCAATCAGTAAAAGCAGCTGAATCATTAAAATTAAATGCTAAAGAATTAATTAAGCTAGGGATTGCGGACGAAATTATTGAAGAGCCCTATGGCGGAGCTCATTGCGATCACCAGGCAGCAGCTGAAATTCTCCGCACCGTAATCGCGAGACACTTGAAAGAATTAAAAAACAAATCAACGGACAAATTAATCGAGGAAAGGTATCAAAAGTATCGCGCAATCGGTGTATTTGCAGAATCTATTTCCGTTAAAAAGACTCAAAGAAAAGAAGCATAGGCTCCTCGGTTAACTTTTCAGCTTACACTTTCTTGGGATTAATACCTCGAATTAGAGGCTAATCCGCAATCCGTCATAAGCCAGGGAGACCCCTTGGGGCAATTGTCTGCTATATGTTTCGTGGTCTACCATAAAAGTCATATGTGTAAAATAGGTCTGAGGAGCACCAATATCCAGAGCCGTTTCCAGCGCCTCCTCAATAGACATATGTGTGGGATGAGGGTTTGGGCGTAAAGCATCAAGAATGACTATATCAGCGCTGCGAGCGAGTTCTCTTTGCTCCGGTCCTACTTCTTTACAGTCCGTATAATAAGCGATTTTTTTTTCACTGCTACGTTCTTCAAACACGAGCCCCAGCACTTGCATTCTACCGTGTGGAAGCAAGGTTGTATAAATACGTCCGGCATCTAATTCCAGAAGGGATGGTATTTCTTTTAATTGAAAAGCGGGATAGCCTCGAAACTCAGGTTTGTCTCTTATCGCATAGGGAAAAATATCCCGAACCCTGCTCAGTCCCATTTCAGTACTGTAGATCGGCATTGAATTTCCACCCATCAAATCACAAAATCGACGAAGATCATCCATCCCCAAAATATGATCGGCGTGACTATGCGTAAGAACAAAATTATCAATTTTTCGAATATTGTTATGTATGCATTGAAGTCTAAATTCCTGGGCAGCGTCTACCTGGATATGACACCCATCCATTATCACATGTATACTGCTTCTCGATCTCCAATTTTTAGGATTTTCCAGATCTATCCCATCGTGATCATGGGCAATCATTGGAACACCTTGAGAAGTACCTGTCCCCATAAATATAATTTCCATTGCCATTACTAGGATGAACTGCTGAGAATATCGCGAGCGAAAAATCAATTACGCAAATGAAATTGAAATCCACTTTAGCAATGATTACCGGCCTAACCGTTCCAATTTTAACGGTTGCTATAGTTTCATGCGCTAAAAGAGATGAATTGACGATCTCCGCTGCGATAAGCTTGCGTGCCCCTCTCTTAGAAATTGCCAATAAATTCAATCTCACTTATCCCCACTCTCAACTGGTTTTTAATTTTGGTAGCTCCGGCTCTCTGCGTCATCAGATCGAAAATGGTGCACCCGTCGATATCTTTATTTCCGCTGCATCGGATGACATGGAAACTTTGCTTAATAAAGGTTTAGCTGAAAGGAATTCCCATAAATCTATCCTCGCTAACAGCCTTATTTTGATTACCCATAATTCCAATAACACGATAAATAACTTTGCTGATTTGAACAAGCCGAGCGTAGGGAAGATTGCGGTAGGTGAATTTAATTCTGTCCCTGTAGGACGTTATGCGAAAGAGACACTTCTCTCTATGGAGCTCCTCGAAAAGCTTCGACCTAAACTGGTATTCGCAAAAAATGCGCTACAGGCAATTACTTATGTTCAAAGTAAAAATGTCGAGGCCGGTCTTGTCTATAAGACAGATGCTTTAAAATCTACAAATGTTAAAATTGTTGCTACTGTAGATCCCTCAACCCATCGCCCCATTAATTACTATCGCGCGATTATTCAAAACTCGCCTCAATCTGAACTCGCGAATACTTTTTTGCATTTCATTGAAGAGAAAAGTTCTTTGCAATTATTTCAAGATTATGGTTTTCGCACAGTTGCAGCTGACCCTGCAGCTTACTGAATAAGCACTTAAACGATGATCGATCTCACACCTCTGTGGCTTTCTTTAAAGACCGCGTCGGCTGCAACGGCTATCACTTTTGTCTTAGGTGTGCTAACTGCGCGATGGCGTTTACGCTATAAACATCGTGGCCTCGATATCCTCGATGGCATACTCCT
>Ga0114993_10003519_pt1 | contig 16165 bp, 15 predicted proteins | sample ArcticOcean_MG_C_FD_87042 | JGI IMG/M metagenome (GOLD analysis project Ga0114993, IMG submission 87042) | Marine microbial communities from western Arctic Ocean - ArcticOcean_MG_CB2_150 | ecosystem: Environmental > Aquatic > Marine > Oceanic | place: Arctic Ocean: Canada Basin | collected...
CAATGTAGTAAAATTTCAGATTTAATTATAACCACTGGAGGAGTCTCTGTTGGTGATGCAGATTATATACGAGAAGTTTTAAATGAAATTGGAAAAATTAATTTCTGGAAAATATCGATAAAGCCTGGAAGGCCTTTAGCATATGGAAAAATTAAAAAAACAAGTTTTTTTGGTTTGCCTGGTAATCCAGTGTCCACGGTTATAACTTTTCAATTATTTGTTATTCCTGCTATAGAAAAAATGATGTCATCTGAAATTAAAAATAAATTATTTATAAGCGCAATAACAAAAACAAATTTATCTAAAAAGAAAGGAAGGGTTGAATATAAAAGGGCTTTCTTAACACAAACCAAAAACAAAGTTTTTGTTGAAACTACAGGACTACAGGGCTCTAATATATTAACATCCCTGGCCAAAGCTAATTGTTATATAAAACTTTCAGCAAATATTAATAAAGTAAAGAAGGGCGATATAGTAAAAGTATTGCCTTTTACGAACAATTTATAATCATGGGAAATAAAATATACTCCAATATAGGTCTATTTAAAAATATCTTGATTTGCCTATATGATTTAATGCTTTTATTTTCAGTATTATTTTTTATGTCTATACCCATTCATATTTTCACAAATGGAGATACAATAACAAATAATCCTTTGTATCAAATATATTTATTAATAATTATTATTTCATATTATTCATGGTTTTGGATAAAACATAATCAGACGCTTGGAATGAAAAGCTGGAAAACTTTTCTAGTTAATGATAATAATGATGTCAATATAACTTTTTATCAGTGTATTTTAAGGATTTTATTTGCTTTATTAGGTGGACATCTATTTCTTCTATTTAATAAAAGATCACTACAAGATATTGTGTCAAAAACTAAAATTATCAAAAACTAAAATTATCTCAAACCTGTTTCTAATTGATGCATGTATAAATAATACCCTATTACTATAAAGAGAGCATTGGTCAAAAATATATTAAAGAAAGGATATATTCCTAAAACAATCCCTATATTAGGCAATATCGAAGATATAATAAAAAACGAAATGCCAATCAGTACACCTATCATGACTCTTTTGCTTAAATTATTTTGCCTATACCTCCCAAATATAAAAGGCATGGCTAAAAAAAGCATTATAACGGTAGAAACTGGTTGAAATATTTTTTCCCAAAATATTTTAGTTTGAATAGTAGTGTCAAGATTATTATTACCCAAATATTTTATGTTTTTGCTTACATCAGATAATGATAAGTTTAATGAATTTTGAGTTTTTATACTTATTAGTTGTTTATTTATAAGCTCATCCCTAACTTGTTCTTTGTGATATTTTTGTGATATGGGGTTTGTAAAAAAGAATGTTTCACTTACACCTTTTAAGTTCCATTTTCCGTTTATTGCATCTGCCTCTGCTATACTACTTATAGATTGAAGTTGATTTTCTTCGTTATAATTATATACAATGATTCCCTTTAAATTAGATTCTGAATAAATTTCCCTAATCTTTATAAATGTATTAGCATCTTTGAACCAAACGCCATTACGTTGAAAAATAATTTTCTTATTGATTGAAAAATTCTTATTTTGTTCAGCTTTAATTGTAAATTTTGGAACAATAAAATCAGATATCAAGTAGAAAATAATAGATAATGCAAATACCTGAGACAGTATAATAAACATAATTTTACTCACAGATATTCCAGCTGCCTGCATAGAAACGAATTCAAAATCAGATGCCATTGCTCCCAATGAAAGCATAGCGCCAATTAAAATCGCATAAGGAAACATAATATTTATGCTTCTTGGTATATTTAGTAAAATATATTGAAGTAATTTAAAAAAAGAATAATTTCCAGTATTTAAATTTTTAATTTCAGCGGTGAATGAAAAAAATATCTCTATGGATAAAAGGACTGCTAGACTTATTAAAAACCCATATATAAAACGTTTAAATAAATATAATTGCAATATTTTCATTATCCTCGTCCTGGTATCTTATGAGAATCAGCATGATAAATATAAATCAACATAGCCATCACTAAAACATGTATCCACCAGAGACCAAAAAAACCAGGGATATAAGAAAGTAAATATATTTTTTTTGCAATAGACATTGCTATAAAATAAATAAAGTATACAATCGCGCCTAAAAATATTTTACTGTATCGGCCTTTTTTTGGTGAAGAATAGCTAAGCGGTATAGCAATAAGCCCTAATATTAGAGAAGCTATTGGCAACAATAGGCGAGACTGAAGCTCTGCATGATCTGCAGTGTTATTGCTAAAAAATAAATCAATTGTAGATTTACCTGCTGGAATACTATTTACATGAACCGGAATATCTTTCCTCAATTGTAGCCCATGCTCTTTATATTTTGTTATTCTAGTTTCTGCACCATTAGAAGATATAATTTCATTTATAATTCCTTCTTTTAGCATTATATATTTTTGATTATCTTCATCAAAATAATATGAAGCTGTTTCCGAGTTTTCAACTGAAGCCATAGATTCCCTATCAGTACTAAAGAAAATATTATTTAGTTTATTATCTACAATATCTTCAATGAAGAATGTTGCTTTCCCGCTTTGAGAAGATATAAATCTACCCGCTGTAATCTCTTCAATTCTTTCCTCATTATTCAGTCTATGCTCCAATTGATAACGATATTCTGTAACTGAAGGTGTGATATATAAAGAAAATAATGCAACTATTAGACTTGCTGGTATAATAATATTTGATAAAATCTTGACGATATCTAATGGAGACTGTCCAGATGATGATATTACGGCCATCTCATTACTATTATAAAACTTCCCTAAAGAAATAATAATACCAAAGAAAAGACTGATTGGAATTATGTGTATTGAATATTGGGTTACTTTAATTAATATTACCGGCATAAGAAGATATGTAGGAAAATTCCCAATTGATGCCTCCTCAATAAGCCGAAGCATTGTATTAGATGATAATATAATCATCAAAACACCAAAAACAGCTATAGAGGAACCAAACACCTCTTTCAGTAAATATTTATTAAGAATTCTCATTATGAATAATATTATATTTAAATTTTAACAAGTTTTTTAAAAAAATGTTAATCTAGTATATATTCTCATAAAAAAAATAAAAGGTAAAAAAATATGGATTATATAATCGCTAAATCTGATAAATCTGATAAATCTGCTGACAAAGCTGACTATCACCTTATGGGTATTTTTGCAGATAAAGTGACAAACCATATAGATAAAAAAGTAGGCAAATCAACAATAAATACCATTATATGCAGCATTAAGAACAATGAAATATCTGGAGAGATTGGGGATTACCAAATATTTGATGATAATGGGATTGCTTCTAAGGTTGTTGTGTTTGGATTAGGTGAGAAAAAAAAATTTAGCCCTATTATTCTAAACAGAGCTGTATCTTTAGTTATAAAAAAAATTGCAAAAACTAGTGCCAAAACACTTTCAATTAACAGTAGAAATATAGTTTCAAGTAATTTAACAACTTCAGCGCAGCAATTAATCATTGCTATAGAATCCTCGTTTTATAAATTTTCTTTAAAAAAGATAGAAAATAAAGTCAAACTTAAAAAGTGTATATTTTTATCAGATAATAAAATGTCTACAAGCGACTTTAATAATATGGTAAAAATATCAAAATCAATATCAAGCGGCATTAGTTTAGCTAAAGATTTAGGTAATACGCCTCCAAATATATGCACTCCTTTGTTTTTAAGTAATGAAGCAAAAAAACTACAAAAAATAAATAAATCTATCAAAGTTAAAATCCTTGATGAGAAGAAAATGAAATCTTTGGGAATGGGTTCTTTATTATCTGTTTCTCAAGGAAGTAAGCAACCAGCAAAGTTTGTAATAATTGAATATTTACCACAAAAAAACAAAAAACCAATTGTATTGGTCGGCAAAGGTATTACCTTTGACACAGGGGGTATTTCACTTAAACCAGCATCAACAATGGATGAAATGAAATTTGATATGTCTGGTGCGGGAAGCGTAATTGGGACTATGTTTGCCTGTGCCAAAATGAAAAGTAAAACTAATGTCGTAGGAATACTAGCATGTGCAGAGAATATGCCTGGTAGTCAAGCAACTAGACCGGGAGATGTTGTTAAAAGTATGTCTGGATTAACAATAGAGATACTAAACACAGACGCAGAAGGTAGACTGGTTTTATGCGACGCATTAACTTATGCAAAAAGATATAAACCAAAATATATGCTTGATATGGCAACTTTAACTGGCGCTTGTCTTGTAGGTTTAGGTAAATATCCTAGCGGTTTATTTTCTAATGATCAAAAACTTGCTGATTTAATAAAAAAATCTGCTGATAAAACCGGAGACAGAGTATGGCAGTTGCCACTATATGATGATTATTTTGCAGAATTAAAAACAAATTTTGCTGATATCCAAAATATTGGCGGGAGATATGGGGGAGCTATAACTGCAGCTGCATTCCTGGCTAAGTTTACGGAAGATATAAAATGGGCTCATCTTGATATTGCTGGAACTGCATGGGAGACCGGTGAAAATAAAGGATCAACAGGAAGACCTGTTGGTTTATTAGTAGATTTTCTCCTATCAAATCAATAAATTGAAAAAAATTGCTCTTTTTTATATACTTAATAAAGCAGAAAATTTAAAAATTTCTGTATGTAAAATTATCAAAGAATATTATAAAAAGAAATATAAAATTTTTGTATCATCTCATAGCAATGATCTGATTGATGAATTAAATAATCTGCTTTGGACATTTGAGCAAATTAGTTTTATCCCACATTGTACTACTAAAAATTATGATAAAAACTCTCCAATACTATTAAGCGGGAAAGGTAGTTTTCCAAAAAAAATTAATCTAAAAGAATATGATGTTTGGTTAAATTTAGATAATGAGATGGAAGAAAATTATACAGATTTTGAGATAATACTAGAAATAGTGTCACAAAATGAAGAGGAAAGGATATTGTCTAGAAAAAGATATCTGAATTATCAAAAGAATAATTTTGAAGTGGAACATGAGAAACTATAAATAAATGGATATAAAATATTCTCCAAAAAAACTTGAAGCAAAAATCTATGATAAATGGGTTAAAAATGATTGTTTTTCTCCAAAAAATTTAAAAACTAATTATTCTATTGTGCTGCCTCCTCCGAATATAACTGGGACCTTGCATATGGGTCATGCATTTCAACATACAATTATTGATATTTTAATTAGATACAACAGAATGCTTGGCAAAAGTGTTCTGTGGCAACCGGGTACTGATCATGCGGGTATAGCAACACAACTTGTTGTTGAAAATAATTTAAGTTTAAAAGGAAAAACTAGACATGATATTGGCAGACAGGCTTTAGTAGATGAAATCTGGAAATGGAAAGAAAAGTCTGGAAATACAATTATTGCTCAGACAAAAAGAATTGGGTCCTCAGCTGACTGGAGTAGAAATCGATTTACAATGGATGATGGTCTAAATAATGCTGTAAAAAAAATATTTATTAAATTATTTGAAGAAAAAATTATTTACAAAGGTAATAGGCTTGTAAATTGGGATATAAATCTACAAACTGCAATTTCTGATTTAGAAGTCACTAATATTGAAAAAGATGGCTACCTATACTATATAGATTATCATATTGAAGATAGTTCAAAAGTAATTACAGTCGCTACAACAAGGCCTGAAACCTTATTTGGTGATAGCGCAATTTGCATTAATCCAAAGGATGAACGTTTCAATAGTCTTATTGGAAAATATGCAAATATACCAATAATTAATAGAAAGATACCGATAATCGGAGATCAATCTATCGATATGGATTTTGGAACAGGTTGCGTAAAAATTACGCCAGCTCATGATTTTAATGATTATAAATTAGGCAAAAAACATAAATTAGATTTTATTAACATATTAAATAAAAATGGTAATTTTAATCAAGAAGCCGGAGATAAATTTGTCGGCAAAAATATACATTCATCTCGTGATTTAGTTTTAAATTTGCTAGAAAAAAATGGTAATTTAAATAAAAAAGAAAAATATAAAATAGTATTGCCAATAGGTGAAAGATCGGGAGAGATAATTGAACCATTATTAACAGATCAATGGTTTATGAAAATGGATAACCTTGCTAAACCCGCCATAGATGCTGTAAAAAATTCTACTATAAATTTTGTTCCAAAGAACTGGGAAAAGATTTATTTTAATTGGCTTAATAATATTGAAGATTGGTGCATAAGTAGACAAATCTGGTGGGGGCATAGAATACCCGCTTGGTATGATGAGAATGGTAATGTATATGTTGGTGAAGATGAAGGTAATGTTAGAGAAAAATACAGTTTAACAAAAAATATTAAACTTATTCAAGATAATGATGTATTAGATACCTGGTTTTCATCCTCACTATGGCCATTTACAACTTTGGGTTGGCCAGAAAAAACAGAAGAGTTAAAGAAATATTATCCAACAAATGTTCTTGTTACTGGGTTTGATATCATTTTCTTTTGGGTTGCTAGAATGGTTATGATGGGCATTAAGTTTATAGGTAAGGTTCCTTTTAAAACAATATATATTCATGGGCTTGTTAGAGATTCGGAAGGAAAGAAAATGTCTAAGTCACTTGGCAATGTAATTGATCCCATAGATATTATTGATGGAATTAGTTTAGACGTATTAACAGAGAAAAGAATTTCTAATTTGGTGCAGCTAAAATTAAAAAATAAAATTATCAATAAAACAAAAGATGAGTTTCCAGATGGAATTAAACCTTATGGAGCTGATGCTTTAAGATTCTGTTTCAGTGCTCTTGCCTCAACTGGGAGAGATATAAACTTTGATTTAAAACGAATTGAAGGATACAGGAATTTTTGTAATAAATTATGGAATGCTTCAAGGTTTGTATATATTTCAACTGATGGACATAATTATAATGAAAAAATAATATTTAATAATCTATCAATCTATGAAAAATGGATAATCATCCAATTAGACAACCTTGTAACAGATTACAAAAAATATTGTACTTCTTATAGGTTTGATTTAATGGCCTCATCTCTATATAGTTTTATTTGGAATGAATACTGTGACTGGTATCTAGAAATTGCAAAAATAGAAATTAATGAAGGAAATAAAAATACAAAGAATATTTTAATTTATACTCTCCAAATTATATTAAAATTATGTCATCCAATAATTCCTTATATTACAGAGGAAATATGGAATGAAATGCGTACTATGAAGTACACGCAAGATAATCTTCTTATTAATGCCAAGTTTCCTTCTCAACAAAAAATATTTAAAGATGAGAAGGTTCTTGAAAGTATTTCAATATTAAAAGAATTGGTTAGTGTTATAAGAAAAACTAGAAGTGATCTCAATGTACACCCTAAAATAGAATTAGACTTATATATTGTTTCTAATAACATATCAAATAAAACTCTTATTATTGATAATGCACATATAATAAAGAAGCTAACAAGAGTTAACCAGCTTTATTGGAATAATTCTACTTATGATGATAAAGAATGTATAACAATTACATTGCGTGATTTAAAAGCATTTATTCCAATAAAAAATATTATTGATATTGAGCAAGAAATTAATAGACTGAATAAGAATCTAGAAAATATTATAAAAAACTACGACAAAATAAAACAAAAACTAAATAATAAAGATTTTATTGAAAAAGCACCATCAAATATAATACAAGAAAATCTAAATAAGAAGAATAATGTAGAACAAGAAATAAAGTCTATAAAAGAATTGCTTAAATACCTATCTAATTAAGCTATAAAATCTTTCAATGGTTAGACTAAATGAGCTTAAATCTTGTGAAATCATTACTTGTACATTGTCAGCTAGATGTCGATAATTTTTAGCTTGTGTACCAATAAGGATAATGTTTTCTTTTTGATTAGCCGCATTTTTGATTGTCGTGATTTCATGCATTTTTCTAGATATATCTCTATGATTGTTGAGAGCTATAACCATTGTACGCGCACCAATCTTCTCAGCCATATGGCTTAATTCATCATGGGGAATGCCATTACCTACATAAGTTACATTCCATCCAATATTTTGTGCCACGATAATGTGCATTAAACTATCAAGATTTTCATATTCAGATGTTAGTGAGCCGATAATCAACTTGGGCCCTTCTTCTTTAGAAGATCTAAATCTTGTGTATAAATTTGCCAAACAAGTCCTTATTGATATTTTTGCAAACTTTTCTTGTATATATCTCAGCGTACCTCTCTTACATTCATCATTGATATATGTATGAAGGGGTTTTAAAAATTCTAATAAAAAATCTGTTGTGCTTAACATGGCAACAGCATTTGCTAAAGCTATATCAACCTTATGCGAATTCATTTCATGTATACCATTCAATGCTTCGTCAAATAATTCCATAACTGTTCCTGTGCTTGGGCGTTGGTAAGATTTAGCCGTATTAGATTCATCACCCATTACAAGCTCAAACAGCTCATCATATGATAATTGAGCAATATCTCCTATTCTTCTTCCAGCATTTATTGCTCTTTTAAGCAAAGTTAGTTTTTCAATATCATTATCCGTATAAAGCCTTCTATTTGTTTCAGTTCTTTGTGAAACAACTGCTTTATATCTTCGTTCCCAAGCTCTTATGACATCAGAACTTATCCCCGTTCTTCTTCCAACAACTTGTATCAAATGCCTTGATTTTTTTGATAAATTTTCCTTCAAGTTCTCTCCTTATGTGCTAGATTAATAAAATTCATTATTTGTCAGTTATTCTTATGTAATTAGTCCAATTTGTCAACCTTTTGTCACATTATACATGAACAATAATATATTTATTGGTTTTTGTATCTTTTTGTTCAGATATTATATTGACAAAATATATTTGTTATATTATTGTATTAGACAAGATATAGACACACTGTCATATCTCCACCCCTTTATACTAAGGGCCGATTTCTACCCCCTTATCGGCCCTTTTTTTTTACAAAGACTTTTTATCTCCATCAGGTCGCCATTATTAGTGTATACAATAATTAAAAAAAAGGATTGTACCCCCATTGAAGCAGTCCCTGCCTTTGTCTTGGGCGACAGCTGAAATCATTTTTCATACAATTTTTTATAATAGCCCCTTTGTGACGCGGCCCGAAAGCTCTCCAGCGCATTATCTGAACTTTGTCAATTTCAGGTAGACGTCTTCCCATATAATATCGGCAATACCACTGAAACCAACCAAGTGGATCATCAGGAAATATCCAACCTTTCGCTTTCCACTCCATCATTGTGAGCCCTGATTTAATTTTGAAATAATTTAAATTTACATCAAACTTATTATAATCAAGTTTTGCTTTCTTAAACCATGTTTTTGGATATTCAGAAATATCATTCTTAAAATAATGTCCTCCAAAAATACCTGCCTCTAACATTTCTTTTGGTGTCAGTTGAGGAATAAATAATTTTCCAACATAGTATTTAGGCGCAATCATTTTCTATAATATTTTTTTTATTTTATCTAAATGGTTTGTAAGATTTTTCCGATGAAATTTGGAGCATTTCATAATCTCCTCTGCTATCTCCGTATGCATAAATATAATCATAATTTGAAAGTTTATATTTTCCCATTATCCTTCTTACTTTTTCACTACCAAAGCAGTTTTTATTGTTAAGTTTTCCTGTTAATTTATTATTATTAACCTCTAATTGTGTTGCAATCAAATCTATATGATTTTTATCGCACCATGGCTTTAACCAGTAATCAATGGATGCAGAGACAATCACTACCTTGTGATCATTTTGCTGATGCCATTTAATTCGCTTTAAGGCATTTTTTCTAATAAGAGCATCAATATTGTTTAGTGAGAACTGTTCTGCTTTTGTTTTAAATTTATCAATATCAATATTACTAAAAAAATATTTGGTTATATTTTCTTTTATATATTGATTAGAAACTAGATTAAACTTATAAGCGATAAATTTTGGTAAAAGAACAAATATTCCAACAATAAATTTAATATCCCCTACAAAAAAACGTATGAACTTAATTAAAGTATCTTGTTTAGTTATAGTTCCATCAAAGTCAAAAAAAGCAATTTTCATATTATAATTTACCTATTCAGTCTATTTTTTTCTAGCAGAATTCCAAAATAATACATAAGTATCTTTTAAAACTTCTAGAACAACAGATATTGTTACTAAAAAATTATAAATGATAAAGGGTACGATTGGTATCATAAGTCTGGCAAATTCAAAATGTACTGCAAAAACTAAAAATAAACCATAATAAATTGGAATAACACCAATAATGAATTCTCTAACTCTTGTGTCTCTATTTTTTTCTATAAATATTGATGAAACCAGCACAAAAAAAGAGAATACATACCAAAAGTTCATGATTACTGCATACATTGCTTGAAAATATATTAAAAATATATTTGGAAGAATACTTTTTTGATATATCTGAGCCATTTGACCTATTCCAGATGGAACTGGCACATAGCCCGACATTCCAAATAAACTTAAAACGCTTTGTGTTACATATAAAGTTGGAATACTCATTGCTATCTCTTCAACATATTTTATATTTGGATGTTGTATGTGTATTTTCTTTGTTTTATCAAAACGCCAAGTGAATGGAATTGCTGCTCTTTTATATGACCAATTATCAGATCTGTTAGATATATAATTTTCACTTATATTATTAATCGTTTGAATTACACAGTCCCTGTTAAATTTAGTTGTACTAGATACATAAATACCTTTCTTTTGATTATCTGCTGTATAACATTTTCCTTTTGGCCAACCATCCAAGTTTTCTACTTTAATCAGAAAAACATAAAATAACTGTGATTTTACATATTTAGCAAGTTCCCTGTCTTCAGGATTAACAATTTTTGAATGTGCATTTGTTAAGTTTTGATCCAAAACACCAAAAGAGACATTTTCGGGAACATTTTTAATAGAATTCCTTAAAATATTTTTAACCTTATTAAAATCTCCTGTGTAAGGGGTCATTGTAGATTTAATTACTATATTTTCCTTATCAGGTCTTATTAGATACCAAATAGATCTATTAAGCCCACCAAGATGTGAATCATTAAAACTTTTCCTTTTATGTGGAGGCACATTATTTTCATAAGAAAGCTTAATTTCTCCATGAAGTGACTGAGCTTCTGGGCTTAATTTATTAGTATACCCCAAAGCAATATTGTCATTAAAGTATCCATAATGCATCATGTTATATATTAAATGATAATCTTTAACAAATGATTTCATTCCATAATTCTTTTCATTAAATGACATTAAAAAATTTGTAGTTAGGATAACAGTTAGTATTATGCTGACTCCTGATTTGAATCTATTTTTATTTGCAAAAAAAATAATTAATAAAAATAAAGGAAGCATATAAATCGTTGATTCACGACAAAGACAGGAAAAAAATAGAGTCAAGTTTAAAAAAAAGAGATTTTTCAGAGTATTTGAATTTATCTGTTTAAATAAGAAATATATAGTAAGTAGAAATAAAAATAAAAATAAGGTGTCAACTCTTAGCAGTATTTCTATTACATTTAGCGGGACATATAAAAGAGTTAGTATAATTCCTAAATAATATCTAGCGTTATTTTCTTTAAAGGTAGAAAAAATTAGATATAAGATAGATATTGAAAGACTTCCAAAAATAATATTTATAAGAGTTAAGTAAAAATTATAGTCTGATGTAAGTTTTGAAACTAATAAAACTATAAATGAATAAAGCTTATATTGGTTAAATTTTTCCTCTAAAAAAACATCATCAATTAAAGGAGAAACATCATCAGCAACAAGATTAAAGTTTATCAGTAGTAATTTAAAAAATAAGGATGATAAAAAGATAAAAATAAATTTTTGTTTTGTAGAATATTTTTCTAAATCACAAAATGATCTTTCATACAATTTCTTAAAAAAATAAAAGATTATAATAAAGATGACTAAACTAGATAATATTTCTATTGGTTTTAATTGAATAAGAAATATAAAAGATCCGTAAAGATTATCATATTTATATATAGAATTAATCAAAAGCATACTAAAAATTATTGTCAACAGACCAACGCAATAGATTAACTTAGGAATGAAGGGTTTAGAATTCATCAAATATCAGTTTTTTTAAAAATAAATTCAGGGATATTTCTAATGAAAATCATTATGTATTTCCAAATCCATCTAGTATATAAAATATCTTTCTTATTTTTTTGTGCAGCAAATATATCATCTGCCACTTCTGATGGTTGTGCAGTAAATTTTTTAGGTAAATTTAAATTTTTAGTCATTTTTGTTTCAACAAACCCTGGTTTTACAGTTAGCACATGAACTCCTTTTTTAAAAAGTCTATTACGTAATCCACTCAAGTATGTGCTTAATCCCCCTTTTGAGCTTCCATAAATATAGTTTTTTTGTCTCCCCCTGTCTCCTGAAACAGAACTTACTCCAACTATAAAGCCTTTTTTATTTTTTTCCATTTCATTGGCAGCAATATTCAATATAGAGATTGGGCCTACATAATTAACATTAATAGATTTTAAAGATATTTCCCAATTTAACTCTGCTTCCTTCTGTTCTGGATAAAAACCAGCTACTAAAATTACACCAAAAGGTTTTTCTTCTAAGGATTTATAAAATTCTTCATGTAAATTAAATTTAACAATATCAAAGTCTTTCAATTTTATTTCTGTTTTATATTTTTCTTTTAAAGTATTAGAAAACTCCTCAATCTCACTTATGTTTCTTCCTGCAAGATATAAATCATAGTTATTCTTTGCATAAACTTCAGCTAAACATTTTGCTATGTCGCTTTTTGCCCCTATAATTAAAATATAGGCCATCTCCTAAATACCTATTCTCTTTGACTGTAAAGACTGGAATTTTTTATTCATACTATATTCTTTTCTTAATCTTTTAAATTTTTCAATATTTGGATAGTTTTTTTCAAAATTACTTTTAGATATTCTTACATCCTTTGTAAGATACACCCTTCCGTTGTATTTTAAAACTAATTTATCTAAATCATTTAATAATCCAAAAACTTTTTTATTAATTTTAAAATCTAATGCTAAAGAATATCCTTCCATTGGAAATGATAAATAATTTTTATTTTCTTTCCCATAAAGCTTTAATACTGATAAAAATGAACTCTCCCCACTGTTTGATATTGCCGATAAAATCTCAAATAAACCATCGTAACTATCTTTTTTTGGAAGCACAAATTGATATTGTGTAAACCCTTTTTTACCATATATTCTATTCCAGTTATTCAAATTATCCAATGGATAAAAAAATTCATCAACATCAACTTTTTGATTAGATTTACTTTTATAAGATTTATGATAATAAATCCAATTAAAAATCTTTACACTTAATGTATTAAGTAAAAATAATGGAAAAATAAAAGGAATATTAATTTTTTTCTTTTGTTTGTATCTCAAGTCTCCATCATTAGAAAAATTTCCAACTTTAAGCAAACATCTTCCAGTCTCTTTTCCTTTTGCCAAACAATCTATCCAAGCAACAGAATATGGGTGCGATGAATAGTCTTCAAAAGCCTGAAATGTTTCTTTTAGGTTTTTTGTTTTTATTGTAATTTGATCAATATTTTTAGAGTTTATTTTTATTAAAGATATTTTTGCACTAATTATAACTCCAGTTAGGCCCATCCCTCCACAAGTAGCTTTGAATAGCTCATCTTTTTTGTTGCATGATACTATATTTCCGTCCGGAAGCATCAGATCAAACTCTTCTACACATTCGCTAAAACAACCTTTTTTATGATGATTTTTTCCATGTACATCGCTTGCAATAGCTCCTCCAACAGTAATAAATTTAGTTCCAGGAGTTATCTTCAAAAACCAACCTTTTGGAACTACAATCTTGAGGATTTCACTTAATAATATTCCACTTTCAACATGTAACATTCCATTATCTTCATCAAAGCTTAGAAATGAATTATGGTTTTTACAATTAATCATATTGGTATTTAAGGCACTATCTCCATAGCTCCTGCCATTTCCAAATGGAATTGTTTCTTTTGTGTTTAGGATATATTCACGTAGTTTAGCTATAGTACTAAACTCAAATTGCTTACCTTCAATTTGCGGATACATTCCCCAGCTATATGAATTTTGTTTAATTTTTAAATACCAGTTTTTTATCTAAAAAATATTTTACTGTATAACCAATACTAAGTCCTATTACAGCGCCCAAGTATTTTGCATTTTTATCTTCAAAAATATAATCAAAACTCATCTCAAATCCCCAAAAAATAAATGTTGTGATAATACCTGTCAATGAATAAAGAGAAAAAGTAATTCCATCATATTGTCTACTTTTAGAGTTATAGTAAAATATATATTTTTTGTCCAAGATATATTTTAATATAAGGCCAGATAATGTGCCTACAAACATTGCTAAATATAAATTTAAGAAACCATTATAAATATAGAAGCTTACATGCTGAGAGGAAATATTCACTACAGTAGCAAAAATAGCAAATGATATGTATCTAACCGCAATATTCATCTAAATTATTTTGACCATTAAATAAAAACTTATAAGCCATGATATGATGATTGTTTGCAGAAACCTATCTTTGTAAAGAATATATGTTGGATTACCACTATCTTTCTCAACAAATGTAATTTGCATATATCTCAAAATGCCAAGTATTACAAAAAATGAGGTTACATATAAATATTCAGTGTGGAATTTATTAATTGTCTCAGCTGAGGTTGTAAACAAGATATATGCTACTACTATTATTCCAGACATTAACACCATTGCAGAATTAATAAACTCTAAATTATATCCATCAATATTCTTTCTTGTTTTTGTCCCACTTATTGCTAATAGCACATCATCTCTTCTTTTTGCTAATGCCAAAAATAATGCCAATAGAAAAGTCATTATTATAATCCACATGGATAAATCTTCATTTATAGAAAAACTTCCAGCAAAAAGTCTAAGAATAAATCCTGCTGCTATTATAGAGATGTCTATAATTGTAATATGCTTTAATTTCAGCGAATACATGAAATTTAATGCAAGATATAAAAATAAAACAAAGAATAAATTCATATTGATAGTAACTGCAATTAATAAAGGAATAATTGCTAGGGAAGCTATTAAGATTTTTGCAGAAGTAAAAGAAACCCTTCCATCTGCTAGAGGTCTCAATTTTTTAATTGGATGATTCCTGTCCTCATCAATATCCATTAAATCATTAAAAACATATGCAGAACTTGCAACTAGTGAAAATAAAAAAAAAGCTAGTAAAGAGTTAGAAATATTAATAATATTAAATTTAAATGAAAAAAATAGTGGAGCAAATATAAATAAATTCTTTACATAATGTTCGGGCCTTAGAAGTACTATGATACTGTTTTTAAGCATATTACTGGCAATATTAATATATTACCTCCTAATTTGAAAGAGAAGTTTATTTTTACTCTATTAATTTTAGAACATTTTCTGGAGGTCGACCAAGAATTGTTTGATTACCTTTAATTACAATAGGTCTTTCTACTAACTTTGGAAAATGTACCATTAGATTAATAATCTCATCATCGCTTAGCTTAATGTTATCTAGATTATTTTCTTTATATTCAACTTCTCCTTTCCTTAAAAGATCTCTTGGAGATATTCCTAGCTGCAAAATAATGTCCGTTAACTCTTGATATGAAAACTTTTCTTCTAAATAAAGTATAATTTTTGGATCTATATTTCTATCTTTGATTAGATCTAAAGTTTGCCTAGATTTACTGCATTTTGGATTATGATAAATTACAATACTTGTCCTTTTTTTCAAATTTTTTATTCCCATTCTATTGTTCCAGGTGGCTTACTTGTTAAGTCATAAACTACTCTAGCTACACCAGGAACCTCATTAATAATCCTTGTGGAGATTTTATTAAGTAATTTATATGGAATTTCTTTTACTGAGGCTGTCATAAAATCAATTGTTTTAACTGCTCTTAACGCAACTACATAATCATATTGTCTTTTATCACCCATAACTCCCACAGATTTTATAGGAAGAAATACCGAAAGAGCCTGACTAGTTTTAGTATATAGGTTTGCAGTTTTAAGCTCTTCAATAAAAATATAATCAACATCTTGTAAGA
>Ga0114993_10003520_pt1 | contig 16164 bp, 13 predicted proteins | sample ArcticOcean_MG_C_FD_87042 | JGI IMG/M metagenome (GOLD analysis project Ga0114993, IMG submission 87042) | Marine microbial communities from western Arctic Ocean - ArcticOcean_MG_CB2_150 | ecosystem: Environmental > Aquatic > Marine > Oceanic | place: Arctic Ocean: Canada Basin | collected...
GAGTTGGAATTAGAGAACGAGACACTATTGGAGTTGGAATTAGAATTCGATTTAGAATTCGAGTTAGAATTCGAGTTAGAATTCGATTTAGAATTCGAGTTAGAATTAGAGTTGGAATTCGAGTTGGAATTAGAGTTGGAATTCGAACTAGTGCTAGAAAATGAGACACTATTAGAGTTGGAATTAGAGTTGGAATTCGAGTTGGAATTAGAGTTGGAATTCGAGTTGGAATTCGAGTTGGAATTCGAGTTGGAATTCGAGTTAGAATTCGAGTTGGAATCTGAAGTAGATCCTCCACCATCACCAGAAATTCCTCCACCATCACCAGAAATTCCTCCACCATCACCAGAAATTCCTCCACCACCACCAGCAGCACCAGCAGCACCACCAGCACCACCAGCACCTGCGCCACCAGCGCCACCAGCACCACCAGCACCACCAAATCCACCCCCACGACTGGAACACACTGCTGTAGAACTATCTAATCCGTAATCACAATAAAGCTTACCCGTATAGTCACCTCGAACCACGCGATCACCATCCCTCGTAACATAGCACCCAGTTTGTCTAGCACTATCACATTGCTTATCACATTCATCTTCGTATGGTAGGGTGCATAAAGAGGCAGTACAATTTGGATCATTTGTACGTGTGCACACACAACCGGGGCTTGGTTCCCAATCTGGATCGTCGTCTTCATCCGAAAGATTCGAGTTTGGATCTAAACAATCTCCACACCTTGGAGCAACTCCCAAATTACACGTTCTGCCTAAATCGCCTTCGCACCAAATACATAAAAAGCCATTACAACTTTCCCCTGGGCCGCGAGTAATGCGCGCTTCTTCAGGATCACTAATTTTTCCATCTCCATTATCATCAAAGGTTTCGCAACAAACGCCTTCCCATCCTTGGCAAACACAACCTCCCAAATCATCTGCGAGAGATCCCATTGGGCATGTGCAATCTTCTCTGCATCCATACCCACCATCACATTCTTCTGAGGCCTCTGTTAAACCATTCCCACACCCTGATGCTGGCGGTTCTGGAGGAAGTGGAGGAAGTGGTGGTCCAGGCTCATTGATCACAGGAGGTCCAACCATAGGCATCTGACCAATAAAAGATGTTAAATCTGACTGAGAATAAATCATCACAGTGCTTCCAACAAAGAGAGTTATTAGCACACCGATGCGTAGTCTTCTCAACATCACTTAAGAGTACCAAAAAAAACACCTCAACCGAAATTTACGGTATTGTGATAAAACAAAAAATGTGGAATTATAAGTTTTGCTAAATCTTGCGACACTTCCCGACGTTGTCCTCGAAACTTTGCACGTCACAGAAGTAACCATCCTTACAAAGTATTCCAGCAGATCCACCACAAGGAGTACTAAGAGAACCCGTTCCAAACGAGGACCCAGTATCTTCAATCGTAGAAGATTTAAGTTCTATGGAGTTTAGTACTTCGATAAAGTCTTCGCGCAGGCGGTCTGCGTTTGCCCTTGTTCCAGGACTAAACCGTAAATGCAAAATAGTACCTTTGCGCTTTACCGCAACAATTTGTGTACCAGATAAATCATCAATCAGCCGTGTAGCACGCGTAGCATCTACAACGATTGGTACTCCGCCATCTGGAAGGAGTTCTCCGTCTTCCTGCCAGACAACAAGCAAAGTGTCACCGTCTTCTCCATCCTCTTCTAGCCGAAACTGATGTTTTCCTTCGCGTTTTACAAGTTTCCATTGCACTGGAGTTGTAAGGCGAACCCCAAGAGCAGAAAGAGAATGCTCCTGAGATGTTTCTTCTACATCGACAACGCTCTCTGCAACCAGTACCGGCAAGTCTTCAGAATTAGTATTCTGCTCAAAGTACCCACGAAGCGTAACGCGCTTTGTCTGATACTCACGAAGATTAATCAGTGAACTCTCTGCGTAATACACATCTACTCCATCTTGCTCAATAATGTATGAACCTCTGCGAACAGCAGAAAGTTCTGCTGGCTTTAGAATTCCTGTCACAGTTTGCTCTCCACTAGGAAGAGGGGGCATCACACCACCTCCACACGAGGAAAGAAGTGTTACCGAAACAACCGAAAGGAGAAACGTTGAAGATCGCATAATTAGCTCTTCAGCTCTTGGTCATATGCATAAACAGCACGACCAACACGTTTGAAGTACGGCATCTTCTGAAGGTTAAGACTAATCGTACCCACCTTTACGGTGCGCTGCTTAGCAACCTCTGCAATAATTTCTTTTTTACTGAGTGGTCCTTTCTCGATGAGGATCTTCTCGATCACATCAGCAACAGTACCAGGCTCATATCCCCATTCTTTAAGAGCGTACAAACCACGACCCACAAGAACAAACTGTGGATAGCGAATAAGTTCGTTGTGTACAGCCTGCACGGTCACATTTTTGTGATCGAATGCTGCTTCTTTGATGCGATTTGCAATATCCATAAAGTGAAGAGGTTCTCCAGTCTTACGGAGGATGATCTCTACTTTATCGCGGATAGAACGTGGACGAACAAAGCGCCACTCGGTGAGTCCCCATCCTTCGGAGATCTCTCGGAGACGTTCGTCAATCTCTAGGTTACTAGAAACAAGCTCTCTACTTGGTACGCGACCATCAAAGAGGTTAAGGGCTTGGATAGCGCTAACAATCTCATCAGTCTGCATACAGCTCTTTCGTTTCTTTAGAATTTTTACAATACTATTTACGATCACAGAGACATCATCCATAGAAAGGCTTTCGAGTCTCCAGAAAGGGATATAACTCTGAGCACGACTTCCACTAATCATATCAGGATCAATAGAGAAGCTAAGGCGAAGTACTGCTCCATCAACTTCTTTCGAACCAGCAATTCTCGTAAGGCACTCTGAAATCAACTTGTCTTCTCGGAGAAGACCACCATTGTTACGAAGAATATCTTTAGCAAGTCCGTTTACCTCGTCAAGACGAGTAGTACGGACCGTTCTTTTAAGTTTAGAAAGAGCAATACTCTCAATCTGTCGAATACGCTCACGTGTAACGTTGAAATGCTTACCAATCTTTTCCAGTGTTTGCTTCTGCTCTCCGTTTAATGCAAACCTCTTCTGTACGACAATAGACTCTTTATCTGTAAGAACCATAAACAAACTATCGAGCAGTTCTTGAAGATCCACAGAGATTTGTGAACCTGTATTTTTTTGTGCAGTGGCAGCAACTTGGTCAGACATGAATTCTTTAGGGAAATGAACAACCCTCGTTTTACCATAATATTGACAAGATTGAAAGATTTTGTAGAAGCTTAGATAGACGTTTAAGCTTCTTGTTGTCAGCTGTTACTTAGTAAACGAAGATGTCCAAAGATCAAGGAAAGGGATTGATTTTAAAGCATTTTCCCAAAATGTCAAGATTCAATAGTATTTATTTTAAATCAAGCCTCAGAGACAGAATTTTGCATGCTGAAGCAGCGTCTTTATCCAATTCATTGGATTTAGGCGTGGTATAGCGCTCATCGATCATAGAGCTGGAAATTCCTTTGTCTTGAAGCCTTTCATTAAACTTAATGACAATATTTGCCTGAGAACCTTCTTCTCCAGAAAGTAAGAGAGGAAGGCCAAGGACGACTTCATCGATAGATTTTTCCTTTACTAATGCGACTACTCTCTCAAAGAGCTCATCTTCCGATGTATGCGAAATTGTCTCTAAGGAAAAGAGGATATCATCATTGGAATCCGCAAAAGCAACTCCCGTACGCCTAAGACCGACATCTAAACCAAGGTATCGCATGATCGTACTATAGGGAGATTATTTTGATGACACCAATCGTGCCATAGCACTCTTCTTTCTGGCAGCAGTGTTTTTGTGCAAGATGTTGATCTTTGCAGCCATATCTATAGCTTTGTAGGTCTCTGGAAGCATTTTCTCTGCCTCATCCTTCTTTCCAGCCTTAACAGCATCCTCCATCTTCTTAATCATAGTTTTCATTAGAGATTTAGCAGGCTTACGACGATTCTGGCGAACCGTGTTCTGTCTTGCGCGTTTGATAGCTGATTTGATGAGTGGCATAGCTCGGAGAGGTTAAGGAAGAAAGCATCTGAGTGCAAGTAAATAGTGTATTGAATAGAGTTACGAGTTAAGAGTTAAGAGTTACAGATGCGGCATTTGAATGCAAATCTTCGCACTTCGCACTTCGCACTTCGCACTTTATAGCATTGACTTTAACCCGAAAATCCCTACAATATCCGCATTCTTAAGCCAATATGTGTGGAATTTTTGGATATGTCGGCGCCAAGAATAACGCTGGTCAACTAGTGGTAAAGGGGCTCAAGAATCTTGAGTACCGTGGGTATGATAGTTGGGGTGTCGCCTGCAAAGTAGGGGACAGCGCACTTGTCGAAAAAGACATCGGCAAAATTAGTAGTGTCAACGAAGCAGACTTTGCTCACGACTGTAGCCTCGCTATTGCACACACTCGCTGGGCAACGCATGGAGGAGTAACACAGGCAAACGCACACCCACATCTTAATGCTGCTGGCACTATCGCTGTTGTTCATAACGGTATTATCGAAAACTACCAAACACTACGTGATGACCTTAAGGCTAAGGGCTATGAATTTAAGAGTGATACCGATACAGAAGTCATCCCTTATATAATAGAAGAGGAGATGAAGAACACCGATGACTTTGCCTCTGCAGTACGATCTACCTGTGCAAAGTTTGACGGCCGCTACGGTATTCTCGCATTTCATACAGAGAGCAATACACTCGTAGCCACAAGAACAGGAAGCCCACTGATTGTTGGGGTAGGGGAGGATGGCTACTTTATTGCTTCTGATATTCCAGCTTTTATGGAGCACACCAAAACGGTGCAGTACCTTGATGATGGAGAGATGCTCGTGACAGACGGAAAGTCGATTCTCTTTACCGATCTTGAGACTGGGCAGGAGCACCCAAAAAGAGAGATAGAAATTACGTGGAGTGTAGAAGAGGCAGAAAAAGGAGAGTACGCACACTTCATGCTGAAGGAAATCATGGAGCAGAAAGACTCAATTGCGCGAGCAGTAAACCAAGATGATGATCAAATCAAATTCATTGCTGATGCTATAAAAAATGCACAAGGCACATTCCTTGTCGGTTGTGGTACAGCACATAAAGTATGTATGGCTGCTGAGTATTTTTTCTCTGTAGTTGCAGAGCACCACGTCAACGTCACATCTGCAGGAGAATTTAAAGTACATCACCATTTCTTAAAACCAGAGAGTCTTGTGATAGTCGTCTCCCAAAGTGGAGAAACTGCAGACACTCTAGAAGCTATGAAAGTTGCTAAATCTAAGGGGGCTAAGGTTCTCGCCATCGTCAATGTCGAAGGGTCTACTATTGATAGAGAAGCAGACTACAGCCTACTCATCAATGCTGGTCCAGAGCGTGCAGTTGCATCAACAAAAGCTACAACAGGACAAATGGCAATACTCTTACTTATTGCGCACGCGCTTAAAGAAAATCTTCACGAAGGTAAAACGTTGCTACTCGAAACAGTATCGATGATTAACGATATGTTAAACCCAAGGTATATTGATCACATAGAAAGTCTTGCAGAAGAATTTCAGGATTCTAAGGACCTCTTTATAATAGGAAAAAGCTGGAATTACCCAATTGCACTAGAGTGCGCAATTAAGATACAAGAAGTGAGCTACATTCATGCAGAAGGGTTTGCAGCAAGTGAGCTAAAGCACGGACCATTGGCCCTTATAGAGGAGGGGACTCCTTGCATCGCCTTGGTTGGAAATGACGAAGTCACACCAGATATCATCAACAATACTATCGAGCTAAAGGCTCGTGGTGCTCGTACGATCGGTATCGCACCTCAGAACAACGAAGCATTCGATGAATGGATTAAAGTCCCTGATGCCAGAGCTGCGCAGGCCATAGTCAATATCATTCCGGTTCAAGTCCTCGCATACTTCCTCGCAGTAAAGAGGGGAATGGATCCAGACATGCCACGAAATTTAGCCAAGAGTGTGACAGTGAAATAAGTGTGAATCCTACTCTGTTGGAGGAATCCCGTAGTAATCAAACAGGAATGTTGCTATCAGTTTAAACACAGGAGCCGCAGACTGAGATCCAAATTCAATATCCTTGGCTTTTGGACGGTCAAACTTTACGAGCAATACAAACTTCGGATGATCTACAGGACCAAAACCTGCAAACGAAGTAACGGCAGATCCTGTTCCAACTTCGTACTTTCCACCTGGTCCAGCAATCTGTGAGGTTCCGGTCTTACCAGCGATAAGATACCCAGGTACTTTCGCACTACGACCAAACCCTTGGTTCACTACAGAGGTTAACATCGCAGTAACCGTATCCGAAGTCTCTGCGGTAATCACTTGATCGATTACGTACGGCTTTGTTTCTACAATACTTCCATCACTCTTGATGACGGTATCTATAATAGAAGGTCGCATCAGCTTTCCGCCATTGGCAAGTGCAGACCAACCAGTAATAACCTGAAGTGGTGTCGCAGAAATTCCTTGACCGTAGGCAGCAGTAGCAAGAAGTGCTTGGCTCCATTTTTTCCACGGCAAGATTTCTCCAGGCAACTCATCTTCCAATTCTATTCCCGTAATTTTACCAAATCCAAAGCGATCGATCATTCTGTGGAATAGCTTTTTACCAAGCTTCATCGAAACAGATGTCATGCAAGTGTTAACAGAGAACTCGAGACAATTGACCATGGTGACCTCTCCATACACAGACTCTAACGCATTTTTAATCTTGTATTCATCCACCTCTACAACACCTTCATCCATATAAACATCCTCTGGGGAGATCTCTCCTTGGTCTATCGCAATAGACATTGTAATAGGCTTAAACACAGACCCCGGCTCGTAGATTTCTTGAATAGATCTATTAAGATACGCACCAACACCAATGTTATTTTTATACTTTAACCAGAAGTCTGGGCGGCTGGTCGGGTAGACCTCACGACGGTTGTTCTCTCCTATATAGAGGTAATACCGCACTATGTCCTTTAAGTCATATAACTCCTCAATATCCTCTATTGTATCTCGCGTTGCCTCGGAGAGACGCAATCGCCCTTCCTCAGTAAACACATCTTCCGCATATGCCTTAACGACAAACTGATTTGTTTGCGGGTGATAAATTTCTGCAACAATTTGCTTCTGCCTACTTTCATCGAGATACCACGGCTCTTTTTCGTACACAGCACCGTAGTTATTACTGTCAAATGTCGGAGCGTTCACCATGGCAATAATACGACCGGTAAACGGATCCATAACTATGGCTTGTCCCGCATCTGCTTCGAACTCTACTACAGCCTCATTCATAATGTTCTCTACTTTCTTTTGCACAAATCTGTCTAATGTCAGCACGATGGTATCCCCATCCTTCGCATCAACAATGGTTTGCTCTCCCGTTAAAATCTGACCCCCCGAAGGATCTGACACTGTAGAGATAAGCCCCTCCTGACCACGTAATTCCAAATCAAACGTGTGCTCTATTCCATACTGAGCCTCTTGTTGCGCGTTCAAAAATCCCACGACGTGCGAACCAACGTTTCCATCAGGATAGTACCGCCAATGCTCTGGTATTAACGCTACCGATCGCAGTGGATCAGAAATTTGCAATGCAGCCTCTCTGTTTGCAGCCTCTGACTTTAAGACAGCAGTTTCCCGAATAGAACGCAACATGCGCTCTCGTACTTTAAGTGCAAGCTCTGGTGGGAGCTTTCGTAGAACAGGAATATATCGAAGTGGCCTTGATCGCATCAGATGCTTTATGGTGTCGTCATCCATCTCCACAATGGACTCGAGGTCGCGAGCATACCGAGGAATTTTTAACTGGGATACTTCTTCGGGATTCGCAAAAATAATCTTGGTATCACGCACAGCGTACACACCAGGAATACCGAGATCTAATACTTCGTCAATCTGTACCTTTGTCGCACCATACACAAAAGGGACAAACGTTACACGCTTCTCACTAATGCGTTGTTGTATATCTGCCCTAAAGAGCATGCGCACTTCTTCTAAATCCGGAAGTACATCTACAGTACTAATAGGAAGTGAACCTACCACAGGTTCTAGCAATACTCCTGTTTGCAATTTATCAATCTGCTGAATAGGGTCGAAAGAGGCACCGTAAAAATCTGCAAGTTCGTTGGGGCAATCTTCATTACCCTCACTACAAAGCTGATGAAACTCTTCTGTGACAAGAAGGTTCGAAAGTTCTGTCGCGACAAAACGAGGGTCATCAGTAATAAGGGGATCTACATACAAAAGATCCAGCGTGGTATTTGTAGCTAAGATACTAACCTCCCCAGTCTTACTATTCCGTGAAAGAATCTCTCCACGTTTCGCAGGAAGAACAACACCACCAAAGTGCTGACTCTCTGCTAACGCTCTGTAATCTCCTCCTTTTATCACCTGTAATTCCAGTAGTCTCGCTACTATTACAAGTAGCAGTATAAGGAGAGCGCCATGTACAATGACCATACGTTGGTGCGTAGAGCGCTTTCTCTGCGTTTCGGAGATGTTTCTATATCGAGGCATAATAGGAGTCCGATGATACCAGTTTGTAGAGCAGTTCGCGCTTAGGGCGTGAATTTGGACATAGCTAAAAACTGCGAAATATGCTATAATCAATAGATATGGACACCGGAATTAATTGGAATGAATTAGACGGCCCAGGGCTACAAAAGAAGCTACAAGAATACTGTACCTCAGAGGGAATTTCGGATATTCACTTCGCACCGGAAAAGACAGACGTTCGCCTAGAAATACGTATCCACGGAATATTGGAAGAGATCTCTCGCCTTAGTCATAAAACGTATCAGGACTATGTTCGTCAGATCAAATTCTTGAGTAAACTGAAGCTAAACGTCACCAATGTCCCACAGGATGGTCACTACACATTTGAGCACGAAAAGCGTAGCGTAAACATTCGTGTAGCATCTATTCCTTCTCGATTTGGGGAAAAGTTCACCCTGCGTATTTTGGACCCAGAACTTGGAATTGTTCCGCTAGAACAACTAGGATTTGATGAAGAAATCTATAAAAAACTTAGTGATATTGTCCAGCTGCCAAACGGAATCTTTCTTATTACCGGTCCTACAGGATCTGGTAAAACAACGACGCTGTACGCACTGCTACAGACCATTGTTGGTAAAGACCGTAACATCATTACATTAGAAGATCCTGTGGAGTACGAACTCAGTGGAATTGTGCAAAGCCAAATAGATCCAGACCATGACTACACCTTCTCTTCTGGGCTTCGATCTATTTTGCGTCACGACCCCGATGTTATTTTGATTGGTGAGATCCGTGATTACGAAACAGCACAAACAGCTATCGATGCAGCACTTACCGGTCACTTAGTGCTCTCTACACTGCACACAAACTCTGCAGTAGAAGCTATCCCGCGTTTGCTTTCCATGGGAGTAAGCCCGTATACATTTGCTCCTGCACTTCGTGCGATTCTAGCTCAGAGATTGGTGCGCACATTAAAGCCAGAATGCAAAGATGGAAAATGTGACCCAAGCAATAATAACACCTACAGCGGACGAACCTCACTTCCAGAACTCCTCATTGCGACTCCGGCAATTCGAGAACTCATTATTCAGAATGAAACAGCAGAAACCATTCTCGCTAAAGCTAAAGAGGAGGGTTACCGCACTATGAGTGACTGGGGAAAGATCCTCGTAGAAAGAGATGAGACATCCGAGACAGAAATATTGCGAGTGACAATGTAATTGCTGAATACAAGGTGTCTTCAATAGGTACTTGGCAGGATTTTTGTATTGTACTATAATCCACCTCCTATGAGACAAAGTAGACACCCACGGCGTAGAAGACACGGAACAGAACCAAAGAGTAATGTGCGTCTACGTAAAACTCTTTCGGTGGGTGCTTTATTTATAGTTGTACTGCTTTTGGGAAATAAGACCCTCACGTTCTTTGGCGTTGGAAACGCTATCCGCTCTACTGCTGCAGTGCTTACTATAGAAGATCGCGGAGTAATAAATGTTTCTGTTGATAACGGCCCACTCAAGAGAGCAGAAAACGAACTCAAGCTCTACGTAGGTGACACAATAGTTTCTAGTCCACGAAACTTCGCAACACTTGATTTCTTTGATGGGTCCTCAGTACGAATCGACGAAAGTACACAAATACGTGTAGAAGATAGCTATCAAGGAGAAGAGCTTAGTAAAGTCACAGTCCACCTAGAGGAAGGAACGATCTGGATGGCATCCCCAAAACTTGCTACATACTCTGGTACCATTACTCGCACAGCAATAAGCCCTTTTATTAGTGCAGAAATTCCATCTCAAGCAGAAGTGGTGATGACACCACGGTCTCTCTCTGTCTTCTCTGCAGATGGACTTGGGCTAGAGATTACAATCGCTGGAAGTAACCAGAAGATAATAGTGGGAGAAGGGCAGCAGTTCACACTCCCAATAGGCGGAGAGCAAGAAACAGATCTCTACGTCCTTCGAAATCCACTTGACCCACAACAAATACTTTCGCAGTTTGTAGAACGTAGCCGCGCTATCTATGCGCAAACAGATATTCCTGATGAGCTTGTAACTACAGGGCCTGATGATACAATTTCTAATGGCATCATTTTAGAAGTGCAGTCACCGGAGAGTGATTCTACTATCGAGTCTGCAACAGTAAAAGTATCCGGACGCATTGGATCTGCAGTAGATAAAGTACGTATCAATGGTTACCTTGCAAATGTCGATGCAGAAGCTGGTAGCTTCGAGCAAGAGCTTACCCTTGCCGACGAAGATGAAGTAAGTATTACGATCGAAGCAGTAGATGATGGTGGAGTCGTTATCGCAGAAGCTATCCGCACAGTAAAACGCAACCGTAAGCCACCAGAGGCTCCAACAATTACAACTCCAGCAAATGCAGGAGAGACGTACCTTACCTCTAAGTCAGAAATTGAAATCTCTGGAAAAGCGCCAAAAGGAGCCATTGGTATTATCGTCAATGGTTACCGTTTGCAGTTATTTTCCCCAAGAGATACAGAGTGGTCGTATCTTGCCAATGTAAAATTCAAAAACTATAACTTCGGGAAGAACGTATTTGAAATCGAAGCAATTAACCGTGGAGGATACCGATCCGAAAAAGCTATCCTTACTGTAATGCTCGAAGAAGGATCCGAAGAAGGAGTACTAGAAGAGGGAGCAGAAGGTGTAGAAGGTGCAGAGGCAACACGTCGACCACGCACTGTAGAAGAAACAGATCTTCCAAACAATCTTCCGTTGATGCCAGGAAGCGTTACATTTTTTGGTCCAACAACAGGTTCTGTATATACAATGTCTAATATCGAAACACTGATAGAAGGAAATGTTCCACCAGAAGCTGCTTCTGTATGGGTCAACGGTTACAGGCTACGACTCTTCGAGCAAGGCAAGGGGTTCTTTAACTACATTGCCTCAGCAGAGATGAATACCTTAAAAAGAGGGGATAACGTATACGACATAGTTGTGAGGTCCGAAGACGGCTACATCCTCGACATACTCGAGTACAAGATAGTATTTACACCGTAAGACCAACTTCTTTTAGCGCACTGATTATTGTCTCTGATAGAGGAGCCTCTACAGTATGCCTCTTATCATCTGCAGGTGACGTAAATGTAATAGACCGTGCATGCAGACATAGCCCTTCTATTTGGTAGAGCTTTGATATCTTTTCACTGGCAGGGGAACCATACGTAGTGTCGCCTAGGATAGAATGACCAACCGAAGAAAGGTGAACACGAAGTTGATGTGTACGGCCTGTGTGCAAGTCACATTCTAGAAGTGCACAGTCTTCACTCTTTTCAAGCACGCGGTACGTTGTTTTTGCCTCACGAGACTTAGATGTTTTTAAGACAGACATCTTTGTGCGATCTGTTAAGTTTCTCCCTATAGGAGCATCAATTGTGGCCTCGGTATACTCTGGAACTCCAGATACAACTGCCAAATAAGATTTTTCTGTCGACCGCTCTTCGAATTGCTTTTGGAGTGACTGATAACTGTTGTTATTTTTAACAACAACTAAACACCCTGTTGTGGGCTTATCTAAGCGGTGAGAAAGAGTCGAGTCCGCAGAAAAGGGGATGTTGCGCTCTTTAAATAGATAGGCAACTCCATTAAGAACCGTCTTCTCATCTGCATCCATCGAGTGCCCTGGATGCACAGCAATTCCTGCAGGCTTATTGATAACCATCACCGCATCGTCCTCAAACAGGACTTCGAGCTTTTGATCGATGGGGTCGATTGAGTGGTCGGTTGTCGGTTGTCGGTTATCGGTAAAAGATATTACGTCTCCCTCGACAACCTTCAGTGACGCCTTCTTCGCTACTTTACTATTTACTGTAACCAAACCTTCTTTAATGGCCTGCTGAATTTTTGATCTGGATACAGAGGAATCCTGCGCTGCAATAAGCGCATCGAGGCGGCCAGATTCTGAAACGATGAATTCCATAGCCATACTATGACGGAAATTCATGATTCATGATTCATGATTCATGATTTTTTGCTATGCTGCACGTATGTCCGAACTTCTCACCAGAGGCGTTACAAACGTTACCCCAAGAGATCTTGCCGAAAAAAAGCTCAAAGCAGGCAAACCTATTCGCGTATACTTAGGGATTGACCCAACGGGAGCACACTTACACCTAGGGCACAGCGTGCCTCTGCGAAAGCTCCAAGCCTTTGCGGATGAAGGGAATGAGGTGATCTTTCTCATCGGGAGCTTTACCGCGATGATAGGGGATCCATCTGGGCAGGATAAAATGCGAGTGGCTCTTACGAAAGAAGATGTCGAAAAGAACTTCGAGCAGTACAAAGCACAGGCAGAGAAAGTGTTGGATTTCTCCAAAGTAGAAATTCGCTACAACCACGAGTGGCTCGAAAAGCTCGGATTCGAAGAGATTGCAAAAATTGCAAGTCACATTACCGTTCAACAAATGTTGGAGCGCGACATGTTTTCAAAGCGATTAAAGGAAGGGAATTCAGTAGCAATATCTGAATTTCTCTACCCATTAATGGTCGGGTACGACTCAGTAGAACTCGATGTCGACTGCGAACTAGGAGGGAACGATCAGTACTTTAATATGCTTGCCGGTCGTACACTCCAAAAAGTCTACGGCAAAAGAGAAAAGTTTGTCCTCACTACAAAACTGATTGAGGGTACTGACGGTCGCAAAATGAGTAAGACTTACGAGAATTGTATTTATCTTGATGACACACCTAATGATATGTTTGGCGGAGCAATGCGAATCAACGATGACCTGATGGAGACCTACTTCGAATGTTGTACCGACATCCCAATGGACGAAGTAAAGAAGATTTTTGAAGGGAAACCCCGAGATACAAAGGTGAGGCTGGCAAAAGAGCTTGTCACTATGTATCACAGCGCAAAAGACGCTGATGCTGCAGAGGCGAACTTTGATACTGTGTTTAAAGACGGAGGCGTCCCCGATGATGTTCCTGCGGTCAAAGCTGCTAAGGGGGCAAAGCTGATAGATGTATTGGTATCAGAAGGATTGATTGCCTCTAAATCCGAATCTCGCAGACTTATAGAGCAGGGAGGGATTAAGAAAGATGACAAAGCTATAGATTCAATCGATGCAGAAATAGAAGAGGGGATCTACAAAGTCGGGAAACGGAAGTTTTTGAGAATAATACTCTAACCTCACCCCCTAACCCCCCCCTCTCCTTCCACGCCACTTGCCCACCAGGAGAGGGGAACTTTGTTTATCTTGTTTCGCAGAGCTCCCCTCTCCTGGAAAGGAGTTTGGGGCGGAAGGAGAGGGGCTGGGGGTGAGGTCGGCTGGAGTAGTCGAGGGTGAGGTTGATCAGAAAGAACTGGAGGTTAAGCAGAATTATGATAATATTTGATCATGACCACCCCAATCTCCAAAGAGCAGGCCGAAGAGCTACTGCATGATATTGCACAGTGGCAAATAGGTGACGACGGAAAGCTGATCGCCAAGACATTTCGACTTGATGACTTTCAAAGTGCTATCGTATTTGTAAATCAGGTAGCAAAGATCTCTGAGGAAATGAATCATCATCCTGATATCTTCATCCATAGTTATAATAATGTAACCATCAGTCTGACAACACATTCTGTTGGCGGCTTAAGTGAGAATGATTTTATCGCAGCCGCAAATATAGATTCTCTAGGATAAAAAACACTCCGCAATCCAAGTTGGATCACGGAGCGAGTTTGGGCAGCTTTCGGTGCTGCTAAACCGTTCTTTTTGAGAGACAGTCGCACATTGCGACTACTCAAGCCCGTAAACGGGCTTTTTTAAACGAAGAACTAGTTTGATGGCTTGCCTTTTAAAACAAAGCATCTAACGCTTGAAAAGATAGGGACACCTCCTTTCTAGAGATGGATTCAAATTGACGCTCTTGAGGAACGCCACCCATGCTTAGCCCTTGCACGAGATCTGCATCTCTTCCTCCTTTCAGGAGAGATGATGCCACGGGACGAACAAAGGTGTCCAACTGGCGATGACACCTCATTTCAAAGGAGATTCTCCACTGAAAAGAGGCGTCAAAGACGTTAAAACAATACTTCTAAAAGAACGATGGACCTACTGTACCGATCCATCAGTACCCGTCAACTATATGTTATATGTTTTTATAAGGGCTTTTTAGCTATAGAAGAGAGGCTCTGCCGCCGAATGTCCCCAAGACGAAGACGGAGATTAGCGACGTTTACGTCTGATCCAACTTAATCCTGCTGCTGCACCTGCTCCTACAATCGCAACCGCAGCAGGTCCTGTATCTCCTACAGGTCCTTTTTGCTGCACAATAGGACGCAACTGGGCAAGTGGTAGCTGGTATGGAAGCTGCTTAAAGTTTGGATATTGTGGAAAGCCATACTGCTGGATATTTTGGAATTGAGGGAATCCCGTATTAGTAAACTGTGGATTACGTATAGGATCAGATATATCTGAAGCTACCTGTGTAGGATTCTTCTCAATTCTGCAGTACCTATCACATCCATCACCATTGAGCCGGTTTCCATCGTCACAAAGTTCTGAAGTATCCAACGTCTTATCGCCACAACGTGAAGAACTACAGTCTGGACGACAGAGAACATTTGGAGACGTGGAGTTGCGAGGACCTGCATCACATTCTTCTCCAGCGTCTACTGTGCTATCTCCACACGTCATACTCAAGAATCGACAGCGAACACATTGGTAAGGAAGACTAGGATCATGTGATGAGTTTTCACAATGCTCTCCGAGAAGCGTTTGAACAACTCCATCTCCACAAATTCCAATCTCAAGAAGACATGTAGAGCTGCAACCATCATTGTCACGTACATTGGTGTCGTCACACTCTTCACGGTCTTCCAGTAATCCATTTCCACACATACTTGCAGAAGCTACGAGAGATTCTTCCTTACAGTTACTATCACATCCATCGCCATTATCTCTATTGCCATCTTCGCATTCTTCGCCGGGGTTCTTGATGCCGTTTCCACAGAACGTATCGCGAACAACTGAAGAGAAGCATCTTCCTTCTAGGCACACCTCTTCCCCCGGACAATCTCCATCGAAGTTACACGACTCTGGTGAAGAAACAGAGAACGATGATGATGAACTGTTCGGATCACACTGAGAATCAATTTGGCAATCATTAGCACCACCACCACTTACTGCAATACATCGACTATTTTGACACTCTGCGTGCGTCGTCTCTCCACAATCAAAGAATGGACTACAAGCATCTACTCCATCACCTGGGATAAGTTCACAGGCACTGTTTACACATTCGAGATGGAAATCAGTACGGAACGATGAACTAATACCAAAGGAGAATTCAAATGATGATGATGACGAAGAAGACGATGAGATTGAAGGCAGACAGTCTGACTCTTCGAATAGGCTACACAAATCTTCTCCGGAACCCTCAATAACTGTGCAGGCGTTGTCTCTGCACTCCAAGTGGAACTCTGGAATTGGAATACTACTAGAGAGACCAAACGAGCTCGATGAACTGCTTCCTAAGCCACATTCTTCGTTCCCAGAACACTCGTCTGACCCAGACATAGGAAGTTCTACACATTGATCCAAGATACAGACAGAACGATTTTCTAAGCAATCATCGTTTACACCACACGTATCTTGCTCGGCACCAGGAGCAACGATGCA
>Ga0114993_10003521_pt1 | contig 16157 bp, 22 predicted proteins | sample ArcticOcean_MG_C_FD_87042 | JGI IMG/M metagenome (GOLD analysis project Ga0114993, IMG submission 87042) | Marine microbial communities from western Arctic Ocean - ArcticOcean_MG_CB2_150 | ecosystem: Environmental > Aquatic > Marine > Oceanic | place: Arctic Ocean: Canada Basin | collected...
AAGTGAAATTATTGGAGCGGGTCAAGGGAATCGAACCCTCTACCTAATCGTTGGCAACGATTCGCTCTACCAATGAGCTAGACCCGCTTTTAAAAAAAGATATTATTAATCTGCTTAATTAAGGTCAAGTATTTTTAATAAAAAAATAATTAGCTTGGTTTATTCATTGAAACAAAAAAATCAGCATTATTTTTTGTATTCCTTAATTTGGATAATAAAAACTCTATTGATTCCATCGCCCCCATAGAACTTAAAATTTTTCTTAAAACATTCATCTTTAACAAATCATCATTTTTAAACAATAATTCTTCTCTTCTTGTTCCTGATTTTGTTATATCAATGGCAGGATAAATTCTTTTATCAGAAACTTTCCTGTCTAATATTAATTCGCTATTTCCTGTTCCCTTAAACTCTTCAAAAATTACCTCATCCATTCTACTTCCAGTGTCAATTAATGCTGTTGAAATAATTGTAAGAGATCCTCCTTGTTCAATATTCCTAGCTGCCCCAAAAAATCTTTTAGGTCTCTGTAAAGCATTAGCATCCACACCACCTGTTAAAACTTTTCCTGAGCTAGGTATAACTGCGTTATAAGCTCTACCTAATCTTGTTATCGAATCTAAAAGAATAACAACATCCTTTTTATGTTCGGTTAATCTTTTTGCTTTTTCTATTACCATCTCTGCTACAGCTACGTGTCTAGATGCTGGTTCATCAAAAGTTGAGCTAATAACTTCGCCTTTAACGGTTCTTTGCATGTCAGTTACTTCTTCTGGTCGTTCATCAATAAGTAAAACCATTAAGTAACATTCGGGATGATTCGCAGCTATAGAGTTTGCTATATTTTGAAGAATTATTGTTTTACCTGCTTTTGGTGGTGAAATTATTAAAGATCTTTGTCCCTTACCAATTGGACTGACTAGATCGATTAACCTAGCAGTTTGATCTGGTTTTTTTTCAATTTTAGCTGTTTCTACTTCCATCTTAAGTTGAGAATCTGGATACAAAGGTGTTAAATTATCAAAAGCAATTTTATTTCTCGACTTTTCAGGATTATCAAAATTTATTTTATCTACTTTTAATAAAGCAAAATATCTTTCGCTATCTTTTGGCGCTCTTATCTCACCTTCAACAGAATCTCCTGTTCTTAGGCCAAATCTTCTTATCTGGCTAGGACTAATGTAAATATCATCAGGTCCAGGCAAATAACTTGACTCGATTGCTCTTAAAAAACCAAAACCGTCATGTAAAACCTCAAGAACTCCACCACCAGTTATTTGTTCTTTTTTTTGAGCAAGTTTTTTTAATATAGCAAATAAAATTTCCTGTTTTCTTAATGTACTTGGATTTTCTACTTCAAGTTTTTCAGCCTGTGTAATAAGTTCTGCGGGTGATTTTTTCTTAAGTTCTTCTAAGTTCATATATGGGTGGTTTGTAATTGAGAAAAGTATGTTTATTATAATATTTTTTTAAAAAAATACAAGTCTCATAGAGGCTTAAAAACAACAACTAATATAATACCTATTAGCAAAACAGTGGGTATTTCATTGATAATCCTATAAAATTTAGGAGAGAAAGAATTATTGTTGTCTGAAAATTTCCTCAAACATTGCGATAAAAAAAAGTGGTAAATAGTCAAAACTACCACAAAAATTAACTTTAGTTGAAGCCAAAGAAACCCCATATTATCCATACCAATAGTGTAAATTAATAATATTCCCAAAATCCAAGACACAATCATTGCTGGATTCATAATATAAATAAAAAGTCTTCTCTCCATGATTTTAAAGGCAAACATTAAATCTTCAGATTTGTTATTTTTGATAGCTTCGCTGTGATAAACAAATATTCTTGGCAAATACAAGAGTCCTGCCATCCAAGAAATGATCGCTATGAGATGAATTGATTTAAATAATAAATATGTATTCATTTAACTTTCCCACTTGCCATTGTGCATTAGTGCTTAATACAAAACCCAGAACCAAAATAGTTATAAATCTAAACATGGACATTTTGTATATTTACTAGGACACATTACCGATGAAACAAAGTTGCCTCTTGTTTCTTTTTGTAAAACTAACTCTGTAAGGCCTTTAATAAAATTTTCTTCAATTCCCAATGCTGCTACTCTTTTATAAAAACTACAACCATTTTCTTCAGCTAATTTCTTATATTCTATATCTAATTCGACAAGTGTTTCCGAATGTTCCGAGACAAAGGCAACAGGAACTATAACGATACCTTTTTTTTCTTTTGAATGTTTAATAATTTCTGCATCCGTTGACGGTCCAATCCATTTCAAGGGACCTACGCGGCTTTGATAGCTTATTACATAGTCAAGATTTTCACCCTTTAGCTTAGTCATAATTGCTTTAACAGATTCTTCTACTTGCCATTGATAAGGGTCACCTTTTTTTATTTTAATTTCAGGTAGACCGTGTGCAGAAAAAAGCAATTTAAAATTTTTATTTTCTATTTTATTTAATGTTTTCTTTATTAGATTAACGTGAGATTCTATAAAATTGTTTTCTGTGGGATAACAACAAATTACTTTTGTCTTGATATTATAATTTTCTTTTTTGCACAAATCTTTCCATTCATTAATAGATGATCCTGATGTTGCGGCCGAAAATTGAGGATAAAGAGGCAAAAGTATTATCTCATCAGGATTAAATTCTTTAACTTTTTTTATTACTTCGCTGGCTCTTGGATGCCAACAGCGCATAGCAACAAAACATTTATAATCACCTTCTGATGATAAATTATTTTCTAAATTCGTTGCTTGCTCTTGAGTTAATTCAAGTATTGGTGACTTATTGCCAATTTCTTTATAAATATTTTTTGCAATTGGTGCTCTTCTTTTAGAAATAAATTTTGCTAGCGGATATCTAAAAATCGAAGGTATACTAATTATTTCAGGATCATTAAATAAATTAAAAAGAAACGGTTCTACACTTTCTAATTTATCGGGTCCACCAAGATTAAATAGAATAACTGCCTTTTTCATTTTTTATTTTTGTCTTTTCTTTAACTCGCCCATCACTTCTTCAACTTTAATTCCATTTGCTTCTAAAAGTACCATTAAGTGATATAAAACATCTGCTGCTTCATGAACTTTATTTGTATTTTTTTCAATAGCATCAATAAGTTCTGCAATTTCTTCTTTTACTTTTTCTACACTTAATTCTTTATTGTTTAATAGTTTATGCGTATAAGATTCCTTAACTGAAAACTTTTTTCGTTTTCGAATGATAATAATTAATTCTTCTAAAGTTTTAAGCATTTTTTATATTCTTACAGGAATTCCTTTTGAGTCTAAATATTTTTTTGCATCCTGTATTGAAAAATCACCAAAATGAAAAATGGAAGCTGCTAATACAGCATTTGCTTTTCCAATTTTTATACCTTGATGTAAATGCTCTAAATTACCAACTCCTCCTGAGGCTATAACTGGTATATTCACAAGATTTGATACTTTTTTAGTTAGATCTAAATCGTAACCTTTTTTTGTTCCATCTCTATCCATCGAAGTAAGTAATATTTCACCCGCACCCATTGATTCCATTTTCTTGACAAAACTTAAAACATCTATTCCAGTAGATTTTCTTCCGCCGTGAGTAAATATTTCCCATTTATTTTCTTTAATTTTTTTTGCATCAATAGCAACAACAATACATTGAGAGCCAAACTTTTCAGCACTTTCTTTAACTAAATTTTCATTACTAACAGCAGCTGTATTTATTGACACTTTATCGGCGCCAGCCAATAATAAATTTCTTATATTTTCTAAAGTTTTTACTCCTCCCCCAACTGTTAATGGCATAAAACATTTTTCTGCAGTTTTTGTTACTATATTTAATATAGTGCTCCTATTTTCGTTTGACGCTGTAATATCTAAAAAACACAACTCATCAGCTCCTTGATTTTCATATATTTTTGCTTGTTCGACAGGATCTCCCGCATCAATAAGGTCTAAAAAATTTATACCCTTAACTACTCTTCCATTCTTAACATCTAAACAAGGTATAATTCTATTTTTTAACATTTTAAATTAATTCCGATAACTCTTTAATTTTTATATCTCCATCGTAAATTGATTTTCCTACTATAACACCTTCAATATTATGTAGTTTCAATGATTTAATTTTTTTAATATCTTCGATTGATGAAACTCCCCCAGATACAATCAGAGGAATATTTACTTCATTAGATAATTTAATTGTATCTTTCAAGTTTGGACCCTTCTTTGTGCCATCCTTATTCACGTCAGTATATATAATCCTAGAAACACCAAAATTTTTTATTTTTTTTATAAGTTCTATTGCAGTTATGTTAGTTTTTTTTTTCCATCCAGATAAAGTAACAAAACCATCCTTTACATCCAAAGCAACTGCAATTTTATTTTTAAACTTTTCGCAAGCAATCTGTAGAAAATTTATATTTTCTATAGCTGCAGTACCCATAACAATCTTATCAACTCCTGCATCTAACCAAAAACTTATATCCTCGATAGTTCTTATCCCTCCACCAATTTGAACTTTTAAACTAACGTCCCTTACAATTTCTTTAATAATATTTGAATTAACAGATTTGCCTTGGAGTGCACCATCTAAATCAACGACGTGAATATGATTAAAACCATTTTCAAAATAAATTTTTGCTTGATTTATTGGTGAATTTTCGTACGTAGTTATTTTATCAAACTCACCTTTTATAAGTCTAACACATTTGCCATCTTTAATATCAATAGCTGGAAAAATTATCATTTAAAAATTCCACTTTAAAAAATTTTCTAATAATACTAAACCATTTTTTTGACTTTTTTCAGGATGAAATTGTGTGCCAAAAATATTTTCTTTTACAATGGCAGCAGCAATTGGATTTCCGTAGTTGGTTGTAGCAATTACACAATTTTTTTGTTTTGTTATTAGTTCATAACTATGAATAAAATACATATGGCATTTATTTTCTAGATTAGAAAAAAGACTAAAATCTTTTTTAAACTCTATTTGGTTCCAACCCATATGAGGTAACTTTAGCTTTTTATCAATATTATTTATTTTTCTAACAGTTGCATCTATCCAACCAAAACCTTTTGTTTCTCCAGACTCATATCCAGCTTTAGCAAATAATTGCATACCTACACATATACCAAAAATAGGTTTTTTTTTAATTAGAACAAATTCATTTATCTCGTCTTCTAAACCAGGAATTTTTTTTATACCCGAATAACAATCTTTGAACGATCCTTGGCCTGGAAGAACTATTTTTTTTGAGTTTCGGATAACTTTAGGATCTGAAGTTACTATTATTTCTAATTCAATATCAACATTAGATGCTGCAGCCTCAAGTGCTTTAGCTGCTGACCTTAAATTGCCAGAACCATAGTCAATGACAGTAATAGACATTTTTAATTTATAAAACGCCTTTAGTTGAAGGGACTTTATTTTTAATTCTTTTATCTATTTCTAAAGCCTCACGTAATGATCTTGCAAGCCCTTTAAAACAAGATTCTATAATGTGATGGCTATTGTCACCATAAACATTTTCTACATGTAATGTAATTCCTGCAGATTGAGAGAAGGCCTGAAACCATTCTTTAAACAGTTCTGTATCCATTTCTCCTAATTTTTCTACTTTCAATTTAACTTTCCAAATTAAATAAGGTCTATTTGAAACATCTATAGCTACTCTTGTTAATGTTTCATCCATCGGAATTAATGAGTGAGCATATCTTTTTATTCCTTTCGATGTTCTAAGTGATTTTTTAATACATTCGCCTATTGCAATTCCAGTATCTTCAGTTGTGTGATGCAGGTCTATATGAGTATCACCTTGAGCTTTTATTTTTAAATCAATTAAAGAATGTTTTGAAAACTGTTCTAACATATGATTTAAAAAACCTATTTTTGTATCAACTTTATAAGTTCCGCTTCCATCTATATTTGTTTCAACAACAATATTAGTTTCTTTAGTTTTTCTATTTATTTTAGCTTTTCTAGGCATATCTAACTTTTTTACAATAAGTTATATAAATATTTCACATATATCAATAAAATGAATTTTTAGACTTGAAGATGCTAAATAAATCTCCACATACTCTATTACAATGAACAATAATTCAAATTGGCACGGAACTACCATTGTCTTAATTAGAAAAGATAAAGATGTAGTTGTTGCTGGAGATGGCCAGGTAAGCTTTGGTAATACTGTATTGAAGAGTACTGCAAAAAAAGTACGTAAGATTGAAAAGAGAAATGTTATAGCTGGATTTGCTGGTTCTACAGCCGACGCTTTAACTTTGTTTGAAAGACTAGAGGCTAAACTAGAAAAGCATGCTGGTAATTTAACGCGTGCAGCTGTTGAGCTTGCTAAGGATTGGAGAACAGATAAATATTTAAGAAGACTCGAAGCTTTAATGGCAATAGCAGATAAAGAAAAAAGTTTTATCATTTCAGGAACAGGTGATGTGTTAGAACCTGAAGGCGGAATAATAGGTATAGGATCGGGTGGTAACTATGCTTTGGCTGCAGCCAAAGTACTCATTGAATCTAAAATGTCTGCTGAAGAAATTGCTAAAAAATCTATTAAAGTTGCTTCTGAAATATGTGTATATACAAACAACAATATAACTATAGAAAAAATTTAGTTAAATGAAAACAAAAACAAATATAACTTCTTTGCCATCAAGGGATTCTGAAAAAAACAAAGATGATAAATCTATAGTTTCTTCTTTATCTCCTAGAGAAATAGTTTCTGAATTAGACCGATATGTTATTGGTCAAAATGCAGCAAAAAGAGCAGTTGCAATAGCTTTAAGAAACAGATGGAGAAGACAAGCATTAACAGGTGACATGAAGGACGAGGTTTTACCAAAAAATATTCTTATGATCGGACCTACTGGCGTGGGGAAAACTGAAATATCTCGAAGACTTTCTAAGTTAGCTGAAGCACCATTTATAAAAGTTGAAGCAACTCGATTTACTGAAGTTGGCTATGTAGGAAGAGACGTAGAACAAATAATTAGAGATTTATTAGAAATATCTATTGCTATTGAAAAGGATAGAGTCAAAAAGGAAGTTCATGCTAAAGCACAGCAAGCTGCCGAAGAAAGAGTTCTTAATGCTCTAGTTGGCAACAAAGCGAGTGTTGCTACAAGAGAAAGCTTCAGAAAAAGATTAAGGAACGGTGATCTTGATAATAATGAAATTGAAATTGAAATAAGCGAAACTCCTAGTATGCCTAATTTTGAAATACCTGGAATGCCTGGAGCAAACGTTGGAATGATAAATATATCAGAAATGCTAGGTAAAAATCTTAAAAAAGAAAAAAGAAAAAAAATTCTAGTAAAAGAATCTCATGAAATTTTGATTTCTGAAGAATCTGATAAAATGATTGAAGAAGATGTAATAATAAAATCAGCAAAAATTTCAACTGAAAATAATGGAATTGTTTTTTTAGATGAAATTGACAAAGTTTCTGCTAGAGGAGATCGTGCTGGGGGAGATGTTTCTAGAGAAGGTGTCCAAAGAGATTTATTGCCTTTAATTGAGGGGACCACGGTAAGTACTAAACATGGCCCAATAAAAACTGACCATATATTGTTTATTGCTTCAGGTGCATTTCAGCTTGCAAAACCATCAGACTTACTGCCTGAGCTACAAGGAAGGTTGCCTATAAGAGTAGAATTAAGTGCTTTAACAAGTGAAGATTTTAGAAGAATTTTAGAAGAACCAGATAACAGTTTAATTAAACAGTATACAGCACTATTAGAAACTGAAAAAGTTACACTTCAATTTTCAAAAGATGGAATTGAAACTATAGCAAAATTAGCAACTGAAATTAATGCTAGTGTTGAAAATATTGGGGCAAGAAGACTTTATACTATTATTGAAAAAGTGTTAGATGACATTAGCTTCACAGCAACAGATAGAGGTGGTGAAAAAATTATAATTGATAAAAATTATGTTTCAGAAAACCTTGGTGAATTAAGTAAAGACACAGATCTATCAAAATTTATTTTATAATTTTTAGATAAATAAATAAAGCTCCATCCCCACCATGTTTTAGTTCAGCCGTAGACATATCTTTGATTTTATTTAATAAATTTTTATTATTATTAATAAATTCTGGAATTGAGTTTTTTAATACACTTAGCTTATTTGAAACATACGGATTTGCATGGGTTTTTGACCTTGATCCTTTTCCGGTAATAACAAGTAATTTTCTATAACCTTTTTCAAATGAATCGTTAATAAATTTTTCAACTTGTTTATTAGCTTCTTCAAGTGAAAAACCATGTAAATCTAATCTTCTTATTTTGCCGGAATCAACATCTAGTTTAGCAGGGCTTTCTTCTTTATCATAAATATTTTCTAATGATTTTGTAAAATTTTCCCAGTCTTCTTTATCGCTAATATTTGAGGGATTTTTTTTTTTCACTACTTGTTAGATGTATCTACTAAATACCAAGCTGGATTTTGACTCCACATATTTTTAGAAAATTTCCAAACATCACTTACAGTTTTTATAACATCAGGATTTCCTTCTACTATTTTATTATTTTTATCTTTAACGCAAGTAATGATTTCACTAACAAAATTTACTGATACTTTATAAATATTTTCTATTTTTTTAAATTCAAGAATTTTAGCTGATTTAAGACCAATAAATGTTGTTTCATGTTTAGTCTGATTGGTATTTCTTTCATCTATTACTTGTGAAAAACGCTTGAACATCTCTTTTGCTAATAAAGGTTTTAAGGAATTTTTGTCTCCTTTTGCAAAAGAAGTGACAATTTGTTCATAGGCAATCTTCGCACCTTTTAAGAATTGTTTTTTTGCTTCTTCGTTAACATTATCATTTTTTATAAATTCGTTGTTTTCTATATCTTTAAGTACCTCAACGCCCTTTGGAAAATACTTGCTCATTTGTTTGCCTTGATGACCGGTTTTTCTTCCCAAGATATTTCTTAGTCTTAGTATTATAAATCCAGCAAACATAGCTAATAAAATAATGTCTATAAATCCAAACTGATTACTCATAAGTTTTTTGATTATAATACCTAAATACTATAGTATGCAAATATATTAATCGTACAAATGAACGCAATCATTCTTCTTATAATTGGTATTCCGGCAATTGAAATTTATCTGATGATTAAAGTTGGTGGCTCTGTTGGTGCTTTAAATACTGTTCTCTTAATTTTCTTTACAGCTGTAACTGGTGTTTATTTTGCAAAAATTGCTGGCTTAAGTACACTAAGATCGGGTTTTAACCAAATAGTAAAAAAAGAAATACCTATATATGAAATTATCTCAGGCGCGGCGTTAGCATTTGCAGCCTTGCTTCTTATTATTCCCGGATTTTTAACAGATATAGTGGGTTTTCTATTAATAATACCTGTAACAAGAAAAATTTTAATAAAACCAATTTCTTCTAAATTTAAAAATAATAATAGAGATGATGGTGATGGTGATGGTGATGGTGATGGTGATGGTGATGGTGTAAACATTATTGAAGGAACTATCGAAGAAGAAAATAAAAAAAATAATTAAATGAATTATAAAATTATATCAAAATTTATAAAAGATATTTCCTTTGAAATACCTGATGCACAAACCTTTGTTACTTTAGAAAAAGAAATTTCAAAGTACAATTTAGCGTTTGATATAAAAAGTCAGCCTTTTAAGGATAATATTATTGAAGTAAATACTGTTTTAAAATTAACACCCAATCAAGATCTTAAAAGAAAAATGCTTGCTGAAATTAATCTTACTTCTTTAGTTTCAGTTGAGAAAAATATTACAGACAAAAAAGAGCTGGAAAAAATAATTTTAGTTAAAATTCCAACTGAAGTATATTCTCATTTATATGAAGTATTTGTTTACTTGTTTGAGCAAGCTGGAATAAAAAATATTAGTATTGATAAAGAAGTTAATTTTGAAAAAATGTACTCTGATAAAAATAAAACCTAACTAAAGTTATTTTTTGATAAACTTTTTTTCAAATATTTAGTGTGTGTTTCATATTCTTCACTACTCAGCTCAACAATTTTTCTTTTAATATTATTTTTAAATTTAGAGTTTTCTAAACTAAAATTCATATTATTTGCATTCTCTAGATTTAACTTAGGTTCTTTTTGGTCTACAAGATTTATGTAAACTTCCTTAAGTAATTCGCAGTCTATAAGCGCACTATGTTTTATTCTTTTGGAATTATCAACATTGAATCTTTTACAAAGCGCATCTAAAGAGTTTTGTGAACCCGGGTACTTTTGGCGAGCAATTTCTAATGTGTCTATTACATCATCTTTACTTATTAATTTCTTTTTTAAAATCTTTAGCTCGTGATTTAAAAAAGATAAATCAAATGGGGCATTATGAATTATTAATTTTTTGTTTTTAATAAAATCAAGAAAATTATCTGCTATTTTTGAAAAAGTTTTTTTATTAGATAAAAGTTCATCCGAGTATCCGTGTACTTTATAAGCGGCTTCGGAAACTTTCCTTTCTGGATTGATAATCTCATGAAAAAAATTGTTGGTAGGAATTTGATTATCTAACTCAATACACGCTATCTCAACTATACGATGATTTTCTCTAACTGATAATCCTGTTGTTTCTGTGTCTAATATAACTTCAATCATTTTTTGAAATAATTTCTAATACATTCTTAGCATTTTTTTTAACCGAATTATGCTTAAAATTATTTTTTATTATAAAATTAGATTTTTTTTTTTTAATTTCTAAAGGAAGTTGAAGTTTTTTAAACTTATCTATAATCTTTTTATTAAAACCTGGTCTTTTATTTAATCTTTTATTTATTTCATTTTTTTTTGCATCTATAAAAATTAAAATATCATTTTTATTATTTATTTTATTTTCTATCAACAAAGGAATATCTAAAATAATAAATTTCTTTCTTTTATTTTTTTTTAAAAAAGTATTCATACTAAGTCTAACCTCTGGATGTATAACTCTAGAAATTTTTTTTATATTATTCTGGTTAGCTATTATTGCTCTAGAAATCTCATTCTTATTAATGGGAAAAGAAAATATATATTTTGGAAGTATTTTTTTTAAATTATTATAACACTTTTGACTTTTTCTATATAATTTTACAACTTCATTATCTGCATTAAAAACAGGATAACCAAACTGTTTAGCAACATAACTTTTTCCTGAACCAATATCACCTACAACAGCAATTCTAATCATTAATCTAATAGTTTAATTATTTTGTCATCAATCTTAGGCAAAATATTATGCCAAATCCTAAATGACAATTGAGCTTGATAAACGAACATCATTTTACCATTTTCTATTTTATTTCCCAATTCTTCACCTTTAGAAAGAAAATTTGTTTTTCTAGGATTATAAATAACATCATAAAAAAGTTTTTTTGTTCCACTATTGCTAAAATCTAGATTTATCCTATCGTCACTTTTTAAACCTAAACTTGTAGCATTAATTATTAAATCAAAATCACAAATTTCTCCCCATTTAACAATTGTTAAATCTGAATATCTCTCTTTTAAAGAATTAGGCTCTTTTTCTGTGCGATTACTAATATATATTTTAGAAACCTTCTTTCTTTTTAAAGCTAAAATTATTGAGAGAGCCACTCCTCCTGCACCTAAAATAAATACTTTTTTATCTTTTAAATCATAATTAATATAATTTAAACTTTTTTCAAATCCCTCTATGTCGGTATTATCTCCAATTATCTTATTATTTTTTTTAAATATTGTATTAACAGATTGAGCTTCTTCTGCGATTGGGGTTAGTTGATCTACAAAACGGATTATTTTTTTTTTAAAAGGAAGAGTTACATTTATTCCATGAATTCTTTCATTTTTTACTTCTAAAATAGTTTCTTCTAAATCATCTTCGTTAAGCTTCTTCATGTCATAAAAAGCTTTTAAATTATTTTCTTTTATCCAGTAATTATGAAGTTTTGGTGATAAAGAATGTGCAATTGGATTTCCGACAACTAAATATTTTTTCATTTTTTTAAATTGTAATTATTTAAATATTCTTTTATTTGCTTAACCGGCAGACCCATAATCGTGTCTTCGTCTCCTTCTATTTTTGAAAACAACGATTTGCCGTCAGCTTCTATCTGGTAGACACCATAAGTATACAGCTCTTTATCTCTAATTTTTTTTAAATATAATTCGATTTCGTGTGAAGTAAGCTGTTTCATTGTCAAAGAAGAAAAGCCTGTAAAATTCCATATCATGGACCCATTTTTAGATATACATACTGAGCTAATTAATTGATGTTTTTGACCACTTAATTTTTTAAGAATATTAAAAGCCTCGCTTCTACTATTAGGTTTTGAAATAAGCTCTCCATTCAAATCTATAACACTATCTGCTCCTAAAACTAAAAAACCATTTTTTTTCTTACTTATTTTATTAGCTTTTAGTTCTGCTAAATTCTTAGAAATTATTTCTGGTGTTGCTTTTTCTTCTAATAAAGATTTTTTAATCATATCTTCATCTACATTAGCAGGTATTACTTCACAAATAATATTGTTTTTACTTAAGATTTCTTTTCTTACTCCACTTTTAGACGCAAGAATAATTTTCATTTATATTTTAATATATCAAATATTTTAATTATTGAGGCAGCAGTTTCTTCTACCGACTTTCTTGTGACATCAATAATTGGCCAATTGTGCTTTTTAAATAGTTTTTTTGAACTTTCTAGTTCATTAATTATTTGTTTCGAGTTTGTATATTCGCTCGGTCTATCCTCATGCATAGAATGAACTCTATTTCTTCTCACATCGGAAAGTCTATTGGGGTCACACACTAAGCCAATAGTACAAATTTTTTTTGAATTTTCAATTACTTCTAAAGGTAAATTCCTGCTAGGCACTATTGGTATATTTGAAGTTTTATAACCTCTGTTTGCAAGATAAATTGATGTTGGTGTTTTGCTTGTTCTGCTTACTCCTATTAATATTATATCTGACTTTTCTAAATCATTTATTATTTTTCCATCATCATGAGACATCGTAAATTGTACTGCTTCTATTCTTTTATAATATTCTGCATCTAAAACATGTTGACCACTTGGTTTGTGGCTTGCTTCTTTCTTGAGTAATTTAGAAAAATCTGAAATTAAATTTCCTAGTACTTCAAAACACGGGATATTATCTTTCTTACATTTATTACTTAAGTAGTCTGCGAAATTTTTTTCTACTATTGTATATAAAATAATGACATTATTTTCTTCTTTACACTGATTTAATATCTTGTTTATTTGGTTTTCTGTACGCGTAAAGGCGTAGTGAGTAGTATTACATTCAAAATTATCAAATTGAGCTTTAATCGCTAAGAAGATCCTATCTAACGTCTCTCCGGTTGAATCTGAAATAAGATATATTTGATAAGTTTTGTGCATAAAATTGTTAATTATTTATAAAAAAAATAAAAAATATAGATATTTTATTTAAAATATCAAATAGTTAAGAATGATTAACATTTAGTTAACAAAGATATATACGTTAATAAATTATATATAAATTTATACATTAATTGATAATGAATGACATATATAATAAAATCAATTACTTATAATATATTTTAATAACAGTTTTAAATTAATAACCTGTAGATAACTAATTTTCACCATAATTAACAGACCCTAATACTACAACTACTTTAATATATTATATATATACATGGAAAATAAAATTTTAAATTGTATAGAAAAAAAAAATTCTAGTTATTGCCCTATATGGTTTATGAGGCAGGCAGGAAGATACTTGCCTGAATTTAGAGAAATAAGGAAAAAAAATCCAAATTTCATAAAACTATGTTTAGACCCAGATTTAGTTAATACTATTACAATTCAACCACTAAAAAGATTTGACTTAGATGCTGCTATAATTTTTTCAGACATTTTAATGATTCCCTATGGTTTAGGACAAAAGGTTGAATTTAAAAAAGGGTATGGACCAGTTTTAGAAGATATAAATCTTAATAAAATAATAAATACAGATTCTGTAGATTTTGTTCAAAAACTATCTCCCGTTTATAAAGGAATAGAAAAAGTTAAAAAAAATTTAGAAGAAAAAAATCTCATTGGATTTACAGGGGCGCCGTGGACGTTATTATTATATATACTGAACAAACAATCACCAAAAAAAAATTTTGATTTTGATAAAATTAATAAAGATAAATTTCTAATAAATAGATTATTAAAAAAATTAGAAGAAATGATATGTTTACATATTGATAAACAGATTGAAGCTGGAGTAAATGTAATTCAAATTTTTGACTCGTGGGCTGGTTTATTACCTGAAAATGAACTTCCTAATTATTGTTACACTCCGACATTAAAAATTGTAGAACATATTAAATCTAAAAAGGTTCCAGTAATTTGTTTTCCTAAAGGGATAGGAAAAAATTATATTGATTTTTGTTTAACAGTTAAACCAGATTGTATTAGTATAGATTATGAAGTCGATCCTGAATGGATTAAAAATAATGTAAATGGAATTCCAATTCAAGGAGGTTTAGACCCTCAAATACTTCTTGGAAGTAAGGAGAATATAAAAAAAAATACCGAAAAGTATCTTAATATATTTAAAGATTATCCTTATATATTCAATCTTGGTCATGGAATTTTACCAGAGACGAAACCTGAAACAATTGATTATATTGTTAGAATTATTAGAGATAAAAGATAAAATGAATTACGATAAAAATAATATTTTTGCCAAAATTCTTAGAGGCGAAATTCCTTGTAAAAAAATTTATGAAGATAAATTTGTTCTCGCATTTTATGATATTAATCCTCAAAAAAAAATACACGCTCTTGTTATTCCCAAAGGTAAATATATAGATTTAGATGATTTTTCATCTAAAGCATCCGACGAAGAAATTGTTGGATTAACAAAAGGAATAAGTATTGTTGCTAAAAAAATCGGTGTTTCTGATGTGGTAAAAGGAGGGGGATATAGATCTTTAGTTAATACAGGACAAAATGGCGGGCAAGAGGTTCTTCATTTACATTTTCATATATTTGGAGGTGAAAAAATTGGAAAAATGGTTACTTAAAGATCTTTTTCCTGTGGGATTTTAAATAAATTGTCCGAAAGTTTATTATTAATTTTTAAATTATTAATTATAAAATTAACATCATTTGAATATACGTCAGTTGTTATCCACCCTTTAAGCTTTAAAGAATTTGTATCAAAAAGTATTTTTACTTCATTTTGATTTTTGTCAAAAAAAGAAAAAGAAGCTAAATTAGAACCCACTATAGTTGGTTTAGTTGTTTGTAATAATTTTATTATATTCTCTTTTTTTAAAATAAAAAAAAGAGGTGTCTTTTTTATAGGATAGTAATAAATTTTTTTATACTTCCTTTTAATCACTGCAATTGTTTTTCCGTTAGAAATAATGGTTTTTTGTTTTAAATCTTGATAATTACACTTCATAAGAAGAGGATATTTAATAAAGCATTCTCCTTTTTCTTCTGTATCAGAAATTGTTTGGCTGAAATCAAAAGACAAAGTTTCAACAAGAAGTAATTTTTTAATAATATTTTCTTGTAAATTTGCCCACGAGATTGATGTAGAAAAAGCATATGTTATTAAAATAATTAAAAAGAGAAATTTATTTTTTATCAAAATAATCCTATAAAATTTCTCTTTTACCTACGTGATTGGCTTGACCAACAATGCCATCTTTTTCCATTGTTTCCATAATTCTTGCTGCCCTATTGTATCCAATCTGCAATTTTCTTTGTAAGAAACTTGTAGAAGCTTTTCCTTCAGTTTTTATAATTTCTACAGCCTCAACATATAATTCATCTTTTTCTTTGTTATTTTTTTCATTATCATCTTTTAGATTGTCTTTAATAATTGTAATTTCATCAATATAGTCAGGCTCTCCTTGTGATCTTAGATAGCTATTAATTTTTTCAATTTCGGGCTCAGAAACATAAGGTCCATGAATTCTAACTATTCTATTTGCTGACGACATAAACAGCATATCTCCTTTACCCAGAAGTTGCTCCGCACCCTGCTCTCCTAATATTGTCCTGCTGTCAATTTTTGAACTTACTTGGAATGAAATACGAGTTGGAAAGTTTGCTTTAATAGTTCCTGTTATTACGTCAACACTTGGTCTTTGA
>Ga0114993_10003531_pt1 | contig 16119 bp, 12 predicted proteins | sample ArcticOcean_MG_C_FD_87042 | JGI IMG/M metagenome (GOLD analysis project Ga0114993, IMG submission 87042) | Marine microbial communities from western Arctic Ocean - ArcticOcean_MG_CB2_150 | ecosystem: Environmental > Aquatic > Marine > Oceanic | place: Arctic Ocean: Canada Basin | collected...
GTTTGAGACTGACCGATCGGCGGGGCGCAATGGAGAGAGCTACCTTTTCTTTGTCGGTCGCGAGAATTACCCAATGAGTTGGGTGGAGAACCCAGTCTATGACTGGGGTAAAGCGCAAATTCTCCGCGAAGGCGGCGACGTGGTAATCGTGGGCAGCGGCGTTCTTTTAAATCGAGCCATTGAGTCAGGCGAACAACTTGCTGCCGATGGCGTGAAGGCGACTGTGATAAACAACCCATTTGTAAATCGCGTGGACGTGGAGACCATTGGCGAAGCCGTGCGGGCTGCTGACGGGCGGCTTGTGACTATCGAGGATCATCAGGCTATCGGCGGCATGGGCGCGCAGTTGTCCCACGCGCTCTCCAACTCCGGCATCGCGCATCGGGTCAAGACGCTCGGCATCGGCGGTGAATTTGGGCAGTCGGCGTACAAGGCCGATCAACTTTACGAAAAGAACGGCCTCAGCGTGGAGGGCGTTATTGCCGCGGCGCGGGAGTTACTGGGGTAGAGGTCAGTTTACCGGCACCCAGCCTTTACCCGGCCGGAATTCGCGATTGCCACCGGGGCTCTGACAGCCCACGGCAATTACGAATCCAACCACCATCAGTATCAGGAGAATCTTGGACATGAAAATATTCTAAACGGGATTGTCAAAAGCGCAAGCCTGTAGCATATTTTCCCGCCGGATGGACGAAGTGTTCAAATCGCTGAAAGGACAGCTGCTGATGGACAGCGGAAACCTTGCTGGCTCATTTTTTATGCGCACCGTGTTGCTTGTCTGCGAACACACCGTGGAGGGCGCATTCGGACTGGTGTTAAACAAGACCAGTGACAACACCATCGGCGAAACGATTCTGGAGGATTTGCCAGAGCAGTTGAACGAGCAGAAGTTGTTCATCGGCGGCCCCGTACAGACCGGCGCGCTGAGCTATCTGCACGCCGATGATTTTATGCCCGACGCCAACGTAATGCCCAATCTTTCCCTGAGTCACTCAATCGAGGATCTTACTGCCTTGGGGGATTCATATTCTCAGACGCAAAAGCTCCGCGTATTCACTGGCTATTCCGGCTGGGGCCCCGGACAACTTGACGACGAGATGAAACGCAATTCCTGGGTGACCCATCCGGCCAGCCTCGATTATGTTTTCCAGAACAACCCCGAGAAACTTTGGCGCCAAATCATGCTGGACAAAGGCGGCATCCACCGCCTGATGGCCGACGGGCCGGATGATCTTTCCTGGAACTAGGAATCGCGAATGGTGGCTACAAGCTGGCCGCGCAAGGCATCAACAAGGCGGCCATGCGCATCATTCACCTCGTCGTCGGTAAGCGTGCGCTCAACGTTCCGGTACGTGAAGGCATACGCGACACTCTTCTGCCCGGCTGGAACATTCTTGCCTCGAAAAACATCGAAAAGATCCGTCCTCACCAGATTCGTTGGCTTGGTCTTTTTAACCACCGCCAAAACGGCGGCATGCGTGGTGGCCTCGGGCACAAGCATCGCCACGTCGCGCGCGATGGCGGGAAACTGCGGCATCGGCTTAAACGATTTGGAGGCAGTTCGACAGCGCAAAAGAAATTCCAAATCCAGTTCCGCCAGTAAAACAGCGCCGCGGCATTCGTACTGTTTCCCCAGTGCTGGCTTCAGTTGGCCAAGCTCACCGACAACCTGTTTGCCGAGACGCATTTCCGCGGATTCGATAAACAATGAAGAACCCGACTCGAGACGCTCCCAGGCGATGCCATGAACCCCAAAGCGTAACAGAAAATCTTCCAACACGCCCTTGAGATCAGCCGCGTCCATTTTAGATTCGCCGCCGTCACCCCAAAACACAGTCCTCCTCGCACCCGTAAGCGCAACCGCAAGTTTGCGAGTCTCCGGGCAGCCCGGTTTAAAAACACGGCCAATTTCAAACAATGCAATATCATCCTTGCGTCGCGTTAAATTAACCCGCAACGAGTCAAGCAATCCAGGCAGCAAACTTTGGCGGAGCACACCCATGTCGCTGGAAAGCGGATGCTCAAGCGATATCGACTCGGCAGCAACAAGCTTGGCGCCTTCACCGCTAATGAGCGTCTGCCCCTGCGCCTCATTCAAGCCGAGGCCCGTGAGAATAACCCTGGCCTCGGCCAGAACATCGTGTTCGGCGTCAAAAGAATTTTCACCTGCCACACACCGTGGCGGCGTGGCGGGGATCTGATCCACCCCATGCAACCGGCAAACTTCCTCGATGAGATCAATTTCGCGCTTTAAATCAACCCGCCACGTAGGAATTCGGAAGGTGGCAGACTCGTCCGATTGCGAAACCGTTTCCAATTCCAATCCAGTCAAGTATCCAATGTTCTGTTCCGGCGTCAACTCTGTGCCCAGCAACTCACTCACCTTCCCATGCCGCAGCTTGATCTCGACAGGCTCCACCGAGCCCGGAGATACCTCCACCGAGCCCAACGCCAGCTCGCCTCCAGCGGTCTCGACAATCAACTGAGCAGCACGCTTACTGGCCCAGTCAACTACGCCAATGTCAGCACCTCGTTCAAAACGATAACTCGCGTCGGTGTGCAGCTTGGTGCTCTTGGAAGTTGCGCGGATGTTTGTTGGATTAAAATACGCGCACTCGAGCAGAACATCCTTCGTGTCATCGTGGATCTCCGTGTTCAACCCGCCCATCACGCCAGCTAAGGCGATGCCTTTTTGCCCGTCGGCAATGAGAAGATTGTCGGTGTTCAACTTGTGTTCCTGCTCGTCAAGCGTGGTGAATTTCTCCCCAACCGTCGCGCGCCGGATGACCACAGTCGGCTTGCTGTCTTTTCCTTCGAGCAAATGCAAATCAAAGGCGTGCAGCGGTTGTCCAGTTTCCATCATCACATAATTCGAAACGTCCACCACGTTGTTGATTGGGCGAATCCCCACCAGCTCAAGACGGGCCCGCAACCAATCGGGACTGGGGCGAACCTTCACGCCTCGGATGACGCGCGCATTGTAGCGCGGGCAAAGATCCGCATCATCAATGCGCACGGCAACAATATTTTCCGCCTTGGAACTTGATTCGGCCAGCTTGATGGGCGGTTTTATCAACTCGTTTCCGGTCAGCGCGGCAATCTCGCGGGCGAGCCCAATGACGCCGTTCAAGTCCGGACGATTCGGAGTGATCTCCAAGTCGTACAGCACATCGCTGCCAGCCAATCCTTTATGCTCGGCAAACGACTGCCCGACGCACGCCTCGCCGGGGATAATTAAAATTCCATCCGCGTCGTCCGATAAGTTAAGCTCCTTGCCAGAGCACATCATCCCCTCGGATTTTTCCCCGCGAATCTTGCCGGCCTTTAAAACATTTGGCTTCTCACCCTCCGCCACCGGCATCGACGTGCCTGGTAATGCCAGCGCCACCTTGTCTCCTTCCTCAAAATTATCCGCCCCACAAACAATCTGCCGCGCACCCTGTCCGTCGTTCACGCGGCAAAGCCGGAGACGATCTGCGTTTGGGTGTTTGCAAAAAGACACCACCTGCCCCACCACGATGCCTTCAAACGCTCCCTCGCTTTTCTCCACGCCCTCAACCTCAACCCCCAGCATCGTCAAGCGCTCCGCCAATTCTTCCGGCGACCAATCAAAGTTCACGTATTCCCTCAGCCAATTGTAGGTAACTTTCATGGCGTTAAAACTGCTCCAGGAACCGCACGTCGTTCTCGTAAAAAAGGCGAATGTCGTTGATGCCGTAGCGGAGCATTGCAATACGCTCGATGCCAAAACCAAAGGCCCAGCCAGTCCATTCCTCGGAATCGTAGCCAACTTCCTCAAAAACCGCCGAGTGCACCATTCCGCAACCGGCGATCTCCAGCCACTCCTTGCCCATCTTACGCGTGAGTGCATTTGAAAAATCGATCTCGAAACTTGGCTCGGTATAGCTGAAGTAGTGCGGACGGAAACGGATTTTTGTCTTTGGCCCCATCAGCTCTCGAAAGACAAATTCCACAGTCCCCTTTAAATCACTGACCGTTACGCCTTTGTCAACATACAGCCCCTCGACTTGCTGAAAGGTAGGGTTGTGTGTCGCGTCGGCTGTGTCGCGCCGATACACGCGCCCCGGAACAATTATGCGCACCGGCGGTGGTTGCTCCTTCATCACGCGAATCTGCACGCTGGAAGTGTGGGTCCGCAGCAACGGCCGATCTGGTTGATCGAGGTAAAACGTATCTTGCGCGTCGCGCGCGGGATGATCTGCCGGAGTGTTTAAGGCGTCGAAACAGTGGTACTCGTCCTCCACCTCCGGCCCATCAGCAACCACGAATCCGAGCTTGCGAAAACTTTTAACAATGTCCTCGGTCGTCTGCGTCAATGGATGCAGGCGCCCAAGACGCTGCCGTCTGCCGGGGGCTGAAAAATCTGTTGGCACTGTCGGGGCCGCCGCCGCTAATTCAATGCGTTCGCGCGCTGTGGCCAACGCCTGTTCCAGCTCGTTCTTGGCTTGGTTAATCGCCTTGCCCGCCAACGGCCGCTCCTCCTTGGCAAGTGACCCAAGCTGTTTCATCAGGCCGGTGAACTTTCCCTGCGGCCCAATCCACGCACCCTTCGCACGATCCAAGGCCGACTGGTCGTACGCCGCGGACAACTCCGACAGTGCCTCGGCCTTCAGTGGATCTATTTCATCAAGCAACGACATCGTCCGCACACAATCTAATGAATCAAAAAACCTCCACCAACAAAAAAACGGGCAGCCCACCAAGGCCACCCGTCACCGAGAAACTTCGGTCAGGCCTTGGCTTTCTCCTTGAGCCCGGCCTGGGCGACCTTGATTAGTTCCGTAAAAGCAGATTCGTCCTGCGCCGCGATGTCCGCAAGCACCTTGCGGTTCACCTCCACCTTGGAGGCTTTAAGCCCCTCAATGAACCGGCTGTAAGTCAGCCCTTCCGCGCGACAGGCCGCATTGATACGCACGTTCCACAGGCCGCGAAAGGTGCGCTTCTTGTTTTTGCGATCGCGATAGGCGTATTGCCGACCGTGATCCAAGGCATCCTTGGCGTAACGATACAGCTTGCTGCGGCGCAACCAGAAACCCTTGGCCGCCTTCAGCCAACGGCGACGGCGCTTGCGTGATGCGGGAGCATTGGTAACCCTCATAACAAATTCCTTTAATTTACTAGTGACTAAACGGCAGGTTCTGCAGCACCCGCTGCATGTCGGTCTTGTCCAGCATGGCCCCCTTGCCGAGCTTGCGCCGACGCTTGCTGCTCTTGGAGGACAACAAATGACGCATACCGGCCGAACGGCGCTTGACCCGGCCGGTACCGGTCACCTTGAACCGCTTGGCCACTGACTTTCGTGTCTTGAGACTCATATCAACGTGAAATCCTCAAAAAGAGAACGCACAGTCTAGTGACGCCACATTGCCTAGGCAAGCAATTTTACGAAGTTTTTTGCGGCCCAAATATTCGGATGAAAAATCACGCCGGGACATAACTACAGTAAACCGATCATTTCAAACGCTTTTTTGGCTTGAACTGGGGTTTTGAACTGGATGGTTTTCCAATCTCGATCATTGCCGGCGGCAATATTCTCGGGTCGGTCGTCAAGATAGGCGATTTCCTCACCAGTGTAGCCCGTGGCGTCCTCGAGGGCTTGGTAGATTTTGGAGTCCGGTTTTAATGCGCCGGCCTCGTGGGAAAGGATATGGCCGGTGAAGCGTGGCCAAAAATCATAGACGCGGCTGATGTGGCTGACAGCCATGGGGTTGGTGTTTGAAAATGTCCAAGTGGGGATTCCGCTGACGGAGATCTTGGCGTGCATCTCGATGACCTCTTGGATGGGCGTGAAGATGTTCTCAAATTGGGCGGCAAATTCATCCTGGGTGCCGTCGTATCCAGTTACCTTCTGAACAGCTTTAAAGAATTCAGCGTTGTCGATGCTACCGGATTCATACTGGGAAAGGAGGGGCGACTGGTTGAGGAGGCAGTCAAGAGCGTTTATGTCAAGTCGGCTGCGGGGGGCCATTTTACGGATAAGAATTCCGTAGTCAAAATCGAGCAGCACTTTGCCAATGTCGAAGGCAACAACGCGTATCATGTTATTTCTCGCCGTCCCTCGAGGGCGTGGCTGAGGGTCAACACGTCAGCAAACTCCAGCCCGCTGCCAGCCGGCAACCCGTGGGCGATACGCGTGACCTTGGCACCCTTAGGCGCGAGACGCTGGGCGAGGTAGTTGCTTGTGGCGTCGCCTTCCACGTCAGTACCAAGAGCGAGTATAACCTCCCTCACCCTGCCCTGCTCGACGCGTTGATCCAGCTCGGCAATGCGTAAATCCTCCGGCTCAACTCCGTTCAGCGGGGAAATTTTTCCACCAAGCACGTGGTAGCGGCCGTTGAAAGCTCCAGACTTGTCGAGGTTGATGACATCGACGGCGGTTTCAACAACACAAATTATGGCGTCATCACGTTGGTCATCGGTACAGAGATTGCACGGTTGGGACTCGGTGAGCGCGCCACAGGTTTCACAAAGCTGGATTTTTTCGCGTGCGTTTAACAACGCCCCGGCGAGCTGCTTGACTTGACCGGCTTCGCCTTGAACGAGGTGCAGGGCAAGTCGCTCGGCGGAACGCGGCCCGATGCTAGGCAAACGCCCCAGTGCGGCCACAAGTTCAGCAACCGGTTCCGGCAGTGAAGCGACCATCACATGCCCGGCAGCCCCATGCCGGAGGTGATCTTGCCCATCTCGGTTTTTTGGATTTCCTGCCCCTTTATTATGGCACCGTTGACGGCGCTGAGCAGCATGTCCTCGAGCATCTCGGCGTCGTCCGGGCTGAGCGCCTCGGGGTCAACCTTGATTGACTGCACGCTGCCATCGCAGCGAGCCACAACCTTCACCGCGCCGCCGCCACTGGTGGCTTCCACGGTGCGCTCGGCGAGCTGGGCCTGCGCTTGCTCGGCCTGCTGCTGCGCGCGCATCGCCTGTTTCATCAATTTATTTAAACTTGCCATAATTTTTTAAGATGACTTTACGTCCACGATTTGCCCTTTGAAAACTTCCAGCGCCTTCTTGATGAGGGGGTCGTTTTTAAATTCCTCCATGTCGATTGGTCCTTCGGACGGCTTTGGTTTTTGCGCAGCGATGGGCGCGTCAATTTCCTGTCCGTCCGGTGCCTCGACGGTTGTGGGCGTCTCAACCCATTCCGATGGCCTCTCGGCTTTCACAAACTTCACATCTATATCTGAGTGCCCCAATTTTTCCAGCGCCTTCTGCAGTGTCTGGTTAAATTTAGGATTGTCGGCCAGCTCCATTTGATCGGAAAATTCCGAGGCAAAACCGATGGTGAGTTGTTTTTCATCGAGCGAAACTGGATGTGCCTCAATCAGGTAGCCAGCGGCAAAAGGCTGGACCTCGCCCGCCACACGGACGAGTTGAGGCCATAATTCCCCAAAGTTTCCGGTGGGAGAAGAAATGGATTGATTTTCAACCTTTGGCTCTTGCTTGAACTGCTTGGGAGTCCTCGAGGTTGCTTGGGGTGCTGGAGTCTCCGCGATTTGCGGAGTAGCGATACCCCGGAGTTCTTGCAGTTTCTCGAGCACTTCATTGAGGCTCATGGCGTCAGCAGCTTGAATTGATTTGAGCAGACTCACCTCAACAAGAATTTTTTTCGAGCTGGCATCGCGCAGGCGAATTTCGCAGTCGGTAAGCACTTCAAGAATTCGCCCCAACGCGCCGACATCAGTCAGTTTGACTTGTTCAGCGAGCGCCACTTTCTCCGCCTCGGTGATTTCCAGCAGGCTCGCGTCGCCCTTGGAAACCGAGAGCACCAGCAGATTCCGAAAATGGTTGAGCAAGTCGCCAACAAGCCGACGCAGTTCCTTTCCGCCACTCGCCATCTCGTTGAACAGACGCAGTGTAGTCTCTGGTTCTCCTTTTAAAACAGACCCCGCCAAGCCGAGCAGTTTGCCTTGCGAGGCGAGGCCGAACATCGACAGCACATCATCCTCCACAATCTTGCCGCCACAGAAACTGATAAGTTGATCCAGTGTGCTTTCCGCGTCACGCATTCCCCCATCCGCACCGCGGGCAATGGCGTGAAGGGCGGGCTCATCGATTTTCACCTTCTCCTTTTTGGCGATGTCGGCCAGGTGCTTGACGATTAGCGCGGACGGAATTCGGCGCAGGTCAAAGCGTTGGCAGCGCGAGAGGATGGTGGCCAGCACCTGCTCGGGCTCGGTGGTGGCGAACATGAATTTAACATGATCGGGCGGCTCCTCGAGAGTTTTCAGGAGCGCATTAAATGCTTCCTTGGTGAGCATATGCACCTCATCGATGATGTACACTTTGTAGCGCGCGGCGGCCGGAGCATAGTTGACGTTGTCGCGCAGCTCGCGGATTTGGTCGATGCCGCGGTTGCTGGCACCGTCAATTTCGAGCACGTCCAGCGAGCGCCCCCCGGTGATTTCGGCGCAGATTTCATCGTCGTCACTAAAATCCACCGTGGGCCCGTCGGTGGCGTTGAGGCACTTGGCGAAGATGCGGGCGATGGTGGTCTTACCCGTGCCCCGAGGTCCGGCGAAGAGATATGCATGCGCGATGCGACCGGAGCTGATGGCGTTGCCCAGAGTGGTGGTGACATGATCCTGCCCCACCACGTCGGCAAACCGTTGCGGCCGATACTTTCGCGCTATTACTTGGTAGGACATTCCAGTGCGGAGATCGGAATTCTGAATGCGGAATGAAGAGCGACCTCGCCGGTGTCTATGGTCATTCCGATTTTTGAATTTCGCATTCCAAATTTAAAAAAGCCAGGGTGACCACGGCAGATGCAGATCAAGCTACCGTTGCTGCCTTCCGGCTCTGGCGGGATTCGCAAGCCCGCATTCCATGGGCCCTGGCAAATACGCGTGGATTCTGCCGCCACCGGGCGGAGGCGGCAAGCAAATCCGTTATTCTTCCACGCGAAACTTGTGAATCGTTGAGGTGCGATATGTCTCGCCGGGCTTGAGGATGGTGTTGGGAAAGTCCGGGTGATTGACTGAATCGGGATAGTGCTGCGTCTCTAGGCAGACGGCGCCGCGATGCTCGTAGGTCGCGCCGCGTTTGCCGACCTGCCCTTTGAGAAAGTTGCCGGTGTAAAATTGGATCGCTGGCTCGACGGTGTGAATTTCCAGCACCCGGCCGCTGGCGGGATCCTTGAGCGTAGCCGCCAGCCGAATTTCACCGGCTGCACCGTTGAGGACATAGTTGTGGTCGTAACCTTTCCACGGTGTGTCATCGGCGGGTATGCGGTCGCCAATGACATGCTGCTTGCGAAAATCCAGAGGGGTGCCCGCCACCACGGCAATCTCTCCAGTGGGAACAAGCGCGTCATCGGTAACAGTGTATTTGTCGGCGTTGAGCGTGAGCACGTGGTTGAGCACGGTGCCACTGCCAGAGCCGGCCAAATTCCAGTAAGCATGATTGGTCAGGTTGACGGGCGTGGACATGTCGGATTCCTCCAGCTTGGCCTCGTATTCAATGCGCAACTCGTTGACGTGCGTGAGCGTGTAAGTGACCAAGATCACCAGCGTGCCGGGATAACCCTCCTCGCCATCAGGACTCGTGTAGCTAAAAACCACGCCCTGTCCTTCGCGGCTAGCAAATGGAGTGCCGCGCCACATCACCTTGCTCAGCGCCCGGTCGCCGCCGCCGTGCAGGTGGTTCGGCTCCACGTTGGCCAGCAACTTATACTCCTTTTCATTCAGTTTAAAAGCTGCCTTGCCGATTCGGTTACAAACCCGCCCGGTGGTACATCCAAAATATTGATTGCCCTCGCCTTGGTAGCCCGACACGTCGTCAAACCCATTAACCACGTCGGCGAAACGCCCGCCTTTATCCGGCACATGCATCTCCACCAGTGTCGCGCCAAAGTCCGTCACCTTGGCAACCAGCCCGTTCCCGTTGCGCAAAGTCCAGAGCGTGGCCGGCACCTCTCTCGTCTGGTTGTTCTCGGTAAATTTCGCCACGCCAAACGGCTGTGAACTGACGGGTTGATCCTTTTTCGATGAAGTGAAAGGCATCTTGGGCATCTTGATTTTTTTTAGGGTATTGCAGCCAGCCAACAGGGAAACCGCAACCCCAGCAATTACCGGAAGGGCAATTCTTGAAAGGTGAATTCGCATACGCGATTTCAAACACGAGCGCCTCAGTATGGCAACCTTAAAGCTGCGCGGTCGGATGGCTTATCGCGACCACGCATTGTGCTGGTTGGAAATACTTGGCGGCCACGTCGCGGATTTGGCCGGGGGTGACGGCCTCGTATTTTGCGTCGTCGTGGTCGCTGGCGTCGTAGCCAAGGGCAAAAAGCTCATCGAGCCCCATGGTGGTTGCCAAGCCGCCCAAGTCCTGACGCGCAATCTTTTTCTGGCCAATGATCTTTGCCTTGGCGCGGGTCAACTCATCCACGTCCAAGCCTTCGTCTCGCAACTTGCCGGCCTCGTTCAAAAGTTCCTGCTCCACCTGCCCTACCGCGTCAGGCGCTGTGCCAGCGTAAAAAGTGAAGAAGCCCGTGGTCAATCCCGGCTGACTTTGCGCGCCAACGTAATAGGCCAAGCCAAGCTCCTCGCGAATGCGCATGAACAAACGGCTGCCCATGTCGCTGCAGGCCTCGCCCAAGAGTTCCAGCGCATACCGGTCGTCGTCGTAAAAAGTGCAGCCGCGATAGCCAACCACGGCCACGGCCTGTTCCTTGTCTCGCTCGACAACAACCCGTTGCATGCCGGGATCCGGAACCGTGGTTTCATGGGCCTTGAACTCACTTCCCAACAGCCACAGGCCCAACGCTTTTTCGACTTCCGCCCGGATGTCAGAGGTTTTCACATCACCAAAAATTGAGATCACCCCGTTGTTGGGCACGGTGAGGCGACGATGGTGCGAGGCTAAGTCGACCGTGGTAAGCGTGTGGAGAATTTCCTCCGTGCCAAGTGGATCCAACCCATATCCCTCCAAGCCAAACATTTTGGCACGCATGATGCGAAAGGTCGCGAGCAACAGTTTGTCCTGTTGCGACTTAAGCGCGGCAACCTGAACATCTCGCTGGCGCTCCAATGCGGCTTTGGGAAAAGACGGATTGAGCATCACATCTGCCATCACCGCCATTCCTAGATCGGTGTCGCCACTTAAAACTTCCGCCGAGACCCCGAAGCTGTTGTTGCCGCTGTAAGCGACGATGCTGCCGCCGACTGATTCCATCTGCTCGGCGATCTGTATGCCGGTGCGGTTGGAGGTGCCTTTAACCATCAGCTTGGCCATGAGCTGGGTAATGCCAGTATCGCGAACACTCTCGGACAGCACCCCGCCGCGGAACATCGCACGGAACTGCACAAAGGGAAGCCGATGATCCTCTTTCACCAGCAGACGCAGGCCGTTGGGGAATTCAAATCTCTGCGTCGGGAAATCCTTGTGAATGACGCCAGATCTTTTCGGCTTGGGCGCGGCGCCGTCTGGCAACAGTGCGTAGAGTGTTCGATTGTCGTCGGTGGTGTACTTGGCGGCCACGCGCTGCACGTCGTCCGGAGTGACGCGCTTGACGGCTGCAAGGTAACGGTCGGCAAAATACAGATCGTGCGAAGTGATCCAACTGTCGCCCAAAGTTTGCGCTTGGCCTTCCATTGTCTTGCGTGTGCCAAGCGTGCCGGAGATGAACTGCTTGACCACCTTGCCCAATTCCTCTGCCGGCGCGGTGGACTCCTTTAGCTCGTCCAGTTCCCGCTGCAGTCCCGTGCTCGCTTCGCCAAACTTGTCGGCATTTACCACCGCGCTCATGCCAAACATGCCGGAACCCAACGGCGTGTAGGTCCAAGCATCGGCGCTGTTTACGAGCCCAAGTTTTTCGCGCAGGTTTTGGTACAGCCGCGAGCTTCGGCCGCTGCCGAGGAGCGTGGCCAGTACGTCGAGCGCGGGCATGTCCGGATGCCGAACATCGGGCACGTGCCAAGACATGTGCAGGTGGCCCAGCTGAATTGGGGCTTCCTCAACAAGATCACGCGGCGCGGTCTGGCGCGGTTCCGTGGGCAACACCTGTGGCGGCAGCGGCTTGTTTTTGTTTTTGGCAAAGGCTTCGTTGATCTGCGCAATAACGGCATCCGAGTCGATGTCGCCAACTACCACATAGAACATGTTGTTGGGAATGTAGCGCTCACGGTAGTAGCCCACGATGTCGTCGCGCCGCAGTTCGTTAAAAATTTCCGGATACCCAATAATGGTGTGCCGGTACGGGCTGACTGTGTACGCCGTCTCGAACAGGCGCCGACTGCTGCGGCGTCCAGGATCGTCCTGCCCCATGTCGATCTCGCGGCGGATAACTTCCAGTTCCTTGGACAGCTCATCCTCCGGAAGTGTGGCATGCTGCATGATGTCACACAGAATGTCGATGGCCGTCTCTGCGCCGGTGTTGGGAACATCAATATAATAAACCGTGCGGTCGAATGAAGTGTAGGCGTTCATGTAACCGCCGGCTGCCTGCACTTCCTGGTCGATTCGCCCGGTGCCACGCGTCTCGGTGCCCTTAAAAAGCATGTGCTCAAGAATGTGCGAGAGCCCCGCGCCCAGCCATTTGCTCTCGTGGATGCTTCCTGTCCGAGCCCAAGCTTGTGCGGAAACCACCGGCGCACTGTGATCCTCACGCACTATAATGGTGAGGCCGTTGTTGAGCGTAACGAGACGGGTGTCGCCGGGGTCGCTTAACAAGTCGATTGGGTTTGCGTGATCCTGTGCCATGCGCGCGGGAGAGTAACGCGCGTCTCGATCAGACGCCAGCGGAGAATTATCCCTCCGACTGGTCGGTGGACTTGGGCTTGGGTGGCTGAGGAGCACGCCGGGGCTTGCTGCTGGTTGAGCGTAGACCGCGTCGGTTCAACGGTCCAATGGGTTTGGTCGGCGTTGACGGCGGCAGGAATGGCTTTCGGAATGCCTCCAGAAAATCATAGCAGCCCTTGAAATCCTCGCGAGTGTCGTCATTGGTCCGGGCCAGCAACTCGTGCTCCACCATGTTAAAAACCAATTCTCCAAAATCCTCGCAGCGCCAAATGCCCCACTCGGTGAGCACCGTAAGCGCCATCGGCCCAAACTGATCAATCGCGTGAGAGCGCAGACCGCCGAGCAATTCCTGCCCGCTCACGTGGCGCATCTTGCCCGTTTCCTGCTTCGAAATTAGTTGCTGAGTATAGTCGAGGCCCTCGCGTATAAAATGATATGCGTCGCGATGATAGCGCGGATCATCCGCGACCATCGCATCCAGCACCTCGTCAAAGCCCTGATTCTGCATGTTAATCCTGTGCCACTTCCGGCCTCTGCCCGGCCGGCTGGGCGGTTCCCGGCGAATGTGCCGAGCGCCACGTCTTTACTGCCATCCCCAGCAGGAGCAATCCTAAAACAAGCGCCAGCACGGCCTGCTCCTGCGTAGTGAGAGACTTCACGGCGCAACATAGCAGAAAAGCTACTTGGCCGCAATATTTACTAATCTATTCGGCACGACGATCACTTTCTTTAGCTCTTTTCCTTCAAAAAATGGTTTTGCCTTTTCGCAGGCCAGGGCGAGCTTTTCGATTTCCTCGCGCGGCGTGCCTGGCGCGATGGTGATGTGCCCGCGCAGTTTGCCGTTCACCTGCACGGGAAACTCAATGGTGTCCTCCACCAGCAACGCCTCGTCATGCTCCGGCCATTCGGCATAGGCCAGCGTGCCGCCGGGCACCTCGCCAAGCCGGCCGGCCAGCTCCTCCGCCAAGTGCGGCGCGAATGGATTTAACAGCAGCAGAAATGTCCGCAACGTCTCGCGCGGCTTGGTCTCCCAGCCGTAGGCTTCGTTCACGAAAATCATCAGCGCCGAAATCGCCGTGTTGTAGCGCATGCCGTCGAGGTCGTCGGTCACCTTTTTAATGCACGCGTGCAGCGCCTTCTGCTGCTCTCCGGTGGGCTCGGCATCGGTGATGGATTCGTCGAGCTTGATTAAATCCAGCAGCGCCATCCCCTTGCCCGGCTCGGTCGTCTGCGCCTGCTCGAATTCCGTGAAGCTCACCTCGTCCACGAACAATCGCCACACGCGCCCGAGGAACCGGTACACGCCCGCCACACCGTCCATGTTCCACGGCTTCATCATCTCCAGCGGCCCCATGAACATCTCGAAAAGCCGGAACGCGTCCGCCCCGTAATCCGCCAGCACCACGTCCGGGCTGATCACGTTGCCGCGGCTCTTGGACATCTTCTGCCCGTCCTCGCCCAGGATAATCCCCTGGTTCACCAACCGGTAAAAAGGCTCCGCCGCCGACACATGCCCGAGATCAAAAAGCACCTTGTGCCAAAACCGCGCATACAACAAATGCAACACCGCATGCTCCGTCCCGCCCACGTAGAGATCCACGCCATGATCCCCCATCCAATAACGTTCCGCCGCCTTGTCGACAAACCGATCCTCGTTCCGGGCATCGAGATAGCGCAGATAATACCAGCAACTGCCTGCCCACTGCGGCATGGTATTGGTCTCGCGCGTGGCGCCGTTGGGAAGGCTCACCCAATCCGCTGCGCGTGCCAGCGGCGGGTCGCCATCGGCGGTCGGCTTGTAATCATCGAGCTCCGGCGGCAGCACCGGCAGCTCGCTTTCCGGTAACGCCTCATGAAGTCCATCGCGCCAAATAATAGGGAACGGCTCACCCCAATAACGCTGCCGACTGAATAGCCAGTCGCGCAGTTTAAAATTAACCGTCCGCTTCCCGCATCCATTCTCCTCGAGCCAATCAATGATCTTCGCCTTGGCCTCCGGCGTCGGCAGCCCGCTGATAAACCCTGAGTTCATGCTCACCCCGTCGCCCACAAACCCCACCGACTCCATCCCCTCCGGCGCCTGCACCACCGCGCGCACGTCCAGTTCATACTTCCGCGCAAACTCCAAGTCGCGCTCATCATGCCCCGGCACTGCCATGATCGCCCCCGTCCCGTAACTCGCCAGCACATAGTCCGCGATCCAAATCGGGATCTCCTCATCATTCACCGGGTTCACCGCAAATGCCCCGATGAACACCCCCGTCTTTTCCTTCGCCAAATCCGTCCGCTCCAAGTCACTCTTCCGCGCCGCCCCCGCACGATACTCCTCCACCGCCACCCGACAATCCTCTGACACCAGCTCATCCACCTGCAAATGCTCCGGCGATAAAACCATATAAGTCGCCCCCCACAAAGTATCCGGTCGCGTTGTAAAAACAGAAATTGCGCACTCCGAATTCCGCACCCCGAACACCACCTCTGCCCCCTCACTGCGCCCAATCCAGTTGCGCTGCATCTCTTTGAGCGAATCACTCCATTCAATCGTCTCCAAGTCATCCAGCAAACGCTGTGCATACGCCGTGATCCGCAGCATCCATTGCCGCATCGGCCGCCTCACCACCGGATACCCCCCCACCTCGCTCTTCCCGTCAATCACCTCCTCATTCGCCAGCACCGTCCCCAACTCCGGGCACCAGTTCACCGGCGCATCCGACACAAACGCCAACCGCCGATCATCACGAAACTCCCGCCGCACCTCATCCGACACCATCCCCTCCGGATACTTCAAGGACTCAATCGACTCCGCCCTGTTCGTCGCCGGATTGTACCACGAATTATACAACTGCAGGAAAATCCACTGGCTCCATTTAAAGTACCCCGGATCCGTCGTGTCCACCTCCCGGCTCCAGTCGTAGCTGAACCCCAGACTCTGGATCTGTCGCCGGAAATTCCCGACATTCTCCTTCGTCGTCTCCCGCGGATGCTGCCCTGTCTTGATCGCGTACTGCTCCGCCGGCAGCCCAAACGCATCCCACCCCATCGGATGCATCACATGCCGCCCCCGCATCCGCATGAACCGCGCCGTGATATCCGTCGCCGTATACCCCTCCGGATGCCCCACGTGCAAACCCGCCCCCGACGGATATGGAAACATGTCCAAAATATAATACTTCGCCAACAACTCCGGCTTCACCCCCGCATGTCGCACCCCAAACGGATGCCCCGCCGCAGGCCGCTCCCCCGGGTTAAACGCCCTGAACACCTCCTGCCCCACCCAGTGCTCCTGCCACTTGGGCTCAATCAACTCAAACGGATACTGTCGTCTAACGCGCGCCATAAAGTGCGGCATCATGCGCAAAA
>Ga0114993_10003533_pt1 | contig 16116 bp, 12 predicted proteins | sample ArcticOcean_MG_C_FD_87042 | JGI IMG/M metagenome (GOLD analysis project Ga0114993, IMG submission 87042) | Marine microbial communities from western Arctic Ocean - ArcticOcean_MG_CB2_150 | ecosystem: Environmental > Aquatic > Marine > Oceanic | place: Arctic Ocean: Canada Basin | collected...
CACGTTGCCCAGCGCAATGGTCACCGCGCCCGTGAGCGTGGCGGCGTCGATCAGGTGCGTGGCTCCGACGTTGCGCACGGCGTAGGTCAGCGCGTCGGCCAGCACGAGGCGACCCTCGGCGTCGGTGTTTAAAATCTCGATGGTCTTCCCGTTCATAGCGCGCACGATGTCGCCCGGGCGGGTGGCGCGGCTGCCCGGCATGTTCTCCGCCATGACCAGCACGCAGCTCACGCGCACCGCCGGCTTCAGTCGGCCGATGGCGGTGATGGCCCCCAGCATTGTGCCCGCGCCGCCCATGTCGTACTTCATTGTCTCCATGCTCTTGGCGGGCTTGAGCGACAGTCCGCCGGTGTCGAACGTGATCCCTTTGCCGACCAAGCACAGGTGATCCTCACCCTCGTTCTCCGGCGTGTATGCCAGCCGCACAAGTCGCGGCGGCCGCGCCGAGCCTTGGGCCACCGCCAAGTGCGCTCCCGCGCCCAGTTCGCGCAGCTCAGTCTCACCCAGCACCTCCACCTCCAGCCCGGCGGCTTCGCCCTCGGTCCTTGCGCACTCCGCAAATTCCTCTGGCCCCAAGTCATTGGCCGGCGTGTTTACCAGTTCGCGCGTCAAGTTAACCGCCTGCCCCGTAGTGCTTCCCGCCGCCGCATCGCCCGTTCCGCAAATTACCAACTGCTCAAGCTCGTGGGCATCGTTCTGCTTATAAGCGGTATTTTGATAGCTGCCGTACAACGCCCCCTCAATCGCCGCGCGCACGAGGCTTGTCTCCGGCACATGGATGGCCAGCGATTTGCAGCCTCGCTTCACCGATGCGCGCACCGCGTGACCAGCCGCCCGGAACATTGTCCCGGCGTCCAGCGTGTCGCCCACGCCAACGAGGTAGTGGTTGCGGATAGGTTCATTTTGCGATGAGTGGATGATGGTCAACTCGGCGGCTTGGCCCTTGGTCTCGCCGCTTGCGGTCAGTTCGCCCAGCAGGCTCCCCACGGCATTTTTTAAATCATTGGGAAATTCCAAATCACTGGTGACGGGCCACGCCAGCGCGTCAATCTTGAGGTTGGTGATGGGGTCGGTGTGGATGCTGATTTTCATGTTTAATCTGTCTGGGGCTCAAGGCCGGAGATGGCGCTCATTAGTTCCTGTGACAACTGCCCGTAAATTTCGCGGCGCCGGTTGGGAGTACAGTTGGCGGCCTCGGCGCGCAACTTTTTAAAATTGCGTGGGGCTCCGAATTTCACCCCGACCCGCCATGGACGTGGAAAAAACTGGTGGCGGCCAAATGCCTCAAAGGTGCCAAAGACACGGACGGGAATGACCGGCGCGTCGCTCTTGGCAATGAGCAGTCCGATGCCGCCCCGCGCGGGTTGTTGCGTGCCGTCGGGGCTGCGCGTGCCCTCTGGAAACATCATGATGGCGCGGCCCTCGCGCAGGCGGTTGAGGATGGTGCGCAGACCCTTGGCGCTGCCGCCGTCGCGGTCCACGGGAATGCAGCCCCACGATCTTAGGATGACTCCAAGCAGGCATTTAAAGGCCGACTCGCGCGCGAGAAAGTGGATGAATCGGCGCGTGGAGCAGGCGACCAGCGGCGGGTCGATGTAGCTCAGGTGGTTGGCCGCGAGGATGGCGCCGCCCGTACGCGGGACTCGTTCCTCATTGAACACACGCCGCTGATGGTAAAGCCACGTGTAGACTCGGAAAAACCACCAGCCGAGGGAATAGCTGAAGCTCCTGCGTTCGTGGCTGCTCATTTTTGCCCGCCGACCTTGCGACGAATGGCCCAGCGTGCAAAACCGGGGAAGATGTTTTTAATTATCTGCACATAGCGGAGCGTCCAAGGCAAATAAAGAGTTTGGCGGCGACGGGCCATGGCGGATTGGATGGCGCCGGCGCATTCTTCCACGGTGACACCCGAGCTGTTGTGGGCGCGCTTGCGGTCGCCCATGGGTTCGGAGTCGTGGCCGAGCGCATGCTGGCGCAGGTTGGTGCCGCGGATCCAGTGGGGGTAGGCATTTAAAAAATTGATGCCGGTGTCCGCCAGTTCACAGCGCAGTGCATCGATGAATCCTTCCAGCGCATGCTTGCTCGCGCCATAGCCGGAGTGGAACGGCACGCCGACTTGGGCTTGAATGGAAGAAACGACGACGACTTGGCCGCTACTTTTTTTCAAGGCGGCCAAAGCGGGATGAATGCAGTGAACTGCGCCGAGAAAGTTCACCTCCAGCAGTCGGCGATAAAGCGCGAGATCCTCCACGTCCTCGAACTGAGCCCACATGCTTTGGCCGGCATTGGCAATGAGATGGTCGAGCCCTCCAAACTCAGTGGTCACCTTCTCGATGAATATTTTACAGTCGTTTTCCGAGGTGACGTCGCCGGCAAAAAGCAGTGGATCGCCGTCGCACTCGGTTCCGGCTTTTTTAAGGCGCGCCTCGTCGCGGGCCATCATTGCCACACGTGCGCCTTGGGCGGAAAACTCGCGCGCGAGATGCAGGCCCAAGCCGCTGGAGGCTCCGGTGATGGCGATAGACTGGCCGTTAAAACTCATTTCCCGGACTCTACGAGCTGTCGGATGGCCTCCTCGCCGAGACCCCATTCCTTGAACGGCTCGGCGGAGGGAATGATCTTGCCGGGGTTCATGATGCCGCGTGGGTCGAGGCCGTCCTTGAGCGCCCGCACGGCCTTGAGGCCGGTTGTGGAAATGTCCTCTTCGACCCATGGCAGATGCTCGGTGCCGACGGCGTGATGATGCGAGAGCGTGCCGCCGTTGGCCATGAAGGCATCCTCGGCTGCTTTTTTAACGTAGAGATACTGTTCCAGTTCGCGGCCCTCGCGTTGGCGGCAGCCGAAGGTGAAATAAAGACTGGCACCTGTGTGGTAGCTGTGGCTGACGTGACAGCCCACCCAGGGCGCCACGCCCGTGTCGCGGATGGCGCGTTCGACCGCGGCCACGCCGTTCTTGTGCAGCTTTAAAAGATTGGCCCAGGTGGTGGCGGTCTCGCTGACGTCGGCCACGATGTTGCGATCCATCACGTAGTCGCGCAGGTGCGGAAAATCAAACTTGGCTGCGGCAAATGATCGACCCGGTTCCGCGCCCAGACAAATGCCGCCGTGCCGCCGGTAGATGTCCGCCACTCCCCGCCGCCGCCGGTGGAACTCATCGTAGTCGCCCTCGAACTTGACCACCATCAGGCAGCAGGTTTTAAAGTCAATCCCGCGCAGGTTTCCGATATACCATTTCACCGCCTTGCCGATGGTTTCCTTGAGACCTCTTTTTGGGCTTTTGAAAGCGAATGACAGGGCGGTCTTTTTGGGGTCGTTCAGGCGGGTGACGGTGGGCATGAAGTCTTGGCGCTGGCACTCGTGGATGGCGGCGATGCCACTTTCAAAATCTGGAAACAGCCAGCCAAACCAATCCTCGAGCTCCGGTCGCCGGTGTACTTGCACGACCACCTCGGTGATGACTCCTAAGATGCCTTCGCTGCCGATGCAAATGTGGCGCACGTCGATTCCGTTGCTGCTCTTGGGAACGGTGCGGGTGACGATGGTGCCGCTGGGGGTGACCATGCGCAGGCTGATTACCATGTCCTCGATTTTGCCGTAGCGGTCGCTTTGCATGCCGGCTGAGCGCGTGGCCACCCAACCGCCGAGGGTGCTGTGCAAAAATGAATCCGGGAAATGGCCGAGGGTGACATCGTGTTCGGCCAACTGATCCTCAAGGTGCTGGCCGTAGACGCCCGGCTGGATGCGCGCGGTGAGCGATGAGAGGTCAACCTCCAGCACGCGGTGCATGCGGCACATGTCGAGGCTGACAATCATCCGGCCGTCGCGGTCGCATGGCTCGAGGCAGCCGGCGATGTTCGACCCGCCGCCAAAGGGGATCAGCACCACGCCGTGCTCGTGCGCGGCGCGGATGATGGTGATCACGTCGTCCTCGTCCTCCGGGAACACCACCCAGTCCGGGGCATGATCGACCAAGCCGTTGCGCATTCGCCAAAGGTCGCGAAAGCTCTTGCCGGCAGCGTGGATGAGGCGTGTTTTTTTATCGTCGACCACCTGTTCGCTGTTCAACGTTTCCCGGATTGCTTTTAAAAAACTATCGTTGGTTTTTTGGCTCGGAAGCGTGATGTCCTCGAGCTTCACCGGCTGGCTCATTTTAACTTCACCGACCTCCAGCTCTCGCTTGAGGTACGGCCAGAGCGCGGGTTTGTTGGAGTCGTCGAAGGACACGTCCTCGTAGCCCCAGCCCCACCATTTCATGTGCCGGATATCAACGGGCATGGTGGTGATCGTGCAGCTTGGTGATGCGGTTGGTCAACTCGTTGGTGACGTTGGTGTAAATCAGCCGACCGGCCTCGTTGTCTTCGGCCAGACGCGCGGGGTCGACAGCTTCGCCAAAGTGAACGTTGATGCGGCGTGGCTTGGGAATCTTGCCGTTCTTGGGCAGCGAATCAAACGTGCCGTGGACATAAGCGGGCACGATCGGCAGCCCGAGCTCGGTGGCGATCATCGCGGGGCCTTTTTTGAGCGGAGACATTTCGCCGTCCATCGAGCGCGTGCCCTCGGGGTAGATGATGATCGCGCGACCTCCGGGGCGCAGGAACTCGCGGCAGGCGGCCATCAGCCGGGCGATGGTTTGCCGGGTGGACTTGCGGTCGGCGGGGATGAGGTTCATTAAAAGCGGGAGCGAGTTCTTGCGTTTCTTGTTTTCAAAAAAGTAATCCTTCGCGGCTACCATTCCAAACTGATTAAAATCCAGCCCGCTGGCGTACATGAGCGCGGCGCTGTCCATGTGACTGCCGTGGTTGCTGCAGATCATGTAGGGCGGCGAGGGCAGGCGTTCTCGGCCGTGGACGGTGAGCGGGCACCAGAGGTTGAAGAGCGCCGTGCCGAACAGCTCGAACACGCCATGCAGCAGCCGGGCCTTGCCGCGCGGCGGCTCGCGCAGGTAGGCGAATTCCTCCTCGAGGTCCGCGTTCCGAAGCAACTCCTGGAACGCTGACACGCGGTTACCTTCCGAACTTGGCATGGGCGAGCGCGAACTCGTTGCTGACAATGGCACCGGCCAGCGAAATTTCCAGCGCGAGCGCGGAGGCGCAGATGATCTCCGCTAGCTTGCGCGAGCTCTTGTCGCCGGTACAGTTTAAAAGTTCCAGGTTGCTGCGCTGTTGTTTCAGCCGCGTGGCACCGCCGATGGTGCCCACGGTGATGGACGGCATGCTCAACGTCGCGTAAAGGCTGTCACCCTGCCGCTCATAGGTGGCGATGCCCACGCAGTTTTCCGCGACGCAGGCAACGTCCTGTCCCAGCGCAAGGTACAGGGCGGCCAGCGCGTTGGAGGTGTGCAGGTTCAGTCCGACCACGCCGGCCATCTGCGATCCGAGATGCTTGTCGGTGATGCAGCGCACGATGTCGTCCACGCTCACCCGCAGCAGTTTGCGCAGCAGCCGCTCGGGCACCTTGAAACTGCAGATGACGTGGTGGCCGCGACCGTGCATGATGGTCTTGTGCGCGGGATTCTTGTCGCAGCAAAAATTGCTCTCCACCAAGTAGCGAAATGGCCGGGATGTCTTGAAGTTGTCAATGATCCACCGGCACGCGGCGTCGCTGGCCATGGTGACCATATTTTGGCCGGCGGCCTCGGCGGTGTCGTAGTTGAACTCCATCAGCACGCGGTTGTGGATGGGGTGCTTCTCCATGCGCAACAGCTTGCCATGGCTGGTTGTGCTTTCAGCGGCGGCCTTGATTTGTTCGTAGTGCGCGTCGACCCAAGGCAGGAAATTGTAGGCCTCTTCGAGCGTTTCAAAAATGAACACCGGGCTGCGCGAGAGTTGCTGTTTGATGTGTCGGCTGGTGATTCCTCCGGCGAGGTAGGTGAGATAAAACCCGCGCGTCATCGAAAGTGAGAGCGTTCCCTCCAGCGTGCAGAGCGGCACGAAGAAATCGCCCTTTGCGTAGCTGCCGTCGATGCGCAGCGGGCCGGCGATAGACATGGGCAACCCGAGGTAGCCGAGCTGGTTTTCGGTGAGCCCCTTAAAGGTAGCTGGTTCCTCCAAGGCGAAGTCCGGCAGTTGGTGTCCAGTTTGCTCCGCGAGCCATGCCACTCGGCGGGCCATGTCGGCATCCGAGTAGCCGCGTGGCGGCGTCACCTTGCCGGTTGCTTGGCCGTTGCCATTGTCCGTCGGAACTGCTGCCATAGTCTCTTCAGTTGTTGTCGTTTCCCGTGCGTTCATGTGTGTCAGGCTGGGAGCGTACTTTCCTGCTGAATACAGTCGAGCACAATAACGCCTTGCCAAAGATATCTACAGGGCAGAGGCCTTTCCCGAAAAACGCGACTTAAGTTCACAAAAAACCTGAAGAGTACCATGAGCCGAGCCGTCTAAACGGCAGAATTAGGTAATTTGGCGCAGCGCACTGTGCCCGCGTCCAACAAAAAGAATCGCATGATCAAGCTAATCGGCGGCAAACAGGCAACTTTCTGCGACGGCCAAACGCGCCGTTCCTTTCTGCAGGCCGGCTTTCTGGGCCTCGGCGGGCTCGCGCTGCCGCAACTGCTCCAAGCCCGCGCCAAGGCTGGAGCTGCTGCAAAGAAAACCAGCGTCATTTACATCGAGTTGACCGGCGGCCCGACGCAGATCGAAACCTACGACCCCAAGCCCGAGGCACCGGCTGAGTATCGCGGGCCGTTGGGCGTGGTGAAGACGAAACTGCCCGGTGTGTACTTCAGCGAGTTGATGAAGGAACAGGCCAAGGTCGCCGACAAGCTGGCGATCATCCGCTCGATGCATCACAGCAGCAGCAGTCACGACACCTCCAGTCATTTGACGCAAACCGGCTATTACAAGATCGGCCGCAAGGGCGGCAAAAACAGCTTCCCCTCTATCGCCTCTACCACCGCCCGGATCAAGGGCGCCAACGGCACTGGTGTACCGCCGTATGTTTCCATTGGCCGCGCCATGCGCAACGGGCGCGCATCGTTCCTCGGCAATGCGTACGATCCCTTCATCGCCGGCGGCGACCCCAACCGGAAAGATTTTAAAGTCAACAACCTTGACCTGTTGCCCGAGCTGGCGCTGGAGCGCGTTAACGACCGCAAGGGTCTGCTCGACTCGCTCGATTCCAACCGCCGCCTCGTCGACAACACCCGCACCGCCGAGTCCATCGGGAAATTTAACGGCCAAGCCTTCGATCTGCTCACCGGCGACCGCGCTCGCAAGGCATTCAACATCGGCGAGGAAAACGACAAGACCCGCGAACGCTACGGCCGCAACACCACAGGCCAATCGATGCTGCTCGCCCGCCGCCTAGTCGAGGCCGGCGTCAGCTACATCACCGTCACCGTTGGCAGTTGGGACGACCACAGCAAGATTTCCGACCGCATGAAGTCCAAGGGCCCCGCTTACGACCAGGGCATTGCCGCTCTCATTAGCGACCTGCACGATCGCGGTTTAAACAGGGACGTGCTCGTCGTCGCCATGGGAGAATTCGGCCGCACCCCGCGCATCAACAAAACCGCCGGGCGCGATCACTGGGGCCGGTTGATGAGCGTGCTGATGGCCGGTGGAAATCTCCGCATGGGCCAGATTATCGGCAGCAGCAACTCCAAGGGCGAAGTGCCTCAGGACAACCCCTACCGTCCCGAGAACGTCATCGCCACCATGTACCAGCACCTCGGCATCAATCCCGGCACCACCATCCCAGACTTCACCGGGCGGCCGCGTTATCTGCTGGAAAACCGCCGCCCCATCAAGGAGCTGGTTTAACTAATTTCCCAATTCTGCAACACAGAACCCAAGACCACAAACGGCCCCTGTTTCCGCAGGGGTATTTTTTTCGCGGTCCATGTATTTTTCCTTGCGAACCATCCAAGTCGGCGGATACTGTCGGCAAGCAGACAATATCCCAAAACTCATACCATTATGGCACGAAAAACACTCATTAAAAACTACACCCGTCGTGAATTTATTGGCGCTGGCGCGGCATCGACGTTGGCGCTCACATATTTGCCCAGCCGCGTCTTTGGCGCGAATGAACGTCTGGCCATGGCCGGCATTGGTGTGGGCGGCAAAGGCAGCAGCGATATCGACGGCGCGGGCACCCAAGGCGACGTGGTCGCCATCTGCGACATCGACGAGAAACGCCTCAACGCTAAGGGAGGCCGATTTAAAAAAGCGAAAAAGTTTTTCGACTATCGCGCCATGCTCGAGAAGATGGGTAAGACCATCGACGCGGTGACCGTATCGACGCCCGACCACACCCACGCGCCCGCCGCCATCATGGCCATGCGAATGGGCAAACACGTCTACGTGCAAAAGCCTTTGACCCATACAGTTTGGGAGGCGCGCCAGATGCGTCTGGAGGCGAAGAAGAACAGTGTGTGCACGCAGATGGGAAACCAAGGCACCGCCAGCACCGGCATGCGTGAGGGCGTGGAGGCCATCCAGAGCGGCGTGCTGGGAGATTTAAAAGAAGTGCACGTGTGGACCAACCGCCCCGTGTGGCCGCAGGCACCGGGAGTCACCGAACGCCCCAAGGGCACTCCGCCGATCCCTGACCATATTCACTGGGAATACTTTCTCGGGCCCGCCCCGAGGCGGCCTTATCACGGCGTGTATCATCCATTTAAATGGCGCGGCTGGTGGGACTTCGGCACTGGCGCACTCGGAGACATGGCCTGTCACACTGCCAACCTAGCCTACATGGGCTGCCAGCTAACCCAGCCCATTTGGGTGGAGCCGATCACTGTCGGCTCCATCAACCCAGAAACCTTTCCCGGTTGGGCCATTGTTAAAATGAAATTCCCGGCCATCGACGGTCGCGGCGCTGTAGATTTCTTCTGGTACGAGGGCAAGGAGGAAGGCAAAAAGAAACTGCCGGCGGCCGACCTTTTCCACGGCAACAAACCGACCAACAGCGGCTCGATGGTGGTGGGCACCAAGGGCACTCTCTACTCGCCCAACGACTACGGCTCCGCCTGGAAAATCCTGCCCCCGCGCGGCGGCAAGGAAGCGCCCGGCTACGAGAAGGTCGCCGCGCGGCTGCCCCGCAACAACAAGGGTGACACCGGCATGAAGGCCGAGTGGGCTCGGGCCATCAAGGCCAACAAGCCCGAAATGGCGCTCTCCAACTTCGACTACGGCGCCAACCTCACCGAGGCCATTCTCATGGGGAATATCGGCATGAAAGTGGGTGAGGGCTTTGACTGAAACCCGTCGAAGCTCAGCAGCTCCAACAAGCAGGCGACCTCGTTCGCCACCAAGGAATATCGCAAGGGCTGGGAAATTTAATCCCGCCGAAAAAAACCGTGAAAACAATCGCCATGCTGGCGACGCTGGCCGCCACGAGTCTTCTCGCCAAGGATCTCGACGGCACGTATAAAGGCGTGGTCGAGGGCGACAACGCGGTGCTCATTCTCAAAGCCGACGGCACCGCGCTGGTGAAGCCGCCTGATGCCGAGGAGGGATTCCGCATTCGTGGCAAGTGGAAGCTGGCGGAGCCCGGAGTGGTGCTGGAGATCACCGCGCCCGGCAATCCCAACGAAAAGGTCACCGTGCGGTTCCGCATCGGCAAGGGGGAGTTGTTGCTGGTGAGCGTCACCGAGGCGGATGGCAATGTGAAAACTTACGCGCCGCCGCGATTTAAACAAACCAAGGCGGGCGACAAAAAGTTCACGGGCGAATACAAGGGCGTGCACGACGAGAAGGCGCTGCGCGTGGTGCTTAAGGACGGCGGCGTGGTGAAGATCTGGCCGGATGATCCCAACGCGCCCGAGCCGCAGTTTCGTGGCAAGTGGGAGGCGGACGGTGACGAGGTCACCTGCACGGTGGAAACCGACGATGGCCCCGCCAGGGTTCACTTGAAAAGGGACGGGAAGGATTTCCTGATGGTCAAGCTGGAGGACGCGGATGGCGAGGTGACCGAGTACCAGGCCGCCCGCTTGAAGAGAACAAAAAAGGCCGCCGGTAAGCCGCTGCCCGACGCCGCGAAAAAACTGGTGGGGGTTTATGAGGGAGAGGTGGAGGACGACATCGCGCGCGTTGAGCTGCGCGCCGATGGCACGGCCACCGCGTTGCCAAACGTCGACCAGCCCGATCGCAAGATGGAGGGTAAGTGGGCGCTGGACGGTGAGACCGTGAAGACCATTCTCAATAATGACGATGGCGAGGGAGGCACGGTGGTTTTTGAAGTTGTAAAAGGGGACTTGAAGCTGGTGAAGATCATCGAACCCGACGGCGAAGTCGAGGAATTTAAAGCCATTCTTAGGAAGCAGAAATAGCTGCAATCTGCTGGATTTTCTGCCGTCCATACGGGCGGCTTTTTATTGGCACGGCATCTGCTTTAACTGAATCGTTCGAAAAAAAGCGATTATGCACGGATGCCTCGGCATAAATTTCCGCAATGAGCGGAGATTCTGCCGTTAGTGTGTGTATTTTTTCCGGGTCTACAGCGACCCGGCTGTCTAAAATAACGAACTGGAATGGCGGCTAAAAAGGAAAAAACCGGGCCAAACCTGCTTAAGCAGGCCGAGGCCGGCGATGCGCAGGCGATGTTTTGTCTGGCGCTGACGTTGCGTGACGACGAGGCTGCCGACTGGCTGCGACAAGCTGCCAGCAAGGGCCACGCGCCAGCGCAAAATAATCTGGGCGTGATGTTGGCCCAGGGGCGGGCGGATGCGCCGAATGATTTCTGGACTCGAATCAAGGGCAAGTTTTCTAAATCACAGCCGGAGGAGATGGGCGGCGCAGGCGAGGCGGTGCATTGGTATCGCCAAGCCGCCGAGCGCGGCGATGCCCACGGTCAATGCAACTACGGCTGGCGGTTGTCGATTGGCAACGGAGTTACTCAGGATGTTGATGAGTCTGTAAAATGGTATCGACTGGCGGCGGATCAGGATCACGCGCTGGCCTTGAACAACTTGGGCGTAATGTACGCGCGCGGCGAATCAGTTGGCCGCGATGAGAAGGAGGCGGTGAAGTATTTCCAGAAGGCGGCCGACATGGCGGAAAGGTTGGGGCGATACAATGTGGGCGTGATGTGCCTGCACGGGCGTGGTGTTAAAAAGAATCCCGCGGCCGCCGCCAAGTGGTTCCGGCTCGCCGCGGAGAAGGGGCACGCGGGGTCGCAGTTTGCCTTGGGCCGCCTGCTGGCTGATGGCGAGGGGGTGGAACACAATGATACAGAAGCCGTTCATTTTTATCGCGAGGCTGCGGCTAAGGGTCATGCGTTGGCTCAGAATAATCTTGGCGTGATGTTTGCGCTGGGACGGGGGGTGGAGCAGGACGACGTGGAGGCGGTGCGGCATTACCGTCAGGCCTCGGAGCAGGGGGTGTCTGAGGCTCGGCAAAATCTCGGTCGGCATCTGGCGCTCGGGCAGGGCGTGGAACGAGACGCCAAAGCTGCGCAGGAGCAACTGGAACAAGCGGCCGCCGAGGGGACGTTGGCACCGGATGGTGCTTTTGAACTGGGCGCGCAGTTGGCTGATGACGGGAATGATGCGGGCGCGGTTCACTGGTATTTAATGGCCGCCAATGGTGGGCATGTGGAGGCGCAGTTTCGCATGGGCCGGATTTATCATGCGGGCGAAGTGGTGCCGGCCGACAACGCGGCGGCCGCGTATCATTTTGATCAAGCGGCGAATCAAGGCCACGCGGAGGCACAGCATCGACTGGGCCGCATATACGCCACGGGCGACGGGGTGTTGCCGAACTTGGCCGAGGCCGCGCGTTGGCACTTGTCTGCGGCTGAGGCTGGGCACGCGGAGTCGCAGTTTCTCATTGGCACATTTTTCGAGAATGGCGAAGGGATGCCCGCTGACAACTTAAAGGGCTCCGAATGGTATCGCCGGGCAGCCGAGGGTGGGCACGGGTTGGCGGCTTTTAATCTGGCCTACATGCTCGACGTGGGGCAGGGCGTGCCGACGGATGAGAAGGACGCTTTCCAATGGTACGAGCAGGCGGCGGGGCAGGGCATTGCCAGTGCGCAGTGTAATCTGGGCGCGATGTACGCGCAGGGTCGCGGCACGGCCACCGACGAAAGTGCCGCAGTGGAATGGTATGGCAAGGCCGCCGCGCAGGGACTCGCCAGCGCACAGTATAATTTGGCGCTGATGCATCATCACGGCCGCGGCGTGCGCGCCGATGAACTGGAGGCGGTGGAGTGGTATCGGATCGCCGCCAACCAAGGTCATGCCGGGGCGGCTTTTGCGTTGGCGATCATTTACGACCACGGCGAGGGCGCGATTTTTGAGGACGACACGGAGGCGGTGAAATGGTACGAGATGGCCGCAGAATCTGGCCATGGCCGGGCGCAGTTGATTCTCGCGGAAATGTACCGGCGCGGCCAAGGCGTGCCGGAGGATTACGTGAAAGCTTACTCGCTCTTTAGCCGCGCGGCCGCGCAGGGAATCGAGTTGGCCGCGAGTGCCAAGTTGCTGATGACCCGGCTGATGACTCCTGGACAAGTCGCCGAGGCACAGTCTTTGTGCCGGGCGTAGGGCTTTAAATCGCCCGGCCCTGCATCGCCCGGCTAACTTGTCCGATGACCGCTCCTACTCCCGCCATGATCAGACCCAACACGGCACAGGCCCCGGCCGCTACGCCACTATCGAAAACCACTCCCATGAAAATCGACCCGACGAAAAGCACCACCAGTCCATCGTATCCCAAAATGCGCAAAATCAATATTAGCCGTTTTGCCTTGGCTTCATCCTCGGGCAACATTTAGTTGGCCGGGTGCACGGGATGTGTAGGGTGGGGCGCCAGCACGGGGGGCAAGTTAGAGGTGCCACGGAAATGCTGCAACTCGGGGATTTCCCGCAGCGTGCGCCATTTGGTCGCGTCGGCGTGGCGAACCCGGGAATCGAGAACCAGCCGCCCCAGTTCATACCATGCCCGCACTTGCTCGCTGGAAATGGGGCCGTACTCTTGCCCGTCCCCGCCGATCACATGATAACCGCTCGGATTCGGTGAACTTTGTCTTTGTGGCTGGGGTTCCATGTGGGATTAATTTCAATCTCCGTCGTACTACTTGCCGATGAACACCGGTTTTTGTTTCGCGCGCGCGTACATGATTTTCCATTCCTTGCTGCCGTCGTCGAGCAGCAGCGAGGTGGTTACGCCCGGCTCGAAATACGGGTAGCCGTTGTCCTTCATGAATAGGCGCAGCATGAAGTTCACGCCGCCGTTTGCCACATACATTTTCCTGCCGTCGGGCCAGCGAGTCTCCAGCAGGCGCGGCGGGTTCGGCCGTTTCCTTGGCTTGGGGATGGCCAGTTCTTTTAATACATTGCGATCTAGCTCGAAGCCCAGCCCGGGCCCGTCGGGGATGGGTGTACGGCCGTTTTTCACCACGATCGGTTTCTCCAACAGCGTGTGCGTATAAAGCTGGTGGCAGTTGACCGCCGGCCAAATCGCGTGGCTGTGAACCGCGCCGAACTGCAGGCTCCACGCTGCCGTGATGCTGCTGCCCACGATCTGCAGCCAAAAGGGCATGTCCGCCATCGCCGCCACTGTGCCCTGCCTCATCACCCGACTGGCGCCGCCGCCGATGACAAACCCGTCGCACACCCGCTGTCGCAGCGCCACGATGGCCTCCGGATTGCCGTAGTGCATCGCCACCTTGGCGCGTGTTTCGCGCCGGATGGCTTGGTTGCCAGGGATGTCTCCCTGCGGAATCGGCGTCTCGACAAATTTCGTGATCGCGTACTTTTCCACGTCCTTTAAAATAGGGATGCCTCGCTTCGCATCGAGCAGAGTGTCGTTGTAATCAAAGGCGATGGAGAACCCTTTCGGCGCGGCCGCGTCGCCCTGCCGGGCCTGTTCCCAGATGTCAAACCACGGCCGCCCCTTGGTTTTAAAAGCCTTGTAACCGCTGGCCGCTGCTGTCTTTGCCTCCGAGGCCACGTCTTCCGGTGGCAGGTCAATGTTCCACCAACCAACCGGCGTATCATCGTGGATGCGCTTGCCCAGCAGCGCGTGCACCGGCACATCCATCGCACGCGCCACCGCGTCGAACAACGCCATTTGCAGGCCCGCGCCCAACTCGTCATCCCACATGATCGCCGCCGCGTTCTTGCCTTTGGCGAACGCCACGTTCTTGTCGACCGTCGCTTGGTAAGTGTACCAAAGCAAAGTCTCGCCGATGCCCACGTGGCCCGAAGTCAGCTCCACTTCGAATATCTCGAGATACTTCCAGTGGGGCAGTTCGCGCGCCATGTTGCGGGCGGGCACGGTGCGGTAGGGCACCTTCACCACTGTGCGGGTGATGTTTTTAACGCGCAGTCCCGGCTCAGTGCGCCCGGGTTTGGCGGCGGGTTTTGGCTGGGCGCGACTGGCCCATGGAAAAATCGTCACCCCGGCCAGTGAGGCGAGGAGTAGGTCGCGACGGGATAACCGGAATGAATCGAGGTTGGCGTTCATGGCTACAAAGTTATAGTGGGTACTTCACAGTCTGTCACGGTTTTGTGTCGCCAGTTTGCCATCGTTTCTTGGATGCCCGCGAATAATCTGGGTTTGCCAACAAGGCTTGTCGCGCCTAAAAAGCGTTGTGGCTTCGTCTTCCAAAGGCCCGCCGGTCGCGCCGTTCATTGTCCTCGGCGTGGTGGTGGCCTTGTGCTGTCTGCCATTCATCGCGCGGCTGGGGGATTTTAGCGTGCATTCGGAGATGGCTGATTTGCTTGCGGGCGATCAGCGTAGCCTGTCCAATTATCAGGGTGCCAACGATCTGCTGGTCGATGCGCGCGCGGGCGAGGACGTGGGTGTGCTCATTAGTCTGGAGTCGGTAAATGTATTCTCCCCCGAAACCCTGCGAACCTTGCACGCCCTCACTGGTGCGTTGCTCGATCGGGCCGGGGTGGATCATGTCATCAGCTTGGCCAGTCCGCGATTGCGGCCGAAATTTTATCAGGTTGGCGAGTGGGATTTGCGGCGCGGCCAAGTGCCAAGCATATCGCCCCCGGCTCTGTTGCCGCTGGTACCTGGCGTGCCCGATGCCATCCCGGCGGCCAAGCGTTTAAAGGAAATAAAGGAATGGACGACGGAATTTCCTTTTTACCGAAACTTGTTCGTCGATGCTGACGGCAAAAACGCGATGTTGTTCGCCTTCGCGCGCGAGCGTTTCGATTCGCCTGGGGATAAGCGGGCGTTTTGCGATCGGGTCGATGCCGTGCTTGATGGATTTCGCGATCGGGGTTGGCGGCTTAGCGTGCTGTCGTTTCCACATGCGGAGACGGAAACCATGGCCCATCTTGAGGCCGACATCAGGCGCATTCTACCGGCGATGTCCGCAGTGCTGCTGCTCGTGCTGCTGGCGGCATTTCGGTTTTCACCGGCGCTGGTTTGCTTTGTGATTGTCATGCAAGTGGCGGGAGTGGCGCTTGCGCTGGGGCTGGTGCCGGCACTGGGATTTCGGATCAGCCCGTTCACGGTGTCGTTGTTTCCGTTGCTCACGGGCATTCACCTCACGCTGCTCATCCACGTGGGGACGGCGTTTCAAACGGCGCGGCGCGCGGGGTTGGACACAGAAAACGCCATGGCCTCAATGCTGTCGCAAGTGCTTAAGCCCTGCGCCTTTGCGGCGTTGACAACTGCGGTGGGGCTGCTGGCGCTGTCCTTCAGCGAGGTGCGGCCGACGGCGGTATTCGGACAACTTGGCGCATGCGGGATCATGGCGATGTTCGTCCTTACCTTCGGGCCGGGCATGTCTCTGCTGCGTGTGCTGGGGCAGCTGACCCTTGCGGGCAAACCTTGGGAGCAATCGCCCAAGGAAACTTGGCCAGTCGCCTTGATGGATCGCGTGACTCGCTTGAAAACGGTGATCCTGCTGGCCGCCGCGCTGGTGGTGGTGGCGGTGGCCATTGGTTGGTCGCGGGTGCGGACGGATATTCGCATCGTCGAGTTTTTAAGCCCGCAAAGCGAGACGCGTCAGGCGCTCGAGGGACTGGATCGAGATTACGGCGGCATTAACTTCGCCAAGATAGAGATCGATACCGGCCAAACCAACGGCGTCTTGCGGCGGGAATGTTTTGCGCTGCTGAATCGCATGGAGGAATTTGCGTTGCGGGAGGACGCCGGCGTCTCGATGGGTTACTCGGCGGCCATGCTCGTGCGTGCGGCCGACGGCCTA
>Ga0114993_10003536_pt1 | contig 16115 bp, 17 predicted proteins | sample ArcticOcean_MG_C_FD_87042 | JGI IMG/M metagenome (GOLD analysis project Ga0114993, IMG submission 87042) | Marine microbial communities from western Arctic Ocean - ArcticOcean_MG_CB2_150 | ecosystem: Environmental > Aquatic > Marine > Oceanic | place: Arctic Ocean: Canada Basin | collected...
AGTCGGCGGCGGCTGTGGGGTTAGCCGCCACAGAAAAAGCCGCGCTGTAGCGGCCTCTCAGCGGCGTTTCCCTGAACGGCGGCAAAAATTGCGATAAAAATAATGCCTATATTCTGAAAATGACCTTCAGGAAATTCATGCCTTGGTCGCAATTTGGTCGCAACCACCCACGACCACCCACGACCACCCACGACAACCCACGACCACACTAATACCAACCGTTACACACTGCCACCCTCTATCTACATAGCAATAGCCGCTCAAGCGTTCATAAACTCCTCGTTGTTCTCCTGGTCACCATAGACACTGGGCGTGTAAATATTGTGGCGGCGCAGGGTCACCCTAGTAGTTTGATAGTTTCCTCCAAATGCTTGGCGCTCACCGCCAGATATTTTTCTGTGGTGGCTAGGCTTTCGTGTCCCAGCAATTCTTGTACGGCGCGGATATTAGCTCCCCTGTCCACTAAAGTTGTGGCGAAATAGTGGCGAAAGCTGTGGGCGTGGATATCTACTCCTGCCTTCTTAGCCCAATAACGCACCTTTGCACTTACAGTCTTGGGTCTTAGCCCGAATACAGTGTCACTTTGCAGTTTGCCTATGCAGAGTCGTGCCAAGCTATCCCTTATGGCTGGACGCAAGGGTATGACTCTGTCCTTGCCTCCCTTTCCGTTGACGACTTTTAGCCGCTGGGAATCGAAATCTATGTCACGGACTTTTAGATTTGCCAACTCGCTTCGGCGCAGTCCAGTATTGATGGCTGTCTCCAGGAGTACCATGTCTCGTACAGAACTCTGCTTGTGAGTAGCCTTGTGACTGATGCTGTAAGCAAGGCGCTCTATGTCAGAGATGGCAACATGAGGGGGCAAACGTCGTGGGATTCTTACGGACAAGTCAAAAGGCAAGCCGAAATGTTTGAAGAGTCCTCGGACGTAAATGGTATAGGATGCTCTGGTGCTAGCTGACAGGTGAGAGTATTGCCTAAGGAAAGCTCTGGCACTAACGTGCGTTAACTCCGTGTATTGCTGGACGTACTTATCCAGGCATCTGTGCACGTGACTGATATATGTGGAACTGCGGCCCTTAAGAGCCAATTCATCTAGGTATTCTGTTAGGATACTGCTAGATAAGACTGAGGTCCCTGGTTCGAATCCAGGCTGGCCCACCAATCATAATTTTCCCACACCAGAAGATTGAGACTTTCGTTGAGATATCTATTGCTCGCTCTTATTTTCTTGGAAGGAGTGAGCAATAGAGCGTAGTAGCCCATACTCGGAATGGTTTAAGATCTTCGAGGCATGCCTAATGTTAAAGGTCTTACGGCGAACCTTGTACACCTATATGACCTATATGCAATCTGGCGATCTCCCTTACTATCAACTCCAGGTCAGCTGACACAGACGTATCAGACCCGAATAGCAAGGTATCGTGGGTCACCACTAGGAGAAACATTGAGAGTTCGAAAATGAAGCTGACGTTATGGATCTGGTTCTTAGAACAGGGGACATATAGATATATCTCAGTCAGTCGCCGCTACTTATTTATAAGATTGTGTACCTTCCTCGCTATGAGTAGCTGCAGCCTAAATTCCGGAAAGTCCGGTGTTGCCGTAATGGTGTAAGAATCCAGCCCATACTAAATACCAATCTCTCTCCGGAATCTCCAATCGAAGTGAGCTTTACCACGTATTCATACGTTAGATTGAGATCTCTTGAGCCTCCACACGCTTGACACTATGCGGTCCACGAGGATCCCCTCAAGCTCTCCTTGTGGTTGAAGCTCAGCCACCAGCCTCTCCTCTAACCCGGTTAGAGCCTCCTCATTCTCGTTGGTGAGCAGTATCTCATCAGTAAGGAGGCCATGCTTCAGAGCATTGAGACGGGTTACAGCCTTGCCCTCCGCAGTCTTAACACCGCCCTTCTTAGCATTCCGCTTATTCGCTACAAGCTGTTTCTTGGATACCATCATTCTCCATCTCCTAAGGTAGGGCCTTTGGCAGTCCTGGAACTGTCAGCCTCATGGTCACTTACAGTCTGCAAACCGCTAAGCCATACCCCTCTTTTCTATTTGTCATGAATCTTCATGGCGCACTCGGCATTCTGCCAGACCCTCCGCACCTAGGGCACTTGGCATACGCTCCCTGGGAGGGGTAGAGTACCCTGAAGAGAAGGAGAAACGTGTCCCAAGAACAGAGAACACAAGACCAAGCGATAGAGGAGCGTCATATCGAGCTTATCAGAGTGCTTCTTGATTCGTTCAACTCTTAAGGCCCAACCACACCCCGAGTTGTTAACACTATTGCCATGGGTGTTAACAAGATAACTATATCGCTAAGGATAGAAGGAGCGAGATGGAAGAGAAAGGCGTGACTCGGATTAAAGGGCTATTTCTGGATAGAGCACAGGACAAGATATTGCCTCGTCTCAGTTGTGCCCATTGCGGCAGTATTATTGCGAGGGCTGACATGGCTCTGATAACCACCGATTGGGATGGAATCGTCGGCAAGACCGTTCATAGGGCTTGTGACGAGCAGCTACCCAAGGACGAGCGGATGCCGATGAACCAGCAACTGGATACGTTCCTTTTGTATTTGCTTGGCAATACAGGTCTCCTCGATGCAGAGAGGTTTGATAAGGCCAAAGAGAAATCAGAAGCCCTGATGGCGATGTGACTGTGATGAATTAACACGCTAGTTGAAGCGTGCAGTCATACCACTCCCCACACACCAATGCAATGAGTAACACAGTAAAAGGAGACAATCTTGCGCTAGGGGTCTGAAGTTTGGATGCATCGGTTACTGCATTTGTGTGGCCTAGTTTTTTCAACGGCGATAAGGAACCATGCCGTTGCAGTGGCGATAGGTCTACTACGATGGGCTACCTAACCCACCGGAGCAAAGAGACCACTGTGATGGCGTTCTACGGTGACTGTGGAAGCGGATCGAGCCTGCAGGTCCTTAGACAGTACAATCGTCAGTTGAGCTTCATATATACGAAGGAGCGCCCCACGGCTTTTCCAATGACTCAAACGGAGGTGCATGCAATCTAGTTACCGCCTACGATATTCGGCACTGAACTGTCAATTCCCTTCGGAAATACTTAGCATAGAATCCCGCTGTTTCCTCGACTAAATCTCATCTATCGACTAAAATGAGGCTGGTTAAGACCAGATATATCACTCTAATGCAGGAATCGACTTACATAGAACCATCCGACTTCCATTTCAAGTGGGAGAGTCCCGAAGAGCGGGAGTTCACTTGGGTATGGGATGACGTCCATACTGCTATTCCCAACACGCCGCTTACAATTGCAGTCAATGCCCTCAGGAGCTTTCGCCCTGCCCCTGCCTCTTCTCCAGGTTCGGCGTCCGCTAGGCCAATGCGGCGCGTGATAAACGGATTTTCATATAGTGTTCGAACACATCAGCGAGCCGTTCCAATGGATGTCGAGGAGCGAAGGAAGAAATTAGATACACTGAGAGACGCACGTCGACTATGGGACGAGGAGTTACTTCCAACACTTATCCGTGAGATCGAAGCCATGAAGGCTACAGAACTCACGGGCGTTACTCACAATCAACTTCTGAAGCATCTGGACTCCTTCCTGGAGTACTACCAAAACCACTGGCGTATCCACGGCCAAGCCGTTGGGCCAGTGTTCACGTGTACGAGCTTCCTCGTCCCAATCTACGAAATCATTACAGGATCCACGGATGAGGCCGAGCCCTATCGTCTACTTCAGGGCTTCGATAACAAAAGCCTAGAAGTAGACAGAGAACTTCGCCAGCTTGCCAATCGCGCCAGAGATACCGCAAATGTGGCCTCCGCTTTCGATGCGGCTAACTTAGGGATCGATATCCTATTGCCGCTCAAGGAAACCGATGATGGCCGAATCTTCTTGACCCACCTCCAAGCCTTCCTAGATACTTACGGGCATCGCTCGAATGTACTCGACTTCTCCGAGCCTACGTGGCTGGAGCAACCGGACTTTGTGCTTCTCACCATCAAAGGGCTCCTACACCGCAACTTGGATCCAGAGAAGGAGACCTTCAAACTCATGTCACAGGAGCGTGATCAGCTAGTACGGCAAGCCGTGGATCGCGTTCTTGATAACGTTCCACTCAAAGACGAATTCCTAGACATCCTGAGCATTTGCCAGAATGTCTGGCCAATCCGAGAGGATCATGCCTTTTACATAGAGCAGGCTAGCGGATCCCAAATCCGCCGCGTCTTGGTAGAGTGTGGCCTTCACTTGGCTCAGGAAAACGTAATTGACTCAGACCAGGATGTCTTCTACCTCACATTGGAGGAACTGAAGGAGGCATTATCCGATCCTCAGCACGCTGATCTCAAGGGGGTTGCCCAGAGCCGTAGAGACGAGCGGGCCAGATTCATGCGTATCACCCCACCACAATTCCTAGGCAAGGCTCCCTCTGATGAAATTCTCTCAGACAACTCTGAGTCGTCCAAGTTCGTACGCGCAGTCTCTGTTCCACTTACCGAGGAGCGACCTTCACTCTTGCGAGGCGCCGCCGGCTCACCTGGTCAAGTCGTCGGTATTGCTCGTATTGTTGAAAGCCCTGAGGACTTTTGGAGGGTTCAGCCTGGTGACATCCTAGTCTGCCGCTCTACGTCACCTCCCTGGACGCCTATTTTCCCCGTGATTGGTGGCCTCGTCACTGATGCCGGAGGTGTACTTTCCCACGGGGCAATCGTTGCCCGCGAGTACAGGTTACCAGCGGTTATGGGCACCAAAGTTGCCACCCGCATAATTCAAGATGGCCAGATGCTCTCTCTGGACGGCAATGCTGGGATAGTTCATCTGCTGTAGCGCCAGCCAGTGCAGTATTTGAGACGGCTGTGAACCGTGAATTGTCTGGAGTGGATCGCTGTTTGTACGGGGCTATGTACGACGCACAGGTGGTCGGCTACGCTGATTCCAAACTTCTCTGTCTTGGCATGGAGTGGCCAGATGATCATCTAGACGTGTAGGCATTTTCGTGCAAGTGCTTCTTATCATAGACCAGAATGAGCATGTTTTAAGTGGATGCTTCTCGGCAAGAGCGATGATCGGTATTCCACACAGTGCAGTTCGGAGCAATGAAGATTAGGCCGCACCCGCGGTCCCTATATCGACGCCAACCGAGGCACCCAAGCTTCTATCCAATTGCGGTTCTTGCCAAACGTGCCCCTTTGGCGAGTTTACGCTTCCATGCTTTTTGCTCACTCAGCCAACTTGCACAGGCTGTAGCTATCCATGCCCAGACGAACACGATAGCGTTGCAATCCCTCATCGGCACGTGTGTGGAATCTAGGACAGAGTTGCTTCGACAGTTAGCGTTACGTTGCCAGTCATCATTTGCGAGATTGGGCAACCATCCTTCGCTGCCTCGGCTGCGGTCTGGAAGCCAGCGGCGTCGAGTCCGGGAACTGCCCCAACGACTTTGAGCGCGCTGGAAGTAACTTTCCAATGGCCTTCCACCTGGTCGAATGTGACTGTGGCGTCGACATCTAGCTTGGTTGGAGGCGTCCCGCTGCCGCCGAGGCCTGCTGATAAGGCCATCGAGAAGCAGCTAGCGTGTGCAGCGGCCACAAGTTCCTCTGGGCTTGTTGAACCTCCCGATTCCTCTGTCCGGGCCTTCCATGACACAGGGAGGTCATTAAATGACTTGGACGTCGTAGCGCTGACTATGCCGTTGCCTGTGCGAAGGTCACCAGTCCAGATGGCGTGTGCTGACCTGATTGTTGCCATTGATCCTCCTGATACCGCGGAATAAATGGATTATCGTAAGCGGGACTGGGGATGTCAATGGTGCGTCTATTAAAATAAAACTTGTCAACGTGCTTGGAGTTGGGAATCAACATTGACCCTGTCAGATCAGTATTAGTGATCAGTCGAACTACCTTCTAATATCAATTGAAGGCGTTCCTCTTGACCACCAGGACATATATCGCATGCACATCTACGGCCCTAGTTACATTGGTCGGTTGAAGAGATGAGGCAATTTCATGAATGCGACCACGATTGGCGTAGGTGAAGCCGGTCGTCACCACCATGCTTGTCGGCGGAATGTCAGAGTTATAGAGGTAAGGGCTATCACTAAAGTTCAGGCCATGGGTTTTTAAAAGATCATCCGATGGAGGCATCATATTGAAGCTGACAATCTTGTCCGCTGAGCTCCGACGACATCATGGCTGAGTGGCGCTGAGTGGAGTTTGGGCCGTGGACCTGTCTATCCCTCTAATGGGTTTCTCTCTTGGCATCATGTTGCCGCAGATGACCCAGGATCTATCGCTTCTTCAGATCGAGGCTGGATTCCTCGGGTCCTCCATGTTCCTATCTTTTGTCCTAGGCTCGCTTCCAGCCAGCATTTGGTTGTCGCGCTATAGTCATAAGTTGGTCACAGCCTTTGCCATAGTATGTATGGGCTTGTTTAGTCTTTGCCAGGCTATGCGCCGCGCCATTTGCGCGAGATTTAGCCAAAATCAAATCTGTTAGACACAAGTCCAGTAACCTAGATAGTGAATGGCTGAAGGGGTATTTACCCTACGAGCCCTACGACACATTCGTTATAGCATTGGCGACTATAAGTCAGTACAATGCTGATATCAGAGGAGATTCGGTTCAGTTCGTAGTGCTGAACTATGAGAAGCAGATCCAAGATCTGGAGAGTCTGCGCAGATCCGCGATATAGTATTGAGATTACATGCAAGCTGGATGCTTATTAGAGAAAGTTGGCAGTTCTGATAACTTTATTTGCCATTGGCGGCAACTTTGGGAGCGAGCTTAGGAGCATGTGATGGAGTACTTGGACTTCGCCATTGGTGAGTTACGTGAGATGAAGATGCGGCCGGCGTTGGAGAGGGCGCTTTGGCACAGAGAAATATTGAGGGCGTAACAGTTCGGTGACCAATGATCTAACGAAGGAGGCTCGGCCATGCCTGGAGATAGAATTGCATTAGGGGTAGTTGGAGCAAGTGCAAATTACGGATGGGGCATGCGCGCCCATCTTCCCGCGTTCCTCGGTCTTCCGGAATATGAGTTGGTATCCGTGTGCACCACCAGCCAACAGACAGCCGAGGACTCGGCACGTAAGTACGGGGCACGGAAGTCTTACTGGGATTACCATGACCTAGTCTCCGACCCAGACATTGAAGTGGTGGATGTATGCGTGAGGGCGCCGTATCATTATGAAGTAGTAATGGCTGCCCTAGAGGCAGGGAAGCACGTTTTTTGCGAATGGCCTCTGGGTGCTAATGCCACCCAGGCCGACGAGATGGCGACTCTTGCAAAGAACAAAGGTGTCCGTACCATGGTGGGTCTTCAGTCTAGGTACGCTCCCAACTTCATGTACCTTCGCCAGCTTGTATCCGAAGGTTATCTTGGGCAACTGCTTTCTGCAAACATGACCATGTTCTTACCGGGGCTCATGCGCCCGCGCTCTGAGGGGAATACTTGGGGTGCCAAGAAAGAGGCTGGCGCGAATACTCTGAACATCGCAACTGGTCACGCCCTCGATGTGTTTCTCTGGTGCTTAGGAGAACTGTCCGATGTAGCAGGAATTGTGGGAACGCAAGTCACACAATGGGCAGTAGCCGACTCAGAACGCAAGGTGGATGTGACCTCCCCAGACAATATTCTCCTAGTGGGACGCCTGACGCATGGGGGCTTAGTTTCGGCTCACGTGGCAAGTATACCTTGGCATGGCACCGCCTTCCGGATGGAGGCATATGGAACCGAGGGTACACTCATCGCATCTTCTGACCAGATGGTAGAGATGGTAAATCCGATGATCATGGGAGCTAAGAGTGGGGATGACAGTTTGTTAGAATTAAGCGCACCAGAGACTTTGCGCTGGGTGCCTGCTGAGGTGCCAGAAGGTGTAGCGGTGAATATGGGCCAAATGTTTAGGCGATTCGCTCAGGTTATAAGAGAGGGTGGCGAGGCTCCACCGGACTTTCAAGAGGCGGCCCGTCGGCACCACACTCTGGATGCAGTGGTTAGGGCCTCGGACAGTGCAGGCTTGGTGCGGGTTGATTAGACATGAAGATACTGAGGATGTAAGGAAGGAGAGTCCAACATGCCAATGGTAGATACAATCCTGGGTCCGATAGACGTTAACGACTTGGGTTTCACTCTAACGCACGAACATATACGTCAGAGTTCCGCTGGGGTTCCATATACTTTTCCAGAGCTTTTTGATCATGAAGGTGATGTGGCTCGTAGCGTAGCTGCACTTAACCAAGCAGCTTCGGAAGGAGTTAGAACCATCGTAGACGTTACCACTATGGACTTGGGACGTGATATGAGGCTATTACAAGAGGTCGCACGCCAAGTGGATCTAAACATAATAATCTGTACGGGTCTCTGGAGAGACATCCCAAGGCAGATTGCCGCTGGTTCTAGTCCCGATGAATTGGCAGGAGCCTTTATCAGGGAAATAGAGGTCGGTATCGAGGGGACTGGAGTCAAGGCAGGAGTAATCAAAGTAGCTACTGATGTTGAGCACTTAACTCAAGAAGGACTGACATGGCCCAACGAATTAGTTCTCAGAGCTGCCGCCAGAGCCTGCAATCATACTGGTGTTCCCATAGCAACACATACTGCAGCTCTCGCTAAAGCAGGGGATTACCAAGTGGCCATATTTCAGGACGAGGGCGTAGATATGGGGAAAGTTTGTATTGGTCACAGTAACGATACAGACAACATGGATTACCTAACCGGCATTCTTGAGAAGGGATGTTTCCTTGGTATGGATCGCTACCCTGGAGGAAGAGTAAGCGGTCTCAAATGGGATGAACGCACTCAGGTTGTGAAACAATTGGTAGACATGGGATATGCCGATCATACAACTCTTTCGCATGATTGGGGCGGACCTCGTCCCAATCCTCCAGACGTACTGGAAATGCGCAAGGTTTATAATCCAGATGACTTTTGTTTCATTATTCGCCGTGTCCTGCCCCGCTTGCGTGAATTGGGAGTAAGTGAAGAGGCAATTCAAGATATGACTGTGAACGGCCCGCGGCGCTTGTTTGGGGGAGAGTGATGATGACGAGTCCCTGGAGCCCTTGAACTTCACCATCTGCGAGTTTCGAGACATGAAGATCCAGCCGAGCCTGCAGAAGGCTCTGAGGCACAGGAAGATACTGTGGGCGTAGGCGATAGATAGGGATTTACTGCACCAGTTTTTCTACCAATGCAGCTCGAAACTGGCTCGGTAATGGCTTTCTCAGGCTTGTCAATCATCAAGCCTTCTTCAAAGCGAAGAGCGGTTGCTTGTTGCAATCGTGGTATGCCCAAGATATTCCTGCGCGATCTTTGGATGCACTTCCCTGACGGAGCATCTGGGTCGCGTGGGCGTGACGAGTGTCTGATCCGTGCCGTTGACGTTTATGATGTAGATGTGTACGTGGGTGCGGGCGGGATGCCGTTTGACTTGAGGGCAATAGTGTGGTCAAAACCAGCTGAGATAACGGCTCAGTCGGTCGCACAAGTAGATTCTTGGGTAGGAGTGGGCCTATTGGTGGTGGTGCCGTCGCCAAGCTGGCCGTGCCAATTATAACCCCAGGCCCAGAGGGCGTCTGGTGCAAGCGTAGGTGTAGACACAGCAGTTAGCGTAGGTAGTGCTTCTATTGTGGCCAGCACAGCTGAATCGGTAGTCGCCCGGATGCCGGCTGTTGGTCGTGGTTCTGCAGTAGCCGATGGGCTAACGCATCAAAGGAGTAAGAAGAACAATCCGATCGATATGACAAGTGGCTTTATCACTACGGAGGCGTCTCATAGTCCAGTCTGCGACAGTTAAATACAACATAATAGCAACAACGTACAGCACAATGAAGGTCATAGTGGAACTGGCGCTGGGTACATCGGCTCTGAGTTGCCAGCTGAAGAGATTTATGGGTACCAGGGAATCGCTTCCCACCCCAAAGAGATCACCAGTTTGGAATATAGTTTGTGTACGGCTTCGAAATTTGCCTGGTTTTCAGTCCCTGGGTAGCGTTCTTCCATGTGCCTCTTAAAGCCATCCGAAAAGTTTTCAATTGCAGCTGTGCCACTTGACTCTGCCGCTCTAAGATAGGCACTCATAATCGCAATCAGGCTTGCCTTCGCTTTATCGTGGTCTATCTCTGATGTTTCTTCAATGGATTCGGCGATTATGTCATCTATCGTTGATTGCACCCTGGGAAATCTGTGCATAGCAAACTCGTCATTCCTAGTTGCCTTCGTCTGAGCAATAAGTTCATTTGGGTTCAACCCAAGAGCATGAGCGAGCTTCTTAACATTCTTGAAGCCGTGACGGTCATTACCGCGCTCTAAGCGGTCAATAATCTGTGTGGATACCCCGGAAAGTCTAGCCAGATCATTTTGAGACATCCCTTTGGATTCCCGGAGCTCCCTCAATCTTATAGCCATGAACACATACTAACATATTAGGATATCTGCGACGTAATGTTGTTCCAATGTGCATTTATTCTTATCAACCAAATGCATATGAAGTGTAAATTGGATACTAAATTGTTGAATCCATGAAAGTATGAAACCGATATATGTGTATATTGTAGATTGTCTTTTATAGTTTCATGCCATGGTAAACTGACTGCTCTCTGGTTTCAGCAACATGGCTAAGCTTTGGGCTTGCTATATTTGGAATAGATAAAATGTCTAAGGATTGCATAGCATAAAAGTGGTGTCAGTCTCAGCTAAAACTTGGTGATAATACAGCTAGACAGTGCATGCACCGCTTTGCTAGCGTTGAAAAGACCGAGTTATAGTGGTTGTTCTTTCTGTCTGGGCAGAGATTGACGAGATGGAGAAGTTGTCAGCTGGTATCAACCTCCTCGTGCAGTGCGGACGCGTTGCTGCACTCTCTTAGAGCGAATCTGCAGCAACAGACCTGATGGTTCCTGGTAACAATGTAGGTCTTGTATCGCGTCTGCCGTGCTATAATGCTAAATCTTCACGCCGCATCATATGAATCCTAGCGTGCAATCTAAGGTCAATACATGAGATCACTCGTGAGTTTATGTATGTAGTCCTTCCTATAAGTTCAAATCAAATCAAACACGATAAAGGAGACATCAATTGGTCCAAATGACTGCACAGACCATAGCCACCGCCGCCCGCAAAATACGCGACAACATTGAGCTGGTAGTGGTTGGTAAATCAGATGTTGTGGAGCTGGTGCTGGTGGCGGTGTTGTGTGAAGGACATGTGCTCATTGAGGATGTGCCTGGCTTGGGCAAGACATTGATGGCAAGGGCGGTTGCCCGTTCCTTGGGTTGCACATTCCATCGTATTCAGTGCACGCCTGACCTGCTTCCATCTGACGTAACCGGTACATATATCTACAATCAGAAAACCAGTGACTTTGAGTTTCGTGCCGGCCCCATCTTCACCCAAGTGCTGCTGTCCGATGAGATAAACCGAGCCACTCCAAGAACTCAATCTGCCTTCCTTGAGGCTATGGAGGAACGGCAGGTGACTGCGGAGGGCGATACAAGGCCACTTCCACGCCCTTTCTTGGTGCTGGCTACACAGAACCCTGTGGAGTTGGAGGGCACTTTCCCACTCCCGGAAGCCCAGCTCGATCGATTTCTGATGCGGGTACGGATGGGCTATCCAACCGAAGCGCAAGATGAGCTTATTATGGAGCGCTTTGCTCAGGCAAATCCCATAGAAGAATTGAGCGCGGCGCTCTCAGCTAATCAACTCTTGGAGCTACAACAGGCCTGTCGTAACATCTCGGTCGAGCCTGATATCCGCCAGTACATCATTAAGATTGTTCATGCTACGCGGGAGCATCCACAGGTGGAACTGGGGGCAAGCCCACGTGCTATGCTGGGTTTGTTGCGCACATCTCAGGCCTTGGCAGCCGTCCGGGGCCGCAGCTATGTCATCCCAGATGACGTTAAGTACCTTGCGCTCTTTGTGTTGGAGCACCGCATCATACCCCATGCGCAGAGCCATCTGCGTGGGCACACCGCTGCCGATATTCTGCGTGAGGTGCTGGACTCCGTTTCGGTGCCCGTGGAGCAGGGATCGACCGTGGAGCCCGCCGCGGGCGACTAGCGATGTTGGGCCGTTCCTGGCTTTTTATTACGTTTGCGCTGGTGCTGGCCGCCTTGGCTTTGCAAGAGGCGTTGCTCCTTATGATGGCACTGCTCTTATTTCTCGCCTCAGGTATCGCCCGGCTCTGGGCACACTATGCCCTTGAGAGGGTGGAGTACGACCGTACTCTTAGCGACAGAAGGGTCTTCTTTGGCGATACGATAGTTCTGAACACACGCTTGGCGAACAATAAGATACTGCCCTTGCCCTGGGTACATGTTCAGGACGAGGTGCCGGAAGATATGTCGTTTCTGAAGCACAAAACTACCCCGGCGCATAGACATGGGAAGGCAATACTATACAGTTTCTCGTCTCTAAGTTGGTACAACCGCCTCATCCGGCAGTACTCGGTTCAGTGCCTCAAACGTGGATACTTCACCTTCGGGCCTGCCATCATACGCTCGGGTGACCTCTTTGGCTTCTTCCACAAAGAGACCATCGATAAGAAACTGGACTACCTGCTGGTATATCCACGGATTGTCCCGTTGGAGGATCTTGGCATACCGTCCAAGGCAATCTTTGGAGACTTGCGGGTGAGACGCCACCTCTTTGATGATCCCGTACGGGTTGTCACAACTCGGGAATACGCCCCGGGAGACCCATTGAAGCATATTCATTGGAAGGCCACCGCCCGCCTGAGACAGCTACAGAGTCGAGTCTTTGAGCCGACGACCACGGTTGACCTCGCTATGTTCCTGGACGTACGTACTGTCGAGGCACCCATATGGGGCCGGGTGGAGCAGCTTTTGGAGACAGGAGTTATTGTTGTAGCATCCATAGCCAATCACGCTGTCGGGAAAAGTTATCGTACAGGGCTGTACGTCAACGAACCTTATCTATTCAAGGATGGCTTGATTAAACTCCCGTCTTCGGATCACCCGAGTCAATTTCAACAAGTGCTGGAGGCCCTAGCACAGGTACAGGGCTGGCCGGCTCTTCCTATCGAACAACTTCTGAACAGGGAGGCGCGGAACGTCCACGTGTCCGCCACCATTGTGGTGATCACTGCCGAGCCTAGCGAGTCGCTTTTGGCTACTCTAACCCGCTTCCGGAGGGCTGGAAGGCGAGTGGCGCTTATTCTGGTGGGAGAGCGAGGAGATGGCCTTAGTTTGGGCGGTATTCCTGTGTACCATGTCTCAGATCGGGTTTACTGGCGCGAGCTGGAATTGGTTCAGGCGCAGACGACAGGTCAGATAGGGCAGCAGTGACTCTTATACGTGGTTTTGGGCCTGAGCGAGGCATTTCCATTCTGGCAGTGCTGATGGATGTCATGTGGCTCTATCCTTGGTTTGCCTGGATTGGAGAGTGGAAGGCCATGGAATGGTCCGAGCCTCCAATGACTCTTGGAGGCGCCCTCGCGCTGTCGGTGGTCGCCGAGGCACTATCACGCCACTCGTTGACTAGAAACTGGATACCCTCACGTACCTATCTGCTTGTGATCCCAGTACTGGTTGTTCTATTGGCGGCTGTGATTCGTCTGGATATTGATGGAGGATATCTCATCTGGGACATTGGCTGGATGAAATATGCGCTGGAACATCAGTCGCTTGTCTATGGTGGGCTGGCCTTTGGAGCGATTCTCCTCTGGCGTGGTATCTCTGCTGGGCGTGACAATCCCTCATTCGAAGACCTCTACCACAGGTTCTTGGTGGGCCTACTAGCCTTAGTCCTTCTCGTGGTTCTGCGTAGCTATATCTCAGGGCCTGACAGAGTGGAGACTTCGACTGGCCTCTACATCCTTGGATTTTTTTCAATGGGGCTGTTATCACTTGGTCTCTTCAATCTGCATTCTATTCGGCAAGAGATGCTTCACAGGGATGGTTCATCCGGAATACTTGGGCAACGATGGGTTTCTATGCTCATTGGAATCGTTATCATCATTCTCGCTGGTTCTCTGGTCACAGCTAGCGCCTTTTCTTTCAATCTAGCAACGTCATTGATTCATCCTCTTGGTGTGCTGATAAACTGGGTAATTACAGCTTTCATCTACATCATCGCGGTGCCCTTCGGAGCGCTTGTCGCGGGGCTGATATACGTATTGCGCTTTCTTGCAGGCCTAACTGGACGCGCTGAACGTCCAACGAACTTTAACGTTCTAAGTCCTGGCGAAATGCGTATGGCGGTGGAAGGCCATGGTGCTCACGCTATCCCACCGGAGGCGTTACTGGCCCTGAAATTGATTATCGGAGTGATGGTGGTGTTGCTGTTCATGTTCATCATTGTTCGTGCTCTTCACCGTAGTCGGAGTCATAGAGAGGACGACGACGGTGCAGAGGAAGTCAGTGAGTCGATCTGGTCATGGGATGGGTTCCAATTGGACTTGCGGTCTTTTTTGGCCAGATTTACGGGCAGGTTCAAGAGGCAAAAGCACATAATGTCGGATACTCCTTCATACTCGGTAGGGATTGGGGTAGTAGGAGAGTTTGCAGATCACATGCTCACGATCCCACAAATATACCAAGGACTATTGAAGGAAGGGCACATGGCTGGCTTTCCACGTCGGCAGCCGGAGACTCCGTATGAGTATCAGGAGAGACTTCAAGCAGGCTTTCCGCCTGGAGAGCCAGAAATTCAAGCCATTACAACGGCATACACGGCACATCGCTATGGATTGGTGGACGCCTCAGTTGAGCACCTTGATCTGCTGAACCAGCTGTGGCGTCGCCTCATAAATGTCATTAGAAGTGGAGATACCGAAATCAACCACGAATGAGGCTGCTAATCCTGCTGCACGTGATGCCATGTTGTCTCAGCCGAATCCGGCGTCGCTATTCGATGCTCAATACGTATTTTGCTCGCTCTCGACTCACGAAAGCATGTATAACTATGAAGTAATCTCCGAGTTCGACGGTTGGGGAGATTATCTCCACTGTATCACTTACTGCACTCAATTAGTTTTGCAAACTCTGTGTCTATGAAGATGGAGTCCTCGTCGTCAATTTGGGAGGAAGCAGCACAGACCTAGCATGATGAAGTCTCTTAATGCGGCATTCATGGGCTCATCATACTTATAGCTATCGTTTCAAAAACGATGGCTATAAGTATGCGAAGGACTACGGAGAGATGCCAAGCACCCTATTCTTGAAAAATTGACCCACCTCAGTCAGAGCGGCACCTACATCGGGGCCATCGAAGAGGGTTAGGCCTGCGTACGCGCTGGGGTTGCATGTGGTGATGTTACTGTATGTGGTGAATAGGAACCATTTCTCAATTGTATGGCTGGACGCATTTGCGTCCAGCCAGTTAAAAACTTCGTTGAGATAGTTGATGACAGCTTGGGTTTGATAGGCTCCGGTGGGCTGTGGAAGCCCACCACAAGAGATGTCGTATCCCTCATCTGCGGGGAACAACATACTGTCATAACCCCAGTGGACGCCCAGTTCCGTTATCCAGATGGGTTTGTCACTTAGTTCGGTTGAGTCTAAATATGCTCGCATATCATTGACTTGAGCAATTGACAGCTGGGCGTTTACTGTTGGTAGAGTCCACCAGTCCAATGGATAAACGTCTATGGCTAAGATATCCCATGGTGGCTCCATACCATATTGGGACGAATATTCGGCACGAAATTCAGTGACCCACTCCCTGCCATTCTGAAATCCCCCACAACCAACACAGGTGAACTCCCAGTTCAAGATAGATGGACTGGTGATTCTGGCCGTGGGATCGGCGGTTTTAATCGCTGTGTACAGGTTGTGGAGTTGTGCAACTATGGCAGTGGCACCGTAGCCTGACCTGCGGTTTGGCTCACCCACTATGTACCACACAGAACCTGGAGCTACCTCAACAATGTCCTGAATTGTCTGGGCTGAAGGCCCCGGGAGGCTGCCTATTGTGATCAGCTTTTCGTGCCCGCTCGGAATCACATCCATGCTGCTGTTCCAGTCTAGGAACCATTTGGTATCTAGGGTATCCAGAAACCACTGCTGTGCCACGGGGTCGCTCGTGTGGACGATGGCCGCGTAGTGTTCGTCCGGCGTGGGTATTGGCGTGTTTGTCGGCGTTGGTAACG
>Ga0114993_10003537_pt1 | contig 16111 bp, 10 predicted proteins | sample ArcticOcean_MG_C_FD_87042 | JGI IMG/M metagenome (GOLD analysis project Ga0114993, IMG submission 87042) | Marine microbial communities from western Arctic Ocean - ArcticOcean_MG_CB2_150 | ecosystem: Environmental > Aquatic > Marine > Oceanic | place: Arctic Ocean: Canada Basin | collected...
ATTTGAAGTACTTCTGACATTGTTATCCTTTAATCTTATTTTCTTGTGCAAAGTCAATCATTTTCATGAAACTCAATTCCCCTTTACTAATATTTATTTCCATCTTTTTTCTATTAGAAGTATCTAACTCGTTATATACACCAATTAATAATTCCGCAGTTTTGTGATCTACAGGAAGTTTGGCTCCATTGTTTAATCGTACTTCAGATGTTCTTTTAGATTTTGCTATTTTTTGTAAATCAGATATTATTCCTTCTTGAACACTTTCATAATATCCATTAGAACTTCCACCATATTCATCATCATCATCCTCAAATTGAGGAAAGGACATTTCATAATCCAAATAATGATAAACAGATGACATATTATCAGATGCTACAGAAATTTTATCCTGTATCCAACTTTCAAGATCATCATCATCATCAAGTAAAGATATTAACTTATGAGAATATTTCATAAGTTTAAAGAGTTGCGCTTTAGCTCTACGCCCCTCCACATCTTCATGATTGTCGTGATCTTCTGTTATCTCTGATTTAAGTTTGCGGAATTGTTTCATTCTCTACTTCTTCTTTCTCTACATCATCTACTTCTACTTCATCAAAGTTTTCTTCTAAGAAATTGTCAATTTCAAGTTCAGACATTCCTTCTACTCGACAAGCACTTCTGATCTCATTTTCATCATAACAGTAATCCTCATCTTCAGAAAGATTTATCTCAACTTCAGATTCCTTTTCTGAAAGGTGCCTAAACTCGTTAAACGTCTTCATTTTCCTCTCCTTCTTTAGGGTCGGGTGGAGATTTAGTGGGAGAAGCGAACGAAGGGTTAAACATAGTAGAAGCCACTTCTACTTTTTTTGTTTCTAGCTCATCTATTACTTTAGTTCCTAAAACCCCTACAAGTGCGTCTTTGGATCGAGCATTATCTCCTGTAACAATAGCATCAACAAAATCTTTTGTAGTAAATTCACTCATTATCTTCTCCTAGTAAAAATAAAATTATTATCTATAGATATTTATAATAAAATAGTTTTGGCCTTATTAATTTTTAAGTTTTTGTAGCTCGCCCCTGAGATCATCAATTTGATCTTGCTGTTCTTTCATTGCTTCTGTTAAAACTGCTACTAGTTTTGTATATTTCAAACTTTTCATATTATCCATTTCTCTAACAGAAACCAGTTCGGGCAATATGTTTTCAACTTCATCCGCAATTAAACCTATCTCTTTAACGCCCGATTCTTTGAAAGAATATCTATGTGCTTGTAATGACATTACCGCTTGTAATGCTTCCTGAGAATTATAATTGGTAATATTTTCTTTCAATGAAATATCAGATGATTCTGTCAAAGCTGTTACCGTCAACAGTCCAGTACCAGATACATAAGTCATACCAGAATGTCCACCAAATGTTGAACTAGAATTGAATTGAACCTGAGTATCAGAACCACCAGGTGTTGCTGCTATTGCTGAACCAGATGTAATTTGAATATCATTTCCAGCATCGGTTGTAAAATATAATTCATTTGGTGTAGCAGTGTTTACCCATATTTGTCCATATGCGGCCGTATCTGCATCAGCGTCAGCTTGTTCTTTTAATGTTATAGGCCCCTCAATTGTTAAGTCTGTAACTGGTGTAGCAGTCCCTATACCGACTTTACCGTCACTTGTAATACGAACTTTTTCTGCTGCGGCTGCAGATGCACCAGTTGCAAATACCAATTCAGTTGCATTATTATCTGCTGCAAATGTGTCGTCTGCTTCTGCGTATATGGATGCTCCGACCAAAATCGCATCTGTTCCACTACCTTCTACAGGGGCAATAAATTCTATTCTTCCTAATTGGTCTGCATCTACTACGGTTGTTTCAGCAGTGGATAATCTCAAAACTCCAGCAGAAGCTGTTCCTGATCCTACAGGTCCCTGTACATCAAGTGCGGCACCAGGAGTAGCTACGCCAATACCAACATTTCCACCTGAAGTAATCAATGCATAATTGGTATCAGCAGAACCAACTGCAATGTTGATTCCTGTTGCTGTATGTGTTCCTGTAGTAGCACCGACAACATCAACATCCAATCCAGTTGTAGTAGTTGTTCCTAGACCGGCAGAATTTACATCTAAATCAATTCCAATATCTGTGAAAGTTGCAGTTCCAGAACCAGGTACAGTTCTGTCAAAATCAACGTGTAATCCTGTAACGGAAGCAGCAGTTGCGGCTGTATGATTTTTGTCAATTGTTATTTGTCCAGCAGTAAGTGTATCTGTTGTTTTATTAAAAACAAGACCGGCATCTCCGCCTATAGTACTACCACCGTCATTAAACTGAACTTGTGTATCTGTACCCCCAACTGATGCAACTCCAGATCCATTAATAGTAATACCCCCAGCTCCAACAACTTGTAATTGGTCTGCAGATGCGTCCCATAACATATATTTCGAAGCGGTTGCGCCAAAGAATTTTACATCTGAACCGTAGTTATCAACCCCCACATATAATTTACCATCATCATCCACTCCACGTCCACCGATCTGTACTACAGCGGCTGTGGGAGTGACATTTGCAATTCCAACTGCTGTTGAATTGGCATAAAAAGTAGTATGGACAGAAAGATTTGCGTCTATATCAACATTAGTACAATCAATATCTACATTGGCAGAAATATCAAATAGAGTTCCAGCAATATCAACTTCAATTGTATTGGCTTGAAATGATGGAAATACAACATTTGCTGTACAGTTTAATGTAGTTCCAGTAATATCAACTTTAATTGTATTAGCCGTAAGTGATGGAAATACAACATTTGCTGTACTGTTTAATGTAGTTCCTGAAAAATCAACTGTAGTGGGAGATAGAGTTACTACAGTAGTATTAGCAACAATTGAAGGTAAAGTAGTATTGGCTGTTACTGTAAAAGTAGTGCCTGTTGCACTAAAATTTCCTTGTACATTAGCGGTTCCTTCAATTTCTACGGCAGCATCTCCAGTAGCAGAACTCGATCCAAACACGACATTACCACCGGCATCAATTCTCGCTCTTCTACCTCCAGCAGTATAAAAATCTTGTATATCGGTTCCAAATTGTAAATAATTATTATCGTCACCTTCATGTACCAAATAATTTAAATAAGTATTTCCCGTCACCAAAAGATCGTCTGAAAATTCCCACCTAGTATCTGAATTATCCCAAAGTAATGATTTTACTGTTGTACCTGGTATAAGAATTCCAGCATCATCTACAAGTGCGTCGGATACAGCTCCTACATAGTCAAGGGTACCGGCAACTCCAGATGAAGCATCTTGACCAGATAATTGAAATGTATTTGTTGTTTTATTGGCGACAGTATAGACAGTTTCGTTAGTAACACCAGAACCAGAACGTATTGCTGTTACAAATATTTCATCACCATCCGCTAATCCATGTGATGCTGATGTAACAACTGCTGGGTTGGCAGCAGTAAATGCACTATTTGCTACAACATTTGTTGTACCACCTATAACTAAAGTTTTATCTTTTACTACTGTTGTTGTAGCATCACCACTAGTAGTTGTGCCCGTAACAGTAAAATCTCCTGTAACAATTAAATTATCTGAAATTGTAACTTCTGAAGTGGAATGACCGATTGTTACAGGAACACCCGTTGTTCCAGTTGCTATTTTTACACCATGAGTAGTACTTCCCGCTAAGATAGAAACACCCCCAGCATCAGAAACTATATCAACTGATGTGGCACCTGTTCCCTGATCTGCGTGGATTTCAATCGTTTCGGATGTACCACCATCCGCAATAATATTAACAGCATTTGCAGCATTAAGACTTGATTTAAGTTCAATTCCCCCCACATCTGATATAACTTCAATAGATGCGGCGCCTTCAGTAGCAGCAGTACCTTGGTCATTATGTATCATTATAGTACCGGCTGTACCACCATCTGAAATGATATGAACACCATTTGCCGAATTTATTCCTGATTTGATTCCAACACCACCCACATCAGACAAAAGTTGTACTGATGCCGCGCCTTCGGCTTTAGAAGTTCCTTGATCTGCGTGAATTCTAATTTTACCAGAAGTTCCAGCATTTTCTCTGAGGTAAATTGTATCTGCGGCATCAGCTGTTCCTGTAGCCACTAATACTGTAGAATTTGCTGTTAGAGTAGAATGTACCGCTAAATTAGCATTTACGTCAAATGTTGTTGTGGTAACATCAACTTCTATTGTATTGGCTGTAAATGATGGCATAGTAACATTTGCCGTAACATTTAATGATGTACCAGTAACTTCTACTTTAATTGTATTTGCCGTGAAAGATGGAAATACTACATTGGCTGTACTGTTTAATGTAGTACCTGTAATATCTACTTTTCCATCTACGAGGAGTGTTGCAGTGCCTTTAGTCCAAGTTAAATTGGCATCACCGTTTGCGAATGTACCACCATCATTAAAAACTATCTGAGTATCAGCAGCTGGAGATGCTGTAGATTTCATTGCAGTTGTAACAGCATTAGCGGTAGGGGCCAAAGTGGCAGATGTACTTGTTGTACTATCAATAAGTTGGACAATACCTGATTGAGTTGTATTTGCCCCTATTAATGCTAATTTCTTTAAAAATCCTGACATGATTTACCTTAGTCTAAATAACTAGTTGTTCCTCTTGATGTTATCCAATCACGATACCATTTATTGAGTTTCTTTTCATATAATCTTAGAGCCTCTATCATTGTGAATACGACCCCATGAATGTGAGTATAACCATTTTCCTTTGCGTAACGATAACGAGTGCTTCCATATTCTATTGTATTAATAAATTTTACTCCTTCGGGCACATTATAAACAATTTTAGGGTCGTTCTTCCATTCGTCAGGAATCATTCTCAATAATAAAATAGGAGAATACATACCATTTTCTTTTATTTCAGCCTCTATTTTTTTATATATTTCTGGAGTCATATTTGAATCCCACTTTATATAAACTTCATCTAAAGAAAAAACCTGAATTTCTTCTTTATTATTAGATTCTAATAATTTCATAAAATTAAACTGATGTATAGCTTATTACTGAAGATAAATCTCCAGCAGTTTCTGCCGTCATTTTTACAGTATCTCCATTCGCTAAAAGAAAACGTTCTGTATTAAATATGTATGTATCTCCCGCCTCTATAGTCAATTCTTTAAATATAGTAGTAGTATCATCAGCAGAATCGCCACTAGGCACAATATATACCGTTACGTGACAATCATTTGAAGTATCAAAATTACAGATAAACATTGAAGTGATAGCTGTAGCACCTGACGAGGTATATGCCGTAGTGGCAGAAGTTAAGATTGAAGCTTTTGCTATACTCATTTAAAAATTCTCCCTTAAAAAATCAATGCAAAAGTTACTGCTTTTGCTTTAGAACACATTTCTCCAGATGTTGTATCATTAACAAAAAACAATCCAGAACCTCCTGCAGATGGGTCTTTCGAATATACATAATTATAACCAGCTGCCGCGGTCGGATCTGACCCTAATTCAGTCATTTTTGTCTGTGTTACTATATTTAGTACACCTGTAACCGTAAGATTATCATTAACAGTAGTTTCGGAAGTAGTATGACCTATAGAAATTGGTACGCCGGATGTGCCCGTAGCCAATACAAGACCTTGACCCGTACTACCAGATAGAATTTTAATTCCACCCACATCAGAAACTATATTAATTGAGGCGGCACCTGTTCCTTGATCCGAATGAATTTCAATCGATTCTGAAGTTCCACCATCTGCGATAATATTAACAGCATTTGCGGCATTAAGTCCCGATTTAAGTTCAATTCCTCCAACATCAGACAAAAGTTGTAATGATGTGGCGCCTTCAGCAACAGCAGTACCTTGATCATTATGTATCATTATAGTACCAGATGTACCACCATCTGAAATAATATGAATACCATTTGCGGAATTTATTCCAGATTTAATTCCGATTCCACCAACATCAGACAAAAGTTGAACTGATGCTGCGCCTTCTGCTTTAGATGTCCCTTGGTCAGCACGAATTCTAATTGTTCCTGAAGTTCCAGCATTTTCTCTGAGATAAATTGTATCTGCTGCATCAGCTGTTCCTGTAGTCACTAATGCTGAAGAATTAGCGGTTAATGTACTATGAACAGCGAGATTAGCATTTACATCTAATGTAGTTGTTGTAATATCAACTTCAATCGTATTTGCTGTAAATGATGGTAATACAACATTTGCTGTGGCATTTAATGTAGTTCCAGAAAACTCAACTTTAGTGGGATTAATAGTTACTAAAGTAGTATTTGCTGTAATTGATGGTAATCTAGTATTTGATGAAACCAATAAATCTGTACCGTTAATATATACGTTAGCGCCAGAAGTAGTTACATTAGCTGAAAATGTTGCATTTGAAGAAATGGTTCCTGATGTTCCCGCAAGAGTTACATTAGTAGAATTCGCCAGTAATGTTGTATGAACGGCAAGATTGGCGTTCACATCCAGTGTGGTTGTTGTAATATCAACTTCAATTGTATTTGCTGTAAATGAAGGTAATACAACATTTGCCGTAGCATTCAATGTGGTTCCAGAAAAATCAACTTTAGCAGGATTAATAGTTACTAAAGTGGAATTAGCCGTAATTGATGGTAATCTAGTATTTGACGCAACTAATAAATCTGTGCCATTAATATATACGTTAGCGCCAGAAGTAGTTACATTTGCGGAAAATGTTGCGTTTGAAGAAATAGAACCAGATGTACCCGCAAGTGTAACATTAGTGGAATTAGCTAATAGTGTAGTGTGAACGGCAAGATTAGCATTTACATCTAATGTAGTTGTTGTAATATCAACTTCAATTGTATTTGCTGTAAATGATGGCAATCTAGTATTTGATGAAACTAATAAATCGGTGCCATTAATATAAACATTTGCTCCAGAAGTAGTTACATTTGCAGAAAATGTTGCATTTGATGAAATTGTTCCTGATGTTCCAGCAAGTGTTACATTAGTGGAATTAGCTAATAGTGTAGTGTGAACAGCAAGATTGGCATTTACATCCAATGTAGTTGTAGTAACATCTACTTCAATCGTGTTTGCTGTAAATGAAGGAAGTGTAGTATTAGCTGTTACTGTGAAAGAAGTACCCGTTGCATTGAAATTTCCTTGGACATTAGCCGTTCCTTCAATTTCTACCGCTGCATCTCCAGTAGCCGAACTTGATCCAAACACAACATTACCACCGGCATCAATTCTTGCTCTTCTACCTCCAGCAGTATAAAAGTCTTGTATGTCAGTTCCAAATTGTAGATAATTATTATCATCACCTTCATGTACTACATAATTTGTGTAAGTATTTCCTGTTACTAAAAGATCATCAGAAAATTCCCATCTACCATCAGTATTATCCCAAAGTAATGATTTAGCCGTTGTACCAGGAATAATAAGTCCAGAATCATCCGCGAGGGCATCAGATACAGGTCCTACATAGTCGATATAACCAGCAACTCCAGATGAAGCATCTTGGCCAGATAATTGAAATGTATTTGTTGTTTTGTTAGCGACAGTATAAACAGTTTCATTAGTGACACCGGAACCAGTCCTAACAGATGTTACAAATATTACAGAACCATCTAACAATCCATGTGAAGCTGATGTAACAACTGCAGGATTCGCAGCAGTAAATGCACTATTTGCTATAACATTTGTTAAGCCGGCAATAATTAATGTTTTATCTTTTATAGTTATAGATTGTGATTCAATTGAATATTGATTACCACTTACAGTTAAATCGCCCGTGACTGTAAGATTATCATTAATAGTAGTTTCAGACGTAGAATGGCCTATAGAAATTGGCACCGCAGATGTTCCTGTACCGATTGCTACACCGTGTGTAGTATGTCCTGATAGAATTTTAACTCCACCTACATCAGAAACTATATTAATTGCGCCGGCAGTCGTTCCTTGATCTGAATGAATTTGAATTGTTTCTGAAGTTCCACCATCTGCTATAATTTGAATCGAATTTGCTGCGTTTAATCCAGACTTAATTCCAATTCCGCCAACATCAGATATAAGCTGAACAGAACCGGTACCTTCAGTGGATGCTGTTCCTTGATCAGCATGAATTCTAATTTTACCAGCAGTTCCAGCATTTTCTCTGAGGTAAATTGTATCTGCGGCATCAGCTGTACCTGTAGCCACTAATGCTGAAGAATTTGCTGTTAAAGTAGAATGTACAGCAAGATTGGCGTTCACATCCAATGTAGTTGTTGTAATATCAACTTCAGTTGTACCCGATAACAATGTATGAGTAGTATTAGCTGTAATTCCCGGCAGTCTGGTATTTGATGAAACCAATAAATCTGTACCGTTAATATATACGTTAGCGCCAGAAGTAGTTACATTAGCTGAAAATGTTGCATTTGATGAAATTGAACCAGAAGTACCAGCTAGGGTTACATTAGTAGAATTCGCCAGTAATGTTGTATGAACTGCCAAATTTGCATTTACATCTAATGTAGTTGTTGTAATATCAACTTCAATCGTATTTGCTGTAAATGATGGTAATACAACATTTGCCGTAGCATTCAATGTAGTTCCTGAAAACTCAACTTTAGCGGGAGAAAGAGTTACTAAAGTAGTATTTGCTGTAATTGATGGTAATCTAGTATTTGATGAAACCAATAAATCTGTACCATTAATATAAACATTTGCTCCAGAAGTAGTTACATTTGCAGAAAATGTTGCATTTGATGAAATTGAACCAGAAGTACCAGCTAGGGTTACATTAGTGGAATTAGCTAATAGTGTAGTGTGAACAGCAAGATTTGCATTTACATCCAATGTGGTTGTAGTAATGTCAACTTCAGTTGTACCAGACAATAATGTATGAGTAGTATTTGAAGTTAATGATGGTAATACAACATTTGCTGTGGCATTTAATGTAGTTCCAGAAAACTCAACTTTAGTGGGATTAATAGTTACTAAAGAAGTATTGGCTGTAATTCCCGGCAGTCTGGTATTTGATGCAACTAATAAATCAGTTCCATTAATATAAACATTTGCTCCAGAAGTAGTTACATTTGCAGAAAATGTTGCATTTGATGAAATTGTTCCTGATGTTCCAGCAAGTGTTACATTAGTGCTATTAGCCAACAAAGAAGAATGTACCGCTAAATTAGCGTTCACATCCAATGTAGTTGTAGTAATATCTACTTCAATCGTATTTGCAGTAAGGGAAGGCAATCTAGTATTTGATGAAACCAATAAATCTGTACCATTAATATAAACATTTGCTCCAGAAGTAGTTACATTTGCAGAAAATGTTGCGTTTGATGAAATAGATCCCGATGTACCAGCAAGAGTTACATTGGTAGAATTGGCTAACAATGTAGCATGAACTGCCAAATTAGCGTTCACATCCAATGTGGTTGTTGTAATATCTACTTCAATTGTATTTGCTGTAAATGACGGCATAGTAACATTCGCCGTAACATTTAATGCTGTGCCAGTAACTTCTACTTTAGTCGTATTAGCTGTAAATGACGGCATAGTAACATTCGCCGTAACATTTAATGCTGTGCCAGTAACTTCTACTTTAGTCGTATTAGCTGTAAATGACGGCAATACAACATTTGCTGTACTGTTTAATGTAGTTCCTGAAAAATCTACTTTAGCGGGAGAAAGAGTTACTAAAGTAGTATTGGCAGTAATTGATGGTAATCTAGTATTTGATGAAACTAATAAATCTGTACCATTAATATAAACATTTGCTCCAGAAGTAGTTACATTAGCTGAAAATGTGGCATTTGATGAAATAGTTCCTGATGTACCAGCAAGAGTTACATTAGTGGAATTAGCTAATAGTGTAGTGTGAACAGCAAGATTTGCATTTACATCGAAATTCGTAGTAGTAACATCCACTTCAATCGTATTTGCTGTAAACGAAGGAAAATTAATATTAGCACTACTATTTAATGTAGTGCCTGTAACTGATACTTTAATTGTATTTGCCGTAAGAGACGGCATAGTAACATTTGCTGAAACATTTAATGTTGTTCCATCAATATCAATTTGAGTTGAATTTGATGTAAAAATGCTATGTATGGCAACATTAGCGTTTATATCAACAGTCGTTGATGTTAAATCAATTTCTGTTGTACCAGACAATAATGTATGGGTAGTGTTGGCAGCAATTCCTGGCATAGTAGTATTACCAGATACAGCAAGAGTTTGTGTAAGTGTAACATCATCTACATACAAATCATTCCACCGATGGGTTGTATTACCTAAATTAAATGTACTATCGGTATTTGGAATAATACTAGAATTTACATCCCCTGTAAAAACCACACTGTCAGCAGTACTATCACCTAAAGTAAGTGTACCTCCCTCTGCTGTTAAATTTCCTTCTACAACAAGATTTTGACCAACATACATACTTTTAGTTACTGACATACCTCCAGCAACAAGAAGTGCTCCAGTAGAATTGCTGGAAGAATCTGTAGTACCTGCGACTTTTAAGCTAGTTCCTGAAAATGTTGCATTTGAAGAGATTACCGTATTTGTGCCGGCAAGAGTTGTATTGGATGTAGTTTGAAAATTTGTACTCTTCAATAATACATGAGTCAAATTCATTAAAGCGACTTCAGTACCCGCGGCATCAAATCTTATTGTATCCTCATCTGAGGACTCTTCCATTTGAATTTTAGTATCTGTATCGGCATCGTACATTTGGGAAGATGATACAACCGAACTATTGGCTAAGGCAAAACCACCTGCAGTAGATCCATCATGAACTACTAGAGTTTTTTTATCAGTATCTACTGTAATTTCACCCACTGCACCTGTAAAAGATCCGTGTTGTGATGTAGTACCTCGTCTAAATTGTATCTGAGTTGCCATTAATTCCTTGGTTTATGGTAAAAGTCCATTTGATATATCGACTGATGAACTAGCTGTTATTACACCCAAATCAAATGCTCTTGATGTCACTCCCTGTAAAAATTCTAACATTTGTATTCCCGAAACCAAATCTTCGGTGACTAAACCAAAATTTGCGATTTGTGGATGTGCATGACCAGCCTCCGTAAAGGGATGGGTAGCGATTTCATTAGTTATATCTAATTCACCATTAGTATCATCATAAATTATTTTCAACCCAACCATAGTTCCGGCATATGTAGATGACGGATCGGCAGTATTTCTTAACATTGCTGCAGTAACATCTTGAATACGTTCTTCAATACCAGAACCACTTACATGAGATGTTAAAACTACATTTGCGCCCGAAAAAGTTACATTTGCTGTTTGTCGAGTATTTGCTTTTACTAATAGGTCTGTTGTATTTATATAAACATTTGCGCCACTAAATGTTGAATTAGAATCTACTTTTAAGTCTGTGCCATTAATATAAACATTTGCACCAGTTGTTGTTAAATTTGCAGCAAATGTAGCATTTGATGAAATGGTTCCTGATGTTCCCGCAAGAGTTACATTAGTAGAATTGGCTGTTAATGTACTATGAACGGCAAGATTGGCATTTACGTCAAATGTTGTTGTAGTAATGTCAACTTCAGTTGTATTTGCTGTAAATGATGGTAGTGTAGTATTTGAGGTGACTTTTAAATCAGTTCCATTAATATAAACATTTGCGCCAGTTGTTGTTAAATTTGCAGTAAATGTGGCATTTGATGAAATAGTTCCTGATGTACCAGCAAGAGTTACATTGGTACTATTGGCTGATAATGTATCATGAACAGCAAGATTAGCATTTACATCCAATGTGGTTGTAGTAATGTCAACTTCAGTTGTATTTGCTGTAAATGATGGTAATCTAGTATTTGATGAAACTAATAAATCTGTACCATTAATATAAACATTTGCGCCAGTTGTTGTTACATTTGCAGAAAATGTTGCATTTGATGAAATTGTTCCTGATGTTCCCGCAAGTGTTACATTAGTGCTATTAGCCAATAAAGTAGAATGTACAGCAAGATTAGCGTTCACATCCAATGTGGTTGTTGTAATTCTAGTATTTGATGAAACTAATAAATCTGTACCATTAATATAAACATTTGCAGCAGTTGTTGTTACATTGGCTGAAAATGTAGCAGATGTACCAGCAAGAGTTACATTAGTCGAATTAGCCAACAATGTACTATGAACGGCAAGATTGGCATTTACATCTAATGTTGTTGTTGTAATATCAACTTCGGTTGAATTAGCAGTAAGTCCGGCACCCGAAAGTGAAGTTACAGCAATATCATCCACATATATGTTTGCCCATCGGTGAGTAGTATTGCCCAAATCATATGTGCTATCAGTATTTGGTATAATATCACTTCCAATATCGGCACCTATAGTAACAGTGTCGGTTGAATCATCACCTAATTGTAAATCTCCTGTGGTGACAATCGCTTGAGCATATACATTTTTCCAATATAATTGTGGGGAACCTAAATCATATGTTACATTAGCTTTGGGAACTGTGTTGGCGAGTGATGTTAACCCCGCAACATTTAGGCTGGCTGAAGTGCTAGTAATATTAAAACTTGAGACATTAATTGTAGCACTTGAATCTATTTGGGCATAATAACCTGTATTGGCACTGTTTCTTACAAATTGAATACCATTATTACCAATAGCTTTATAAAATTGTAAAGTAGAATTTGCTCCAGACTTTAAAGTACTAAATGGGCGATATTCAGAAGTACTGGGATTACCTAAATTTTCTCCATCTGGTTGTGCGCCACCACCTCCACCTACATATTCGCCCCATCCTGTATGTGTACTTAGGTGACCTGTACTTGACGCTAAAAGATTTAATCGTGTTTTTAATCTCGCGACTTGGCTCGATACCTCTGAAACATCTGCGTCGTCACCATCTATACCGGCAGGACCAGTAAGACCTTCAGGACCTTGTGAGCCCGTTAAACCTATAGGACCTTGTATACCTTGAGGCCCCATTTTTCCCGGAACACCTTCTGGGCCACGAGGACCCATAGAACCAATGGGGCCATGTTTTCCGTCTTCTCCTCGTTCTCCTTTGAGACCTTTTCTGCCAACAATTTCAAGAACTTTAACTTTTTCTCCAGTCGCAGGATCAGTTATTTCCTTAAAACCTTCAATTAAGTCTGTTTTTACTTTTTTTACTTCATTTCTTGTAAATTGTAAACTTGCGGCGAGAACTTTCGCGGATTCTAATTCATCCTTTGAAAGAGACTCTTTCTCATCAAGCATCCGTCCTCTCGTTTAATATGGTATCGAAAACATTCTGAATATTGTCTTTTAAATGTATATCATCTTTCATTTCATCAATCTTAAGATCAATTTTTTCATCTATATTTTGTTCATTAATTAAATCAAGTTTTTTAGAGTGATCTTTCTGTGAATATAGACCTCCTCCACCACCTTCATCTTCATCACTCGCATATCGCGAGTCTCCCTTTTCACCTGTAATTTCATTATCGATTTCCTCAATTTCATCTTCAGCTTGATGTAAAACATTCTTTCTAATCCAATTATGAGAATAATATTTACCAGCATATTCTGATATATCTCTGAGAACGTTCATGCGATCTTGCATAATCTCAGATTTTTTCAATTCTTCAAAATGGGAATCTTCTAAGAAATCATAATTTACAAACTGGCGTATCTGATTCCAATCTTCCTTGTTCATTATACCTTTAAGGGATAATTGAGTTTCAAGCAATCGACTAAAAAAGTGTACAAAACGGTGACGCAGCCTATCAACAAAACGAGCAAATTTTAATTCGTCTCTTGTAATTTCTGAGGCTCTTCCGAGATTAAAACCCGTTTCTGGTTCTAATCGAGAAATAGGAACATTAAGTGATCTGTAAAGTTTTTTCTGAAAATATAAAATATCTTCAATTTCTCCAAGGTTTTGCCCACCCGGAAGTGTTGTAATTTCTGTACCCCGTCCACCTTCACGCCGAGGAAGCCAATAATCTTCCAACATACTCATATGTTTTCTATCATCTCTAACTTCCCCAGTTGAAGCATCATAAACCATTTTATTTTTATAACGTACCATAATATCACGGAGATATTGTTCAGCTTTCAATTTGGGGAGATTTCCAACATCAATATAAAATATTCTTCGTTCTGGAGCTCTGGCTAGGCGATATATAACCAAAGAATCTTCAATCATTTTTAACTGATTAAGTGGTTTAACTGCCTTATGTAAATATGATAATACTCTTTTTCTTTGAGCATCCATTAATCCAGAATGAGTATAACAAATTGCATCAGTAGCAATTTTTATGCCCGTCTGAGTAGGGGCAGCATAACTTGAACCATCTATACCTTTATCATTGTAAATAAAATATTCTTCATATTTTTTTGTGAATGATTTTTCTGTAGATGGGGATATCATCAATCCTGGAGCATCTCTTTTTAATTCTCTAATTTTTTTAATCTTTCGTGGATCTAATGCTCTTAATTCCTGAATTCCCGTTTTTACATTCTTTTCATCAATAATAATATGATAATATAATCTACCATCGATATACCAACGCTTGAAAATATCATAAGCTTGTGAGCCAAAGTCTAATAACCTTGTAATTTCTTTAAATTCGTTTCTAATGCGCGCTTTAATATTATCGGTAACCTGCAATTTATCAAGGTTGATAGAAACGGGCTCATCTCCGCGGGAAGTAATGATAGATTCGTTGACAATATCATCCACTGCAGCGTCAACTTCATATTGTAATGTCATTTCTCTATATCGGTTAATCAATTCTACTTCACTTCTGGCAGTGCCTTCAAGATCAACATATTGACCAAAAACTCCACCACCTTCAACTACTGTAGCACCGTCATCAACTTCTGGTAATGCAAATGACTTATTTTGTACTTCTTTGTTTGTTTTTCCTATTTGGAAACCAAATAATTCTATAGCCATGTAAAAAGTCCTAGGGAGGGGTTTACTATTATTTTATTATATTTATAGTTATTAATATTTTGAAATTTGGAAGTCATAAAAAAATGTCGGGATATTCTATAAAAATACCCCGATTTCAAAGGATGTGATTTTTAGGTTGGTAATAATGTAATATTATGCGAAAGTACCATCAATAGATGACTTTCCATCTGGAGCTGCTGCTGTTGTAGCTACAACCGAGGGTGATGGAGCCCCGTAATTCACGCTCCACCAATCATAAGAAAAAGTAACTGTAAATTCTTCGATAGCATCAGTTGTGCCCCAATCTAGAGAAATTTCTGACAAGTCTGTGGGAAATGCCCCTTCAAATCGATAATTAGCAATTGCTGCCGCGCCTGTACCCGTAGCATCTGACGCCGCTTTTCCAAATTGTTTTACATGTAACGCTGTTCTATAATTTGATATGGGACGCACATTTGTTCGTGCGCTATTAAGTTGCTCCATCCACAGTTCAAAATCTTCTCTAACTCCAAAATTCTCTTTATTGATAATTGTAATTGTCCAATCGGGGAATGTTAAATTTCCCGCGGCTTTCCATTGGTTTCCAAAATATGGAGTATTAATTGCCCCTATAGTTTTACCTGGAAGAGAGGCTCCTCTAACCATCAACTTGTAGCTTTCTGAAGACTCGATTGTAGGAACCGTAAAAGAAACCTCAAATAAATTAGCACGGGCGCCGTCAAATTTAAATTCTGATCTAAATTTAGATACATTAAATGCCATTAAAGTTCTCCTTTATGCTGCTGTCCAGAACTGGTAAGACCAAGTAACTGTAAATTCTTCAATAGTATCGGTATCTCCCCAATCTAATGGAATTTCTGCTAAGTCTGTGGGAAATGCATCTTCAAATGTATATGTTCTTAATGCATTACTGCTACCAGCTTTGCCCAATTGTTTCACTTTCAAATCTGCTGTATAACCGGCTGGGCTAACTGCCTGTGCTGTTCTTACATTTCCTGGGTGAGAAGCTATACCTGCCATCCATTTTTCAATGAATTGTCTAACAGCAAAATCTTCATCATTAATGATTGTTGTCGTCCAATCTGCATATGTTCGATTTCCGGCAAACTTTAAAATTCTTCCCATATACGGTACATCTATTGCACCAATTGTTGCCCCTGGTATAGATGCGCCTCTAATCTTAAAATTAAAATCGGTA
>Ga0114993_10003541_pt1 | contig 16105 bp, 13 predicted proteins | sample ArcticOcean_MG_C_FD_87042 | JGI IMG/M metagenome (GOLD analysis project Ga0114993, IMG submission 87042) | Marine microbial communities from western Arctic Ocean - ArcticOcean_MG_CB2_150 | ecosystem: Environmental > Aquatic > Marine > Oceanic | place: Arctic Ocean: Canada Basin | collected...
ATTTAATAATATTAATAAAATTAAAGATACAATTTCTTTAGTAAAAGGAGATATTAGTAAAAAAGAAGATTGGGATGTAATTCCTAAAGATATAGAATTTGCATATCATTTAGCAGCAATAAATGGAACTAAATTCTTTTATGAAATTCCACAAAAGGTTCTCAAAGTCAATGTTGAGGGAACTTTTAATTTTGTGGATTGGTTACAAAATTCTCAAGTTAAAAGAGTATTCTTTACATCTTCATCAGAAGCTTATGGGTTCCCTAAAGTTTTCCCAACTCCTGAAACTGAGGAATTAAGCATTCCTGATCCAACAAATCCCAGATTTTCATATTCTTCAAGTAAAATCTTAGGTGAATTAATAATAATAAACTCAGTAAAAGCATTAGGAATAGATTACAGTATTGGTAGAATACATAACGCATACGGACCTCAAATGGGATTTGAGCATGTAATGCCAGAATTCATTAAGAGATGTGTGTTAAATGAAACTTTTACAGTTCAAGGAGATGGAACAGAATCCAGATGTTTTTGTTATGTATCAGACGTCATAAAAGCAATACTAACAATAATGAATAATGAAGCAGGTAAAAATGAAATTTTTAACATAGGTAATCCACATGAAGATACAATTAATGAAATGATAAGAGTTTTAGAAAAAATACATGGAAAGAAAATTTTACCTGAATACAAAAAATTTGATAAACCTGGAACAAAACGTAGAGTTCCAGACATTACTAAATTAAATAAATTAGGATATACACCTGCGGTAACTTTAGAAGAAGGGTTGAAAAAAACATATGATTGGTATTCAAACTACCATAAAACAAAAATTGAAAATTAGGATAATGAAATGAATATAATAATTGTAAATTTTGCTCTATCAGGATTTGCTGGTGATGTAAAACAGCCTTTATTGATTGTAAAAGGATTGATGGCATTAGGTCATAAAGTTCTATATGTTTTGCCAGACGGGGATGGTTGGTATCATGATAAAAATAAGAGTAAAGAGTATGAAAAAACACGTAAAAAATTATTAGATGCAAAAGACAAAATTATTGAAATTGAAGGAATTTCAGTATTACCAATTCATTGTGTTAGTGAAAAATTAGGATTTTATTGTCCAGATGCATCAAAAATTGCTAATAAAATATTACCTGATTATGATGTGGTATATTGCTTACATTGGTATTATCATCTTGGAATGACTTTTTTCAAAATTGCAGATAAACTTGGAATACCATTTATTGTTGCTGCAATGGCTGCATTTGAAAAACCGGCACATAATTTAAAAAGTTTAAGAAAAAATATACTAGATTTAGTATACACAAAAAAATTATTCAAAAATGCCGGAGGGTTTCATTCAGTAGGAGATATGGAAACTGCAACGTATACAGAATTAGGAGCAAATCCAAACAAAATTGTTAAAGTGGATCATGGAATTGTATTAGAAAATTTTCAATCTAAAAATAAGACAGGTATATTAGAAAAAATGGGATTAGAAATACCAAATCAGTCATATCTTTACAATGTTGGAAGAATAGATCCTAAAAAAGGATTAGAAATTTTATTAGAATCTTTTGCAAAAATTAAAAAAAATCATGAGAATTTATTTTTAGTCATAACCGGAACTGGAACTAAAAAATATGTAGATGAAATTAAGCAATTATCTAAAAAATTAAAAATTAATGATTATGTTAAATTTACAGGATTTATTTCAGAAGAAGAAAAAATTGAATTATTTACTTCAGCAAAAATTCATGTTGTAACATCACATAGTGATGTACATACAACAACAGCAATAGAATCAATGGCTTGTGGCACACCAGTAGTTATTTCAAAAGCAAGTGATTTTCCAGAAATAGATGAGTATGAAGCAGGAATAACAGTGGATTTAGATTCAAATTCAGTGTGTAATGCAGTTGAAGAATTACTTAACAACGAACATAAGTTGGAAGAATATTCCAAAAATACTAAAAAATTAATCAACGACAGATTTTTATTAAAAAATAAATTCAAAGAATATGAAAAAATGTTTGAAGATACTATCAATAATTACAAAGTTAAATCTTAGAAATGTTTGTTGCATAGAGATATCCATGATACATATTTGTGTTGGATTGTCTATTTAGAAGAAATAATGGTGAAGTTGTAACAACTTTGAAACCACAATTTTCTAATTTATATTTTAAGTCTTTATAACCATAATGATATTCAATAATAATTTGAGAGAATTTTTGAAGTGTTTTTTTATCAGAGAATTTGATTACATCGATCTCACATCCCTCACAATCAATTTTAATAACAGAACCATCTGGAATTTTAAATTCATGAACTAATTCTTCTAATGTTTTTAATGGAATTTTAACACCACCAATAACAGAATCAGTTGCACTTCCTGCACCTGCCTGATTTGGATCTAAGGCAATAACTCCTTTTTTTCCAGAACATCCGGCAGATAGTAAAGTAATTTTGTCAGATAAATGATTTAATTCAATATTTTTACTTGCTAGATTATTATTTTTTGGGAATGGTTCTAAGGCAATAACTTTTTTTGCGCCTTTTAATGTAAAATAAATTGAAGAGTCACCTATGTTGGCTCCAATATCAAGGACGATTTTATCTTTAACTTTTAAGAAATCATATACCTGTTCAAAGAAAACACCATGAACATCCCCATTATTATTTTCAAGATGAAGTTTAACATTATCAAAATCTTTTGTGGAAATTGTAATCAAATCATCTGTTATTTTATATCCATTTAGGATGTTAAAAGTTGGAAAATATGCCTCATAATAATTATGGATTGTAATTTTTTCTCCATTCATAAGAACTCCTTTAAATGGAAAGTTATTCCGTAACAAATGCAACATTACAGATATTCCATTTTTGTATGTACGTATGTATCTTAAAGGAGGATTTAGTAAATGTAGGTAACTTTTCAGATATTCACCTAAAGTCATATTTTGTAATATTGAGGTCATTTATTCTATCTAAAATAAAACACTAATTATATTTACAGAAATTTATACTAATTAATTTATAATAGGAATTTAAAAAACACAAACAGTTTTGAGAGAAAAATCATGCAGACTATGTAAAAGTACAGAATTGTATACAATTTTGGATCTAGGATATACCCCAATTTCAGATCAAATTTTAACATTAGACCAACTCAATCAACCAGAAACATCGTATCCCATTACTTTGAATAGTTGTAATAAATGCGGATTCTGTCAATTAGGATATGTGGTACCTCCAGAATTAATGTATAATGAAAATTATTCTTATGATGGTTCTGCAACTACAACTTTAAAAAATCATCACATATCTATGGCAAATCAGATATGTGATCGTTTTAAATTAAAAGAAAAGTCACTTGTAATGGATATTGGAAGTAATGCAGGAGTATTACTGTCAGGTTTTCGTGATAAAGGTATGAAAGTTTTAGGAATTGATCCATCAATCAATGTTGCAAATATTGCACGAAAAAAAGGAATCGATGTAATTGGAGAATTTTTCTCTAGTAAATTAGCAAAAAAGATTAGAGAAGAACACGGAGAAGTATCAGTAATTACGGGTACCAATGTTTTTGCACACATTGATGATCTAGATGATTTTTTTAAAGCAGCAGATATTGTTCTATCTAATGATGGAATAGTTGTCATAGAAGCTCCGTATCTAATTACTTTGTTAGATGATTTAGAATATGATACAATATATCATGAACACTTGTCATACATTTCTTTAAGACCATTAAAAGAATTTTGTAAAAAAATGAATATGGATATTTTTAATGCGGAATTAAATGATATTCATGGAGGATCATTAAGATTATTCATTGGTAGAAAAGATGTAAGGGATATTTCAAAAAATATAGAAACATTATTGGATTTAGAAGAAGAAAAGGGAATTTACAAAAAAGAAAGATTAGAAAAATTTGCTAATGACGTAAAACAACAAAAAAAGGAATTAAACATGTTATTATGGAATCTTAAAAAAGAGGGTAAGAAAATTGTAGGAATTAGTGCTCCAGCTAAAGGTAATGCACTAACTAATTACTGTAAAATTAGTACAGATCTATTAGATTACATTACTGAGAAAAGTCCATTAAAAATAGGTAAATTTACACCTGGAATGCACATTCCAATTTTATCAGATGATAAATTATTAGAAGATAAACCTGATTATGGTTTAATATTAGCATGGAATTTTGCTGAGGAGATTATTAAAAATAATGAAGAGTTTAGAAAAAATGGTGGTAAATTTATCATTCCAATTCCACATCCAAAAATTATTTAATAATTTTTAATTGTTAATAATTTCATTTGTGATGCAGATTTACGTGCATGTTCCATGACGTATGCTTGATTTAACAAATCTTTTTCATAATTTTGATTAATTGAGATTTTTGTGAGTGAATTACAAAAATTTTCAATCATTAATTGAAATTGATCAGAAGGTTTTATGATGTATGTTTTTGTAGAATTATTTGTAGATAGAGAAATTTTTTTAGAACGATTTCTACGGGAAACAAATGCTTTTTCTGTATTTATTAATCCTTTTTCACCCCATATCTCATATGATGATTGAAATGAATTAGAATATCCAAAAAATCCTGTAGCAACTTTATTATTTTCAAATGACATACATATACTGCCTTGTATATCAATATCATATTTTTTATCATAAACTAAATTACAAAGTATAGAATTAGGAATTCCTTGAAATATGACAGTACTAATTTTAATAATATAACATGCAACATCATTTAAAATACCACCCCCCAATTCTTTTTTCAATCGAAAATCTGTAGGTGATTTATCTAAATTGAAACCAAATTTTGCATTTAATGAAGAACATGCCCCTATTTTATTTTGATTAATATATTTCATGACAGAAGAATGTTGAGGATGATACAAAAAAGGAAATCCTTCCATTATACGAACGTGATTTTTTTTACAAGCATTAATTATTTTTTTAGCTGATTGAAAAGAAGTAGTTGCAGATTTTTCACATATTATGTGTTTTCCAGCATTAGCTGCACGAATAATCCATTGTTCTTGTAAAGAAGGAGGAAGAGAAATATAAACAGCATCCACATTTTCATTTTCCAATACTTTTTCATATCCACCAAAATTTTTGCAGTGAAATTGTTTTGAAAAAGAGAGTTGTTTTTCTTCAGATCTACTACCCAGAAATTCTAAATGAGTTTTTTTTGATTTAACTAGTGCAGGAAGGAAAGATTTCTGGGCAACATTAGAACAGCCAATAATACCAAATCTAACTGAATGTTTCATGAATGTATAATTCAGCCCAGAGTAATATTACTTATTACATTACTGAAATCAAATCATAGAGAAAGAATCAATATTTTCAACTCTGAATGTATCTTCTTCATAACCCATATTTGCCCTACTCTTAGAGGTAAAAATTATACATTCACAATCTTCAAGAGCTTCAAGTGAGTGATAGTAAAATGGAGGTATCAGAATCATTTCAAATGGATGTAATTCAAATACTTCAAGACTAGATTTTGGATCTTTGAGATTCTTAATTGAAAGTTTCATCGATCCTTTTAGTAAGAGAGTGTATTGTTTTTGTTCTTCATGATAATGTTTACCTCTAATAGAGTTCTTTTTAGAAATTAAATATCCGCTATGATGAATTGTATCATCAGATAATAAATCCCAAATAGATCCTCGTTCATCTACGAATGCAGGATTTAATTTTATAATTTCCATCAATCACATAATAAAAAACCATTTTTAAAGTCTTATGAATAGAAATTAACTATTTTTTTGATTTATTTTGTATGGTAGTTATCATGTGATTTCTTATTTGATTGTAAATATCTGAACTTTTAAATAATTTTTTAGATCTAATTCTTGCTTTTTGACCCATTTCAATGCTAAGATTGGGAGTATCCAGAAATAATTCAATATGTTTCATTAACTCATCATGATCAAATTGTGGAATTAAAAATCCGGTTTCATTTTCAGTAATACTTTCTTCAGGGCCACCAGGTTTCCAAGAAATTACAGCAGTTCCAGCAGCCATTGCTTCTACAACCTGCATACCAAAAGGAGCATCTTTAACTAAATGTGTAAAAACAAGTGAGTTGGCATAGAGTGATGCTAATTTTTCATCACTGACTCTCCCAAAAAACTTGACAACTTTTTCTAATCCTAGTTTTTGAGATAATTGTTTTAATTCATCTCCATGTAATTCTTTATCACCAGCTATCCATATCTCAAAATCCTGTCGTTTTTCATAAAGTTTTTTTGCAGTTTGAATTAAGAATAAAGCGTGACGAGCCTTAATATCTCCTAAGCATAAAATTGCATTAGATTTTTCAGGATTTGTTTCAAAAAATATTTTATTTGCACCTAAATAAATTACTTCAGAATCTACACCATAAATTTTATCAATATGTTTAGATGTAAATTTACTACTAGCAATTATTGAATCAAAATATTTCCATTTACTTTTTTCATATATTCTGACAAAGAATCTTAGAAATTTCCACATCCAATATAATGAAGTTTTGAGATTTTTAGTATATGTATCAGAATATAGAATTTGAATATCTAAAGGGGAAAAAACAACAGGAATGTTGTCAAAATTATCTGCCCACATTGAAGTTGGCCAATTAATAAAGATCACAATATCGGGTATTTCTTTTTTAATTAGTAAACGAAGGTTTTTTCGAATTTTACCAAATTTTAACCAATATTTTATAGTTTGAGGGGAAAAGGATTCATCAGCAAGATCAATTAATCTAATAGACTCATTTAATTTGTGAAAACTAGAATTAGAAAATATTGATGCCACAACTATATCATCACCTTGTTTAGCAAGAAATTCAGATAATTCCCACCCATAACGTGTTGCACCGCCAATAGATTTTAAAAAAGGAAGTACTACTATGGTTTTCATGATTAATTTAAATGGTATTTCTTCCAAATTTTAGTGTCAAGACTCATATCTTTAGTTAGTCTAGGTCCAGAATAATCATTCATTGTCATTGGAAGAATATTAGGAGTAGTAATTTTTGCTAATTCAAACATAGAGATTTTTTTATCACCTACAAGATGGATTATTCCATTCAAATCTTCTTTTAAAATTTCTGTTATTCCTTTTGCTACAGTTTCTGCAAATAAATAAGTACCAAATCTATCAGTAAAAGCTGCAGGGTACGACCATGGTTTTTTTGAAACAAAATTAGTTCTAATAATTAAATGATTTTTAATTTTTGATATCTCATGTTCTCCAATTAATTTTGTTAATGCATAAAAATTTTCAGGGTATGGAATATCATTTTCTTTATACAATTCGCCATAACCATCAAAAACACATGCGGTACTGATGTAGACAAATTTAATATTATTTTTAGACTGGATTATAGCACTTACAAGATTTTTAGTTCCTTGTACATTAGTATTCCAAGCTAATTGTCTATCTTCTTCACATAATCGAACACTAGTGATTGCTGCAGTATGGATAACTAGATAAATTGAATGATTATTAAAATAATAAATTACTTGATTGTTGTTTGTAAAATCCAAATCAGTTCTTGTAGGACTAAGACATTCAGGATAAAAAAGGCGTAATTCAGAACCTAATCCTCCAGATCCACCAGTTACAAGAATAGTCATAATATTTTTTATAAAATTTTTACCTAATAAATCTCACATTTCAATTATTCTTCGTTCTAATTTACCACGAATAATATTTACAACTTTAGAAGCAGTTTTACCATCACCTAAAGATGAATTCCAACTCCAATCAGGCACCACAGATATCATTTGTTTAACACATTGAAAAATATCATCGGAATTTAATCCAGATAATATATTAGAACCAGATTCTAAAGTTTCAGGTCTTTCTGTACTTTCACGAATAGTAACACATGGCTTTTTAAAATATAATGTTTCTTCTGGAACAGTACCAGAGTCAGTAATCAAACATAAAGCATTTTTTTCTAGTTTGGTAAAATCAAAAAATCCAAGAGGTTTTATAATTTCAATACATTTTGGTACAGATAAATTTTTTAATTTGCTAGAAGTTCTAGGGTGCATTACATATATTACTCTCTTTTTGTATTTTTGAGAAATTTTATTTAATGCATTAAATATTATTTTTAAATTTTCTAAATTATCAACATTTTCACTTCTATGTGCAGTTACTAAAAAAAAGTCATTACTTTTTAATTTCATTTTTTTTAAAATTTTACTTTCTTCAATTTTATCTGAAAAATGATCAATTACTTCAACAATTGGATTTCCAACCACATTTATTTTACTTGGATGAATATTTTCACGTATAAGATTTTCACGTGAATAATTAGTATAAGGTAAAAGAACAGTAGATAAATGATCAATTAAAACACGATTTTTTTCTTCAGGCATTCTTACATCATATGCTCTCATTCCAGCTTCAAGATGTACAATTGGAATATTATGATGAGATGCGGGAATTGCAGAAAGTCCACTGTTTGTATCACCTAAAATAAGAATAAGATCAGGTTTTTCTTTTAAAATAACTTTTTCACTTTTACTAATTATTTCAGCAACTTCAGTACCAAAATTTCCAATAGATATTTTTAAATTATAATCAGGTACTCTTAATTCAAGTTCAGAAAAGAATTTAGAATTAAGTTCTTTAGTATAATTTTGATTTGTGTTAACCATGATATGTTTAAAATGCTTATCCAGAAGAGGAAATATTCTAGATAATCGTATAATTTCAGGTCTTGTTCCAAATATAGACATGACTTTCATAATGAAATTAGACAAATAGATGATAAAAAGGTTAAAATTTATTTTATTAAAAATTGTTCTTGACTAAGACTTATTAAATAACAAACAAGAATATTTTCGATTTGAAATATGCTTCAGTTTTAAATAATAAAAATATCTTAATTACAGGTGGAACTGGCAGCTTTGGATATCAAATTCTTAAAGAATTAGTAGACTATAATCCAAAAAGTATTCGAATTTTTAGTAGAGATGAAGACAAACAAAATACCATGAAACATGAAATACAAGATCAAAAAAATTCTAAAATCACAAAATTTATCATTGGGGATGTAAGAGATTATGATAGTTTATTGACTGTTTGTAAAGATGTAGATGTTATTTTTCATGCTGCGGCATTAAAGCAAGTACCTACAGTTGAGAATTATCCGTATGAGGCAATAAAAACAAACATTATTGGTGCACATAATTTAGTAAGAGCTGCAATTGCAAGAAACGTAAAACATGTAATTGCTATTAGTACAGATAAAGCAGTTAAACCAGTTAATGCAATGGGTATGACAAAAGCTTTGCAAGAGAAAATTTTTCGATCAGACCAATATGAACCTAGTAAAACAATAATTTGTTCTGTAAGATATGGTAATGTTCTTGGAAGTAGAGGAAGTGTCATACCATTATGGGACAGTAAAATAAGTAAAAAACAACCTTTACCGGTTACTCATGCAAGCATGACAAGATTTTTGCTAACACTTCATGATGCAATACAGCTTGTTTTTTATGCATTAAAAAATGCAAAAGGTGGAGAGATATTTGTAAAAAAAGCACCGTCAGCAAAAATAGTAGATCTTGCAAAAGCCTATGCCGAAATTATAACTAAAAAACAAGATTACCCAATTGAATTTGTAGGTATTAGACCAGGTGAAAAAATTCATGAAATTCTTGTCTCTGAAGAAGAAATGAGGTTTGCGATAGAAGAAAATGATCATTATGTCATAAAAAAAGAGAATTATGAATTTGATAAAGAATCTACAAAGAAAAAAATAACATTTGAAGAATTTAGTTCGGGTTCAGTCAAGCTCATGAGTATAGATGAATTAAAAAATATCATGAAAAATCTTTCATGGATTACTTGATAATTTAGATTTGGATATAATATCTTGAAAAATAATTAGTAAATCATCTGACAATTTATCCCAATTATGATTTTTTTTAACATAAAGAAGTCCATTATTTCCTAATTCTTTTAATTTATCTGGATTTTGAAGTAATTCTATTAATGAAGTAATGAATTCATCTAAGGGAGAATAAATAATTCCATAACTTTCATTTGGAAGTAATTCAACTGTTCCACGTAATGGAGTAGATAAAATAGGTTTACCACATGCCATATATTCTAGAATTTTTATTGGAATAATTCTATCAGTTATATTATTTATAATAAATGGATTAACGCATATATCAAATAAGGAAATATATTCAAATAGTTTTTCTTGGTTTATAAAATCAGTTATAATTACATCATTTTCTAGATGTAATTGTTTGATCAAAGATTTTATCCGGATAAAATCGGGTCCTCCACCTACTATCAAAAATTTTATTTCTTTAAGTTCATTTTTTAATAAATGAAAATGTTTTATTATAAAATCTAATCCGGCAAATGGATAGATAGTTCCAACAAAACCAATTATGGTATCAGAATTTTTTAAACCTAACTGTTGCATCAATGATTGTATCTTTAAAACAGGTTTAAAAAAGTCAGGAGCAATACCAAGTGGAAAATAATCAGAATTTTCATTTGCTCCCATTTCTTTTGTATATCTAACAAGTTCAGGAGTTGTTGATATGACTTTAGTAGCATTATGTAGAACTAATTTTTCATATTTTTTAGTTATACCACGTAATATTGGAATTGTTACCAACTCATATGCTACATCCAAACATCTAAAGACTATTGGAATATGCATTTCATTAGATAATTTTATTGCTTGACTTCCATTTGATGCAATGCCATACAATAAAATTATATCAATATTATTTTCAATTATAATTTTTTTTATTACTCTTTTACAACTTAGAAAATGTGTCAGTCTATTCAGACCTTTCACAAGTATTGAACTTGGACGTATTAACGTAATTGATCCATGATCATAAAGTCTAGAATAGTTTTTTGAAATGGTAGTAGATAATCCACTTATGATTTGAGAGAAATCTGGAGATGCACAATGAACCACAAAAACATCATTATTTTTAATTGAAAATAATTCAGCCAAATGTTGTGGTTCATAGGAAACTTTTTTTATCCAATCAATTTCATGAATAATTAAAATTTTCATTTATTATCAATTTTCTTTGTAATTTCTGAAATTATAGATTTACATAATAATCTAGTGTTAGAATCTAAAGCATAGGTTAAAAATAAATAAAAAGACATTCCAATTACTACAAACAACAATAATTTAGGTATAAAAGAATACAATTCATTATAAATTAAAAATTGTTCAGATAATAGAAAAATAGTTGAGAATGAAATTATGGATGCAATAAAATATTTTAATATTATCATACGGTTAATTGAAAGTGTAAGAGTATTTTTGGTAGTTAAATAAAGGTACAAAGCCAATGGTATTTGAGTTACAAGAAGTAAAGTTGCCCAAAATTCTAAAAGAGTAATTTCAGAAGAATTATTCTGAATCAAGAACATTAGTCCAATTGGCAATATTATTAGAGAAGAAGATGTCTGGATTAATCTTATAGTATAAGGATAAAATAATTTACTGTGTAAATATTGCCTAAAAGTAGATTTTTTATTCATGTCAATTATTTCGCTTCCAGTTAAAATCTGTATGAAAACATTGGTCAAAACAGTAAAGAAATTTCCCAATGCTAATAAAATTAAAATAAAATATGCCTCTTCGTATATAGGATTTAGAATAATTAGGATCGATTTTGCAAAAGCAATTACAAGTCCAGTCATCAAAAAATTAAAAAATAACAATAAAATAATATTATTTTCTATATAATCTCTATTTTCACCACCTAGTAGTTTTGGATAAATTGCTCTAGAAATTAGACCTACATGACTTATTGCACTTGGAGCTAAAATTGCAACTGTCCAAATTGCAATACCCATAACAGATTCTGTCAGGATTGAAAATAAAATCAATCCTGAACCTTCTATCATGACAGGTAGCATTGGATATAATGAAATCCAAGATAATTTTATCCAGGATTTAAAAAAATTTATGTTGATTTGATTTTTCAATTTAGGTTTGGCATATCTATACAAAATAATAATATTTATCAGATTAGAAATAGATACTGTAATGATAACTCCATATACACCAATTTTTAAAAAATAAATAAAAAATAAACCAAATATTATTTGAGAAATTCCAAGAGCTAAGGAACCATAACTAACTACATGTGGTTTCCATCCAAGATTTATTGCAGTTAAAGTACCATTTAAAAATAATATTGGAATTAAAATAGATGAGAAAAGTAATATGTTTAGATCAATTTTTGTTTGATATCCCATTAAATTAGATACAATTATGTAAATGAATGTGAATACTACGGATAAAATCATGGACCCAAGAATTGCAGTTTTTCCAGATTCAATTTTTCTAGCAGTTTCTCTTGTACTCCAATAAGTCACAATGGTATTACCCATCATAACAGAAAGAAATAATGCATTAATCAAACTCCAAATTCCAAAGTCTTCCTGACTTAGAGTTCTTGTTATAATTACAGTAAAAACAAAACTTGTAAAAATTGTAATAATCGCTACAGCAAAAGAGATCAGACCAGTATATGTTGCTCGAATATGGGACAATTTAATATTTAGTTGAAAATCTAGTTTATTAAATCCCTTATGAATTAATTTTGCATAGTGAATATGAAAATTGCCGTGATTGGTGCAGGGTATTTTGGAGTTACCATTGCATCCACTCTTGCAAAAGACCATTTAGTTGATCTTTATGAAAAAAATAGTGATATTCTTATGGCTGGATCCGATGTTAATCAATGTAGATTACACAGAGGATATCACTACCCCAGAAGTGATGAAACGGTTCAAGAACTTTTAAATTCTAATGAAAGTTTTCGATCAGAATTTGAAGATGCAATTATGGGTAATACAGATAATTATTATGCTATAGCAAAAAAAGATAGTGCAACGTCTGCAAGTGAATATTTAAAATTTTGTCAACGAAATAATTTGTATTATGAATTATCTCAACCAGCAATTCTAGATAATAATTCAATTGATCTATGTGTTAAAGTAAAAGAAAATCTTTTTGATCATAAAAAAATTAAAGAAATTTGCTGGAAAAAACTTCAAACTAGTAAAGTAAACATGTTATTGAATACTGAATTCAAAAAAAAAGATTTTGATAAATATGATCTTGTAATAATTTGTACTTATGGTGATTGGGAACTTCTTCTTGATGAAAATGTAAAAGTTAAACAAGATTTTCAATTTGAAGTTTGTGAAAAAGTATTTGTCAAACTTCCACCTAATTTTAAAAATATCAGTTTGTTAATAATGGATGGTCCGTTTATGAGTATTGATCCAGTAGGAGATACAGGGATGTTCATTATTGGAGATGTAGTGCATACGGTTAGGCAAAGAAAAATAGGTAAATTCCCAAGTATTAATTCAAAATACATTCCATATCTCAACAAAGGAATATTATCAAATGTACCTATTTCAAATTATAAATTATTCATTGGATCTGCATCAAAATTTATGCCAGAATTACAAAATGCAGAATATGTTGGTTCTTCTTTTTGTGTTAAAACTACCTTGTCGAATGTAGATAAAACGGATAAACGTCCAACAGTGATAAATCAAATTAATAAAAAAATAATTACCGTGTTTGCTGGAAAAATTCCAACATGTATCAGTACTGCTCAAAAAATTAGCAAAATTGTTGATAATATAAACAAAAATTCTTTTTAGATTAATTAATAAAATACAACTAATAGGTTTTTAATCTCAAAGAACAGATTAACTCCAAAATAATAATCCATATGTTAGGATCAAAATTCTTTTTTTCAATTAATTTTTTTTATTATTTATGGCAAATTGAAATAAATTTTCGTAATCAATTACTTTATTTTCAAAAAGGAATTTATCTTTAGCAAGTTGTTTTGCATTTTTAGAATATTCTTCAAGTTTTTGATCATTTTCAAGAATTTTTACTAATCCAGCATATACGGATTCAAATGTAGCATCTACAACTACGCCTGCATCATATTCTTCAATTTCAGGAAAATCACAATTTTTGGTAATTAGCACGGGATTTCCCATAAAAAGAGCTTCTTCAACTGCAACTGGATGTATATCACTATATGATGTTAAAGCAAAAATCTTAGCATGTTCTAAAAGTTGTGCCTTTTCTGAACCATATACAGGTCCAATTAATTTTACAGAATTTGCAATTTTTAATTCATTCGCAATTTCAAGTAATTTATTTTTATATTTATCAGATACAGGCCCTGCAATTACAATATTAAGATTATTTGGTTTATGTTTAGCAAATGCTTGAAATAGTAATTCAAGTCCTTTTTTCTTTACAACTCTACCTAAAAATAAAATATAAGAAGAATTTTCTTTATCTATTTTAAATTTAGAAAAAATATCTGTATTATCACTAATTTCAAAATCTTCGGCTTTAACACCTAAATCAATTCTAAAAATTTTCCTAGGATCTGCTCCAAATGATGAGAATGCTTTATTTTCAGAATCACCTAAAGAATGAAGTCCAGATGCATTTTTAATTAATTTTTTTGTGTATATTTTATCTATCAAGATTTTTGCTGTTTTCATATATTTTTCTCTAGCAACAGGATCGAGTGTACCATGAGCCGTAAATACAAATGGAATATCATATTTTTTTGCTGCTTTATAAAATTCAATTGCTAAATGATGATACCAATTACGAATATGAATTACATCGTAATTTTTTACAATATTATTTGCCAATTTTTTTGCATTTGGAGAATACCAAGCTAAATTGGGTATTGTACAATGTAAAATGTAAACAGGTATTCCAAAAATATCAACGGGAGTGGTCTCGTCTAAATTTAAAAAAATAGGATTGTTTGATTTTTTTTCATTTGTAATATACGGAGTAAGATCAGTTGTTACTGTAGATACATGATGCCCACGTTTTTGTAATTCTTTTAGAGTGGATAACTCATCACTTAATTTTTCTCCAATGGTATTAAATGTAAAATTAACGTTTAAGATTTTCATATATGTATATAAAAAAATTCATATAATAAATTATGTTTTAATGTATTATTTCCATTATTTCAGATATGTCAAAAAATTAATGAATTAATAAGGCTGATTAATCTAAATTTCAATATGGAATCTGAAAAACTTAGCGTTGGTTATAATTTTTCAAAACATAAAGAAAGAGAATACGCTGTAGATGAAGAGTTTATTGATCAAAATCCGGACTGTTGGAAATTAATCAAATTTCTTGCAGATAATCCATTTACAACTCAGAAAGAAATCTGTAAAATATTTGATTTATCAAAAGAAGAATTAATTGAAAATAATAGAAAAATTCGTGAGGCCAATTGGACTCAAAATTATATCATTAATACTGGTACGGGGAGTAAATATTGGAAAAATACCATAATACCAACAATTCAAAGTGGAAAAGCTAAAGCTGTTTTAGAAGAAAAATATGCATATCCAGATAGAGTGGGATTATGTCCAGGTCTAAGTTGTAATTTCTTTTGTAGTTTTTGTGGAAGGAATTATTCAGCTTCCTATGAAAAAGAATTAGGAGATAAAGGGTTTGAAATGTATAAACAAGTTATTGATCAGACTCCACAAGGAGTAAACAAAAAAAAGGTCTATCATATAACAGGAGGATTAGAACCACTCACTTTTCCTCGTATCGGTGATCTTGTTTCATATGGAGACCAAGCAGGTTTTGATATGGAAATACAAACTAATGGCTCGTATCTAACTTCAAAATTTATTGAAAATCATCCTGGAATAAAACATCTTTCTATTTTAAGAGTTAGTCTTTATGGAGTAGATAATGATTCAACATTTGAAGTTACAAAAAATAAAAAAGCATACGACACAGTTAAAAATAATCTAACTAATTTTTTGAAATTAAATACAAAAACAAAACTGGGTTTGAATTATGTCATATTGCACAATCGTACTGATGACATACTAAAATTATTAGATTACATTGAAGATATTAATATCAAATCAAATAATCAAGTTGAGTTTCTTACACTTCGTGAAGATTTTGCTGAAGAAGCAGATGGCATTTTAGGTGACGAAAGGAAAAAAATGTATGACATCTTTAATA
>Ga0114993_10003542_pt1 | contig 16103 bp, 9 predicted proteins | sample ArcticOcean_MG_C_FD_87042 | JGI IMG/M metagenome (GOLD analysis project Ga0114993, IMG submission 87042) | Marine microbial communities from western Arctic Ocean - ArcticOcean_MG_CB2_150 | ecosystem: Environmental > Aquatic > Marine > Oceanic | place: Arctic Ocean: Canada Basin | collected...
CGCAGGGTCGACGAAGGCAGCATAGAAGTCGATCAGATGCACTGCCTGGGATTCCCAGGTGTAATGCTGATGGACCGCAGCCAGTCCATGGTCTCGACAACGACGCCAGACCTGATCGTCTTCAAGCAGTTGCTTGAGATGGCTGACAATGGCGGTCGTGTCATGTGGGTCGACGGTGAATCCACAGCCGCTATCAGCGACGATTTGCTGCCATAGAGGGACATTGCTGCACAGGACTGGGACGCCTGCCAGCATGTATTCGAACAGTTTCGTTGGCAGGGAGTGCAGATAGTTGGGCTCCGGCTCGAGCAGAGCCAGGCCAACACGCGCATCTTTGAGTTGAGCATGGGCCTGCACAGGAGCCAGGCGACCGGTAAATTGAACGATCTGATGTAGGTCGTGGTCCGCGACGAATCGGTGGGCACGTTCCGCCTCAGAAGGAACATTGATCGGACCCACGAGCTTGAACAGAACAGAGGGGATGTCTTGCTTGATTTGGCGGGCCACCTCGAGCATGGTGAATAGGCCACGGGGCCCGGTGAGCGTCCCCACATAGGCAATGACCTGGCCCGGCGCCTGAGTAGGTAACTGGCCCGGGGCATCGTCTGAGGCCGATATTACCTGACGGGTGGAATCATCTTGTGCACCCGCCTGGTGGGACCGGGTCGTTGGATAGTTGAGGACAGTTGCACGATGCCGATGGGTGTATGCCGGTTCGTAGCCGGTTTCTGCCAGAACCAGCCCATCAAGGCGGCGCAGAGCGAAGCGTTCCAGATGTCGGTAGAGTTCCGCAACGAAGGGGCGTGACCATTTGGGCAGCCACTCCTTCATGCCGATCTGGGCCGGCATGTCCTCGTGCATGTCGTAGACGACGCAGCAGCGCAGAAGCTTGAGGGCCAAGGCCAGGGGCAGCAGCTCAGGATCGTGGATGACGTAGACACGGGCGCGAAGCCGAAAAGCACGCCCTAGCAAGCGCAGGGTACTGGCGAAGCGGGCGAAGCGAGAGCGATGGCTGGTGAGGTATTGGACGTCGACCGTGTCGTCTGGCGGCGGATCTTCCTCTGCGCGCGCCAGAACGGTCACGCTGAACCCGGCAGCGGCCAGTGAGCGGGCCTGCTTGTGGTAAATACGATTGTCGTAAGCGTAGTGAACGGTAGAAAGTGAGCAGATGTCGACCATCGGTTGAAGTCTGCCGCTCACCCCAAGGATTGTCAAATCTTCCATGAGTGAATCCCGGATAGATCTGGGTGTCTTTGACGGCCACAATGCCGCCGCCTGTCTGAGTATAGACGGCCAGGTTGTGGCGGCGTTGCAGGAAGAACGCCTGACACGTCTCAAGAACGACGTGGGTACGCCTGTGCAGGCCATTGGCTGGCTGGCAAAGGAACACGGTGTCGATCTGGCAAATGTGACACAGGTGGCGGTGGCGTCGCGGTATGTGGCGACGATGAATCGGCCGGAAGATCTACTCCTGGGTTTTGATCGGCGCTATGAAGGCACACCGAAAAGCCGTCTCGCCTCCTGGCTTGGACGCCGTGGCCCCTACCGCAGGTGGCGAGCGGGTGCACGATCCGGGCAGCGTACCAGTGCTCTCGTAAGCCTGGGACTGCCCGAAGATCGAATCCATTACTACGACCATCATGAAGCGCATGCGGCGACGGCCTACCACGGAATGCGCCAGGATGATGACGACTATCTGGTGATCACGCTGGATGGCGGCGGCGACGGGCTCAGCGGATCCGTGTGGCGTGGGAGCCAGGGGCATCTACACCCACTGGCTCGGGTTTCTCAGCAAGATAGTCTGGGAGAGCTCTACGCGGTTGTGACCCATTTGATGGGTTTCAAGCCCCTTGAGCACGAGTTCAAGATCATGGGCATGGCACCCTACGCGGCAGATGAATATGCCGAACCGGTTGCGGCTATTCTGCGTCGCTATCTGCGCGTCGAACGGCAAGGGCCGCGCTGGATTCGCGGCGTCGGTGAACCGATTGCCCTCATCGGGCGTCGACTTGAGAAGGATCTGCGCCGCGTCCGCTTTGACTCCATCTGTGCCGGTCTGCAGAAATTCACTGAGGAAGTCATGGCACAGTGGGTGAGTGCCTGGATGGAGGAAACAGGTTTGGGTCGCGTGCTGGTTGCCGGTGGGGTGTTCATGAATGTCAAAGCGAGCAAGATGATCTGCGAGCTACCTATGTTGGAATCCTTTGCCGCCTTTCCCTCCTGTGGCGACGAGTCGTTGCCATTCGGGGCATGTTATCTAGCGGCGGCAGCCGACGAACTGACGCCCAAGCCTCTCGTTCACGCCTACCTTGGACCGGACCTTGGCATGGAAGAGTGCCGTGCCGCCGTCGCCGATATCGGTGATCGCGTTGAGGTGGAACAGCCCGAGCAGATGGCGGACCGAGTTGCACAACTACTCGCGGCGGGGGAGATCGTCGCTCGAGCAGCTGGACCCATGGAATTCGGGGCGCGTGCTCTTGGCAGTCGCTCGATTCTTGCCGATCCCATCAATCAGGATGTGGTGCGGGTCATCAATCGCATGATCAAGAAGCGCGATTTCTGGATGCCCTTTGCGCCTGTCGTGCGTCGACGGGATGCGGCGGAGTATTTCCGTAATCCCAAGGATCTCCCCTCACCGTATATGATGAATACCTTCGACTCTACCGAGAAGCGATCTGACTTTATGGCTGCCGTGCACAATGCCGATCTGACGGCGCGGCCACAGCTGTTGGAGGATGGGCAGAATCCAGGATACGAAGCGATTCTGGAGCGGTTTGCCGCACGAACAGGACGTCATGTATTGCTCAATACGTCCTTCAATTTGCACGGTGAGCCAGTGGTCTGTGGCGCTGCAGACGCCGTGCGTGTGTTGCTTACATCCGGTCTGCGCCATCTGATTCTCGGACATCTACTGGTGAGCAAACGAGGCGCCCCATGAATCAGCAGTCGACGACCTGGCTTGCTTTCATCGACTGGCCTGAGTGGTATCTGGTCGCAAGTGTAGCCGCCGGTGCAATTCTCTATGCCTACCTGCTCTATCCGATCTTTCTGTGGTTACTCACGTTCTGGCGTCATCGCAGACACCCCATGCCACCCGAACAGTGGCCATCGGTGAGTCTCGTGATCGCCGCTTACAACGAGCAGGATGTCCTGGCCTCGAAAATTGATAATTCTCTGGCCCTACAGTATCCAGGTGATCTACAGGTCGTTGTCGTATCTGATGGCTCGACGGATCAGACAAACGAGATCGCCCGCGGTTACGAGGCACGTGTGGGCTACGTATTTGTCGAGCAACCAGAGAACGCTGGCAAGACGCTGGCACAAAACGCCGCAGTCCGGCAGGCGACGGGCGACATTCTCGTCTTCTCCGACGCCAATAGCATCTACGCCACAGATGCGTTGCAGAAGTTGTTGACACCCTTCACCGACCAGGCAGTGGGATGTGTCTGCGGTGAGTTACGCTATCTGAATCCGCTGCACGGTGGTGCCGGCAAGGGTGAGGGCTTCTACTGGCGTTATGAACAATACCTCAAACGTCAGGAGAGTCATCTCGGCTCGCTGGTCGGGGCCAATGGTTCTATCTATGCGCTTCGCCGGGAATTGTTCGAAGAGCTGGATGCGGCGATTATCTCCGATTTTATCATGCCTATTCGGATTCGCCGCCGTGGCTGGCAGGTGATTTACACCGATGAGGCCGTCGCCACCGAAACGACGGCACCGGGTTTCAACGATGAAATGCGGCGCCGGCGGCGTATCATCGCCCGGTCTGTTTACAGTCTCTGGCAGGAGCGAGGGGCCCTCGTGCCCCTGTGGTCGTCCACGCTGTTCGCTTTTGAGTTGTGGTCCCACAAAGTCATGCGTTGGCTGGTGCCGGTGTTTCTGCTCGTCCTGTTGGCGGCGTCCATGATGATGTCGATTCAGGGACATCCACTGGGCTCACCGCTAGTCATCGTGCAGTTGCTCTTCTATGGACTGGCTCTTCTGGGTGCCTTGCTTCCTGGAAGTCTTGGCCGTGTCGGCCTGTTCTACGTGCCCACCCACTTCTGCGCGATCAATCTTGGCGCTTTGCGTGGCTTGTTGGCTGCCCTGCGAGGACAGCGCCATACCGTCTGGAAGCCGGTGACCCGCTAATGTCGCAACTGTGGGTACTTGGCCTGTTGGCGATCTGCGACTTCGTCAGCATCAATTTGGCGACAGTGGCCCTATTATGGATGAGGCATGTGGGTGGCTCGCTGGAGACGATGACTCGCAGTTGGTATCAAATGCATCCTGCGAGCTCGCCGCCATTTTCCTATGTCCTGGATTTCTATCTGTGGGATGCACTGCCGCTGATCTACGTGATCTGGGCCTTTCTGTTTGCCTTTCGGGGACTCTACCGACAACGGCAGTCGATGTCTCGCTTCGATGAAGCGATCGCAGTGCTCAAGGTCGTTACGATGGGCACGGTCTTGATCTTCATCGCGACCTTCGATCTGCAGGATGTGAGCTTCACGCGTGCACTGATCGGATCTTACTGGCTTGTCTTGATCGGTCTCGTCGCCGGGGGCCGAATCCTCGTGCGCACTCTGCAGCAAAAATTGTTGGCTGCTGGGATCGGTCGATGCCGTGCTGTCATCGTTGGTGTGGATGAGCGTGGTGAACGATTGCTGCAGAATCTCTCCTCTTCTCCAGCTCAGGGATACGATATCGTCGGCTTTGTTGATCCGTCTGTTGAACACACGACGGGTGACGCGAGACAGGTCGGTGGCGTCGAAGTCATGGGTGGTCTGAAGGATCTCGCTCACCTGCTGGGTCATCACAGTGTCGAGGCGGTTCTGATTGCGCTCACATCCAATTCGCATAAGGACATCATGCGAATCGTCGAGGCCAGTGGTGGGCCGGGCACGGCCGTGAGTTTCTCCATTACGCCGGATCTTTACGATATTGTTACGGGCCACGTGCGCACGAGCCAGATCTACGGCGTGCCCCTGATGGAGTTGCAGCCGCAGTTGATGGCCCCTTGGGAAGCGGCCTGCAAGAGACTGATCGATGTGTCTGTAGCGGTGCTGGTTCTCGGTGGTTTGGCGCCCTTGTGGCTGTTGACGGCGCTGGGGATTCGTCTGTCCTCGAAAGGGCCGATCCTGTTCCGCCAGGAGCGGGTTGGACGCGATGGCAAGAGTTTCATGATGTACAAATTTCGGTCCATGGTACTGGAGGCGGAGCAGGGCACCGGACCGGTTTGGGTAAAGGGCGATGACCCACGCGTGACTATGATCGGCCGCGTCTTACGAGCTCTACATCTGGACGAAATTCCTCAGTGTCTGAACTTCCTGCGAGGTGACATGAGTCTCGTCGGGCCGCGACCGGAACGTCCCTACTTCGTGGACCGATTTCGTCAGGAGATTCCCTTTTACATGCGCCGCTTCAACGTGAAGCCCGGGCTATTGGGTTGGGCGCAGTCGAAGCATGAATTCGACCTGAACTCAAGTGATGTCTCAAGGATCGCTGCGGAGCGCCTTGAATACGATCTGTACTACATCGAGAATGCCTCACTGCTACTCGACTTCAAGATCATGGTGCGTACGATCTGGTTCGTGCTGGCTGGCAAGAGCACACGCTGAACAACTGCGGGTGAGGGGGCCGTAACACGCTCACCCTACCTGAATCGGCTCCCACGCTACCGTGTCACCCACAACGTAGTCGACGACCCATCCCCACTCAGTGACGCCTAGCGTTGGCGCTGTGCGCAACTCAAATTGTGTATGATGCGCGTCAGGATTCCACGCTTGCAGGATTTCGATTCCTTGTGTGTCACCGAGCAGATCGGCACAGAGGCGGGCGCCCTGTAGATAACCGGTCCGTGTGAAGACGGTATAGCGGCCCAGGAGCTGAGCGCCTTCCAGCTTTTCGACGCGACTGCGCCCCAGAATGGACGTGACGTCGAGGCCCAGGCGCTGGCCGCCATCTACAACCTGACAGTCGACGACACGGTAGTTGTGACCACGACCATCCGGATTGATGATGAGACGGTCACCGACACCGATTCCGACCAGGCCATCGACTTCGATCCAGCCGACCTCACGATCCAGGGCGGTGATCGTTGCCTTGCAGGGAGCGCCGGTGACAATCGTCTTGTCGTCCAGATCAATGCGAAGCGCACCAGAGGGCTCGCCTGCGAACGATGTGTCCCCTTCTGGTGACCATCGCAGCTGTAGATGTCGTCCACGACGTGTGCGGATGTCGACGCCAATAGCGGACTCGTGTTGCGCATCAATGCGTCGGACACTCGTCAGATTCGTTGGCCCGAGCCGTGGTTCGAATACGAGATCGAAATTGGACGCCTCCTGCGTCCGTTCAGGAATTCGCCAACACACGGTGCGATAGGAATACGTGGATGATTCTGGTGTGCCCATCGTCGCTGTGGCTCGGCCGGTAAGGGCCTGGGTCCCACTGGCACGCAATACATGCATGTCCATCTCGGCATCGTCGTTGCGTCGGCTGTGCCAACGGCCACACCAGCCATCGGTCTGAGCCACTGCCTCCACCTCGTCCATCCAGGCCAGTCCACGGTGATCTGTGTGGGGCAAGCTCTCGTGATCACCGCGCTCGACATCAGGCCCCGCGAGTGTCCCTGTCCGAGGCGTCGTGGTGGCGTCGAGGATCTCCAACTCGCCCTCCAGTCCACGACATAAGCGGAAGTGTTCATCGCCACCTTGCACCCGTGAAAGGTCGACCAGTACCACGCCGTCTTCATCGGTTTGCAGCAGGGCCAGCAGACGTCGAAACCGAACATCCGTCTGCGTCCAGTGTGACGGATTCTGGTCATCCTGTCCCTGGATCCATCGGGCCGCCTCAATTTCGATCAGTTGCAGGCCCTCCATCTCGATGCTGCGTAGCACACGTCCACGGCCAGCCAAATTGCTCGAGACTCCCGGAATCGTGGCCCATACTGTGTTGTGCGTGGCCCAATGGCCCTCCCAGCGAACTCTCGAAGCCCAGGACTGCGGGTAGCCGAGATCAGACAGAAAGGGTTGTCCCTTCACCCACAGCTGCACATCAAGCAGATCCTGGTGGCGGTGACCGGACGTGTCTCCATAGACGATGCCAGCTGCCGCATGCTCAGGCGTGCCAGCACTGCGCAGGACGGCCAGACCGACGCCGTCGAGAATTGTCATCCCTTGCGACACGAACTGGCGTGCTGTCACTGCCGCGTGGATGCGGGCTACCGCTTCGTCTGCCGTGTATTGTGCGGCCCATGCCAGAGCTCGTGGAGCCAGTGGTGCGTGAAAGGCATCCGTGTCTTGCGGTGACTGAACTGGCCCGCCTCCGTCTCCGAATCCGAGATAGGCTCCACCGGTCATGGAGATTTCATGAGGTGCCAGCGCGACTCGTGCGGCACGGGGATCGGCCAGCATCGAGGGGAATTGCTGCTCATCATACGCACCGGGCTGATCTGCCTTGAGTTGCCGAAGATGATGCTCGAGGGCGAACAGACCATTTGTGTGAATGTTGTTGTATCCCCCGGTTGCCTCTGGAGGTGTGCCATCGGGAAAGAAATCATTCGATGTGAACACACGAAGTTCGTCCGGACCTTCATCATAGATCCAGGTCAATGCATCGTGACCGTCGCCACGTTGTAGTACCCGCAGGGCCACCAGCACACCCTCACTGACGCGGGGAAGATTACTGGAGGCACCTCCATCGAGATGCACTTGCAGCAGCGACCGCAGCATCTGCTCTACAAGTTCCACTGCCCCTGCCGGTGATCCCACCTCCAGGCCGCAGGCCCGTGCTCTTTCGACGATCTGCTCATCCTCGCCCAGCATGGGCCACACCGTGTCATAGGCGATGGCCAGGGTCTCGGTGATATAGGGTGTGTCGATACAGTAACGTTGCGAGCCCATGCGATAGAGGGCGGCAACAGGATCCGGTTCACTGGCCCAATCGGTCTGCCCAGTCGTCGTCCATTGCCACATGAGCTCTGTCCCAAGGGTCGGCCCATAGCGGAACTGTGGTACGGCGGCCAGATAGACTTCCTCTGCTGCATAGCGTAGCAACATGAGGCTTAGACATCGTCGTGCCTCTTCCCCCTCAGGCCCCGCACCCAGCTGCCGTGCATGAGCCGACATGACGCCGACGCTTGCGCCAAAGGCCCGGGTCTGATCCCGGCAATAGGTCGCGGTGAAGAGAAACAGATGGCCGTCTGCATCGACGTATCCGTAGCCGTCATCGATGATGCTCTGCTGTGGGTCCAAGCCACTGTGCGCGCCGGAGAAGTCTCCTGCAAGGACATCATTGTCTGGGAAGACGAGGCCACACTCAGGACACTCGGACTTGAAATTCCCTGGCAAGTGATTGCGCATCCACGGATAGAAACCACTGTGAGTGAAGACCTCCGTCCCACACCCGGGGCATCCCTGATGGCAATTGACAAAATGGGCGCGAGGCAACTCCGCCACAGGCAACTGCCGCCAAAGTGTTGCATCGTCAAAGTTGAGCCAGAAAGAGACCGTTTCTGCACTCGGTTCCGACAGGGGCAGATCGTGCAGAACCTGTCCACGTTTGGTAGACGGTGTAGAGGCGACGCCCAGAGGCCAGCGTCTTGGATAGGTGGTCTCACGGAAGGTGATCGGTTGGCGCATCTGATCGAGGCTGCGCACGCCGATGGTCGCCGACGCCTGCTGCGCTCCTGACTGCGCGTGGACCACCTCGTCGGCCGATGCCAGCGGTGCGCGAACATAGAGATAGAGTGTGCCCTGTTTGTCCGACCACCGGCGATCTACTTCGGTGAAGTTCCCTAGGTCAACGGCGACATCAGGTGCGTCGGCCCGCAGAGCAAGGCGCGTCGTACGACCGCACTGCAGCAACCGGGGGGACCAGGCGAAATGGCAGCGAGTCATTCTGTGTGTCTCCGTGGATCTGTTTGGTGAATCAGAAGAAGCGGTCTTGATCAGCGCTCAAAGTGAGTTGGATCGCGATGAGGTGCCACAGTCAGAACACCCGCACGACGCTGCCACGTTCAGCCTCGACGCGGGCGGCAGCATCGTCTGTTGATACACCAAGCGGCGGCCAGGCGCCGGGTTCGACCTGAGACAGACGCAGCATCAAGCGCGACATCTGCGCCACATATTCCTTGAGTTCGCGAACATTCAATTTGTCCGCCGTATCTGCAGGTTCATGATGAAAGTCGGCCTCCGCATGTCGAGAGCGGAAGCGCCAGCGCCACAGATGGGCAGCATCCATGCCACGGCGCAGATAGGGAAAGTGATCGGAGGAGTTGTCCAGTTGCGCCATCACGTGGCAGGCCAAGCCGTCTCCCATCGTGTCGAGCTGTTGTTGAACGAGCGGGCGAAGGTGTTCGAATCCGAGCACGATGCCTTTCATCGGGCCCGCTGACAGTTCATCAAGATTCAGTGCCAACCGCGGACGATGCTCTGCCGCATAGTGGCTGGTGACAAATTGGCTGGCACCCTGAAAGCCCTGTTCCTCTGCAGCATAGGTCACAAAGTGAATGGAACGGCCCGGGCGTGTGCCGAGTGTCTTGCGTAGTTGGGCCAGCACGCGTGCTGTCTCAAGGACGGCAATGGTTCCAGATGAATTGTCGTTGCCACCTGGCGTGCCGAAGACCGTGTCGTGATGACCGCCGAGGACCAGGTCTTCCTCGGGCCAGAGTTCCCCTTCAAGGACCCCATGAACATTGGCACTCTGGACACGCGGTGCCGCCGTCTCCACGTCTATATGGATCCGCGCAGCCGGCGTCCGTCGCAATCGCGCGGCGTCCTCACGTGTGGCTGCCACGCAGGGCAGAGGCGGGTGATCAAAGTCGGGATCCCGTGAGTCGTGGGCAGAGTGATATTCTCGGCGCCCACCTGTTTTTGGGTCGATGACGATCGCAGCGCTCGCGCCGGCGGCAGCAACCTGGCGTAAGCGATAGGCGGGAGGAATCGGCTCGGAGAATGGTTCGTGGGCCATGGCCATGATCGCGACGCGACCATTCAAGGGTCCTGCCTTGTCGATTTCCCGCTGCGTACCAAAACCGACATCAACGATCTGGGCATCGACCCGGAAAGAGGGACAACGGATGAAGGGCAGAATGTCGAGATCAAATCTGTCAGCCTGATCCGCAAGCACCCACGCATTCGCCCTGGACCAGGACCAGCTGACGAAATCGAATTCTTCCACTTCCACACGATCAAGTCCACATCTCGCCATGACGGATCGTATGTAGTCGATCGTCTGCCATTCTGCCTGAGTCCCCGACCAGCGCGGTCCGATCGTGTCGCAGAGGGTCGTCACGTGGTCCTGGATCTGCGATCCCGTCCACGCTTCACCAAAGATCCAGCGATCTACATCGGCACTTACCGTCATCGTTGTTAGCGCACGAGCACGAGCTTTCGACTCAGCACCCGGTCACCGGCCTGCAATCGATACAGGTAGACGCCACTGGCCACGGGATAACCCGCGTCATCGCGTGCATCCCACTGTGTCTGATAGGTTCCGGCTGTTAGAGCCTCATCGACGAGATCTGTCACGACCTGTCCCGAGAGATTGTAGATCCGCAGTCTGACTCGTTCTGCTGCAGGTATCTGGTATTCGATCACCGTCGCACTGTTGAAGGGATTCGGGTAGCTCTGAGCCAGGGCAAAAGCCGATGGCGATGATTCTTCTTCGAGGATAGCCGTACGAGCGGATGCTCCCCGCAGACGCAAGTCATCGAGATAGATACGAGCGCTGAAATCACCACCGAACGTGATTTCCTGAATGGGTGCGGCCCGCCCAAAACGAGCTAGTGGAATTTCAACAGTCTGCCATTCCTTGATCGCCGGATCGACAAGTCCTTCTTCAATCAGGTCGAGGAGGTGACCGGCGATGTAGATGTTGAAGTCCTCGCCATTGCGCCAATCGAGGGGACCCGGATGAAAGGCGAAGCTGACTCGCTCGAAGAGGGTCGGATCCAGAGGCTCAGGTGGGCGGTAACGCAGAACCCAGTCCCAATCACCTGAATTGGTGCGGAAGGAGGTCGATACGTCGCCACTGAAGGCGAAGAGGTCCTCCTGCAGATCATGCGTCCGATCTTCGAAGGAGGTCTTGTTGATCAGTGTCCAGCCATCGGCAAGAACCTCATCGTAAATCAGCAGGTCCTGCTGCTGGCGCACCGGCAACACGGCGATCTGCCAACCCAGGTGCAGGTCCTGCTCTGCAGGAGAACCTGCGGCGTGTACGCGAACACGGACCTTCTTGAGGCCTGGCCGAAGATCTGGCGGCGCCACCATGCGGAACTGCAGTCGGAAGTCATCGCCTGCTGGCAAAAGATCCACCTCTGAGGGCCCACCTAGCTGGCTCAGATCCGCTGTCACCACCAGGGGAGCGCCGTCGGCAGCAGGTCTCTCCACATGGACGGTGGCATCGATACTCACGGGCGCACCGACAGCAAGGGTATCCGGCAGGTTGTGACGTCCCCAATCCGCAGCAACTTGTCCGTGCTGAATTCGCAGAATCACATAGTTGTCGCGGTCACTGCTGACGTAGAGGCTGCCATCTGGCCCGGTGACGATCCCATTGGGACGACCCCATACGTCTTCGACCTCGACACCGGTCTGAAAGCCGGTGATGAAATCGCCGATCCGAGCACGACTGCCATCCGGCTCAGAGAACAAAGCCAGAACGGAGTACCCTTCGATCGGTGCCAGATAGGCGTGCCCGGCATGCAAGGCGACGAACGCTACATGCCGATACTTGGCGGGGAACTGATCGTGGTCGTAGAAGTGGATGGCCATGGGCGCTGTGTGCGCCGGAACCATGGCTGCTGGTCGCTGCATGGTGGCCACGCGGGCCGAATCGGCAGGAGTGATCGGCAGGAGTGCCCGATAGCTTGGGTTGGTGAAATCGGCCCACACCTGATAGCCATAGGCGAAGGGGATGCCATAGAAGCCACCATCCCGAATGACATCGATCCACTCCGGTGGCGCATCGACGCCTTCCTTATCGTGGCCATTGTTCGTCCCCCACAGCTGTCCTGTGGCGGGGTGGATATCCATCCCAATCAGGTTGCGTACGCCCGTGGCATACACGCGCCGACCGGTGCCGTCGAGGTTGAATTGCAGCACCGCACCACGTTCGGCGCCACGATTGCGGCACAGATCACAGGGCCAACCCACGCCCAGATACATCTTTCCACCGGGTTCGTCGATGACGAGGGTGCGCGTCGAGTGTGATCCACTGGACGGAATATTATCCGCAAAAATATTCCGCTCTTCGTAGATCCCGTCCCCATCCTGGTCGCTATAGCGCAGAATGCGGGGGCGATCACCCACATACAGATCGCCATTATAGAACTGCAGCGAATGGGGTCTGTCGAAATTAGTCGCCACGACAATCGATTCATCGGCAGTACCATCGCCGTCTCGATCGGGGAGGGCCAGAATTTCATCATTGTCCATGTTGGCTACGTGCAGCACGCCACGATCGTCGAAAGCCATGAATCGTGGGCGATTGAAGTTTTCGAAGGAGGCAAACACACTAGCGCGGAAGCCGGGGGGCAAATTTAGCGTCAGATCCTGGGGCAGGTGGTCAAACTGCGGTGGCACATGCACACGCACTGGTTGCAGTCCCAGGTCGATACGTGGTGTCAGTTGGAATGTTCCCGGCGGATAGTCTTCTTGGGCGCCGGCGGTTGTGCCGAGCAGAACAAGGCCCAAGAGGGCGACGATGTAATGACGATGCGAATTCATGGGGCCTCTGTCAGGGGCGGGAAGTTTCAATGTCCAGCGTAAGACTTGAGTCGCGCGATGTGTTGTGTGACGACTGGCACGCCATAGGCAATCGGGCTACCAACATTCAGGAAGCGATAGCCCCAGTCGATCTTCTGTTCGATTTCGTTTACATCCATCAGTGTCGTGCCGACGATGATGCCCGTTCCCTCGAGGCGTTTGGGTACTTCCTCCATAATACTCTGTACCTCCGGTGACTCGGTTTTGCCCATGACACCGAGCGAAGCGGACAGATCGAGGGGCCCTACGAGAATGATGTCAATCTCGCCCACAGCGGCAATCTTGTCGAGGTTGTCCCAGGCCTGCTTCGACTCCAGTTGGCAGATCAGCAGTGTCTCGTCGTTGGCCGTTTCAAGAACCTCATTCCAGTCCTCGCCAGCAACCCGCGTCCACATGGGAGACAGACCACGATTGCCTTCCGGTGGATAGTGGGCGGCGTCTACGGCGGCGGCCGCTTCCTCTGCGGTATTCACCTGCGGAATCATCACCAACACGGCGCCGACATCGTAGGCCTTCTTGATCAAGGCTGGGTCATTGTTGGCGACGCGGATCATGGGGGCGACACCCCGCTGGCGCGCCAATACGGGAATCGTGTCGAGGGCCTCAGACCCGTAGGGCATGTGCTCTGTGTCGATCCAGAGAAAATCGATGCCCGTGTCCAATGTCGGTCCGGCAATATGAGGGGAAAAAGCGGCCAGGGCTGTGCCGAACACAACCTGACCATCAGCGAGTTTCTGTTTGATTGGGTTGGGATACATGGGAGACCCGTCGTTGGCACGTGCCTGGTCAGGCGACGTGCAGGCTATAGAGGATGCCGAAACCTAATGCAATGCGATAGAGGGCGAAGGCATGGGTACCGAATCGTTCGAGGAAGCGCAGGAGGAAACCAATACTGACGTAGCCACTGACTGCGGCCACGCCAATGCCGATGGCCAGATTTACAAGGCCATCTGTTCCCAGATCGGCGGCGATTAGTTCCATCAGTTCAAAGAGGCCACTGCCGGCGATGGCGGGCAAACCCAAGAGAAAAGAAAAGCGTGCCGCCGCATGGCGGGACAGGCCGACGAAGAGCCCCCCCATGATCGTTGATCCCGACCGTGAGCAACCAGGCACGAGGGCCAGGGCCTGGCACCAACCGATGATCTGAATTCGCCAGAAGGTCAATTGTCCGAGACTGCGATCACGTCCACTGACGCTCTCTGCCAACAGCAGCAACAGCGCCAGAACGATCAGCGCTGTCGAGATGACACTCAGATTGCGCAGCTCGTTTTCGATGTAGTCCTTGAAGCCAAGGCCGAAAACGACAATAGGAATGGTTGCAGGCACGATTGCCCAGGCCATGAGCGTATCGGGACTACGGCGCAGGTCACGGTGCACGAGTCCGTCGATGGCGGCCACTGTCAGGCGGCGAATATCCCCGGCGAAGAAAACGAAGACGGCGAGCAGTGTTCCCAGTTGAATCGCCGCTGAGAAGGCCGCCCCAGGATCGCTCCAGCCCAGGAAGTGGGGTACGATGCGCAAATGCGCTGTGGAGGATATGGGAAGAAACTCGGTGAGTCCCTGTACCAATCCCAGCACCCCGGCCTGGGCCGGGGTCATGGGGCCTGGCCCAGCCGTCATGGTGACAGATCACCCTCCGACAGGCGGCGACATTCGAGGTAGTAGCGCTTTTCTTCCGCCTCACCGAGGGAGAAGCTCTTGCGCGGCAAGGGTCCATCCTGAACAATCGTTGGGAACAAGGCGTGTTTGTCGATGACCTGCGACACGAGGCCAACATTCCCGGCTTTGGATCCGACCTCTTGTGTCGCTTGGGCACCGTGGATGTAGTCAACTTGCAGTTCACCGTGTTGCTGGCCAAAGCCATCAAGGAACTCCTGCAGTGATACTGCTTCCAGTTCATGGGTGGGTTGGTGAATGGTCAGGATTCCCTGATACGTTTTGCCGTCGCGGCTACCTGCGACCCACGGAATGTGATGATCGTCGCCTTCAACGAGTCCGTCGCAGGTCTGTTGCCACATCGACCGGTCGTCGACGTAGTCGATCTCAACCGTCGAGCCCTGGCGCCGGTAGTCGTCGGTCATCGCTGCGAGTAGGACGCTGTGGTCGACGTTGAAGACGACGCGATGGATTGGCTCGAAGGTGAGACCTTCGTCGTGCAGATTGACCAACTCCACCAGTGCGTGTCGCGCCGGGTGATCGGCCGCAGCTTCCAGGCCACCCGCCTCTGCCTTGATCTGCTCCCAAACCTCCTTGGCTGTCGCGAAGGAGTGATTGCCATCCCCCATCGCGTAGAGGAGAGGATCGGGCGTCACGACCAGGGCCCGCAATGCAGCCACGACTTGAGCAATGTGTTGTGGGTCCTGTACATGCCAGCCACGAACATGACCGCCGCCGAACATGAGTTCTGTTTCGTATGCGAGGGGCAGGGAAATCTGGGCCAGGGGTTCGATGACCGTACGTTGTGGATCGTCGATCAGTACGAGGATATGGGGTGTTTCAAGGGGCGCGCCCTGACGGACTTCAATGCGTGGCGGTAGACGTTCGAGTACAGTTCCCTCCGTCGTACGGACCAAGGTCGTCGCGTCTTGTGCGTAGGAATACTGTTCCAGGTCCAACGCGACCATGAGCCCCCGACGAGAGGTCGCGTGCGTCGTCTGGCGGTCCACCAGCACAAATCCCGGGTTGCCCTCCTGCAAAATGCCGTCACTCATGCAGACCTGCATGTCGGCACGGATTTGTTTGATCCGCGCCTGGCGATCTGATGAATGAAGATGGACTTCAGGATAGATCAGCCTCAGACTCGATGGCGCGTCGCCCACCTGCTCGGCCACCTGCTCCCAGTAGAGCGGATTCGACGTGTGCTGGTCGCAGGCGATGACCGACCACTTCGCCAGGTCGATATCGGGTCGTGGCAGCATGATGCGGGGCACAGCGAGGGCAATATCGTCGAAACGCATGAGCCTTTGGGTGCGGTTGATGAGTGGGGGCAAGGGCTGTCCGAGTGTAGAGTGCCCCCGCTGTGTCGGCAAGGAGTTGACGCCTATCTTGACCCCTGGGCCAACAAGCGCAGGGCAGCCGGATGTTCGAATCGATGCGGAAGAGGAAACAATGATCGATGAGCAACAGATCCAGCGATTTCTCGATGACGGTGCCTTCACCATGGACACACCCATCTCGATGGATCGCATCACAGCAGCAGCAGGAGCCTTCGATCGCCTGATTCCGCAGCAAGAGGGACGCTTCAGATCTGCGGCGACATGTAACTACGATGATCCGGCGCTGATCGATCTCATCCAGGACCCCTTTTTTGAGCAAGCCTCGTGTCGTCTGCTCGACTCGAAGGCGGTCTACTTC
>Ga0114993_10003543_pt1 | contig 16099 bp, 10 predicted proteins | sample ArcticOcean_MG_C_FD_87042 | JGI IMG/M metagenome (GOLD analysis project Ga0114993, IMG submission 87042) | Marine microbial communities from western Arctic Ocean - ArcticOcean_MG_CB2_150 | ecosystem: Environmental > Aquatic > Marine > Oceanic | place: Arctic Ocean: Canada Basin | collected...
TCAAATCCATCAATTGATTTCGAAAATTCTATTTTTTTACCATCAGGTAATTTTATATTAGGCATGTATTATGATAACTCTATCAATTTTTTGTATTCAGTAAAGGTAGTCTGACACATTTTATCAACATCAAATTTTTTCAATACGTTTTTTCTTCCTTCTATTCCCATTAATTTTATTGAATTATACTCTTTCTGCATAACTATACTTATTAAATCAGCTAATGACTTGGGATCTTTGTTTTTAAATAAAAATCCTGTTTTCCCTTTAATTATTGTTTCTGTAGAGCCACCAATATCACTTGCAATTATTGGCAACTGCATAGATTGTGCTTCAACAGAAACTCTACCAAAAGCCTCCGGTTCTATGGAGCAAGAACAAACTAAATTAGAAGCTCTATAGGCTACAGGCATTTCTTCACAATGATCTATAAATTTGATAAACTTACCTAATCGATACTTTTCAACTAAACTAATAAGTTGTTTTTTATAAACATTTCTGCCTTGTGCGCTTCCAAGAATTATACCTTGAAAAATAGGTATCCCTTCCTTTTCTGATAAAATTTTTAAAGTTTCAATAAATAATTTCTGACCCTTCCAGTTAGTTAGCCTGCCAGGCATAAGAATAATAAACTTGTTGAGATCTATATTAAACTTTTTCGTAAACTTTTCTATGTTAATTGGGGCAACTTTTGGAGAATGAAAATAATTTGTATTTATCCCTCTAAAAATTACTAATAATTTTTTTTTTCTACTATTAAAATAATTTCCATAATTTTCATTAATATGAGAAAAAATAAAATTAGAACCTGCTATAACTAGGTTTGATCTGACCATTACTGAATTATAAAACTTTTTAATTTTATTACTAAAATTATACGTTCCATGAAATGTGGTAACAAACTTTCTTACTGTAATTTTGCATGCGAATAAACATGACCAGGCTGGAGCTCTACTTCTCGCGTGAACAATATTAATATTATAAAATAATATTAAAAAAGAAATAATAATTGTATTAAATAAAATTAAAATTGGATTTTTTGATTGTACCGGTAATTTAAAAATTTTAACCTTTTCTTTTCGTATAAACTTTAAAAGCTCGCCACCGCTTGTAACGATATAAGATTTACATTTTTGTTCACTTAAAAAATGGGCTAGGTCAAAACAACCAGTTTCTGCGCCTCCATAGCCTAATTTAGGTATAACTTGTAAAACATTGATTTTTTTATTCATAGTTTTGAAATAATATATACGTCAAATGAGTTACAAAAGATCTAAATATTTCTTAGTTTCTAATAAAAGAAAAATCAAATATATATTTTTTAATAAAAAAAGCCAAATTACTGTAGTTTTTTTTCACGGTTTCATGTCAGACATGGTGGGAGCAAAACCTGCTGCAATTCAAAAATTTTGCAAAAAAAAAAATATAAATTTTTTAAAATTTGAATATTCTGGACATGGCAAATCAAAAGGTAAATTTACTGAAGGAAATATTTCTAAATGGACAAAAGATGCAAAGAAATTAATCAAATCAAAAATTAATTTTAATAATAAATTAATTTTTATTGGTTCCAGTATGGGCAGTTGGATAGCTTTAAACTTATTTATATCTTTTAAAAACCAAATAAAAGGATTTATTGGCATTGCTTCTGCTCCTGAGTTCCTCGAAGAGCTTATGTGGAAAAAGTTTAGTAAAAAAATTAAAAATATAATAATGAAAAAAAAGATTTATTATCTTAAGCATGGCAATTTTACTTATCCTCTAACTAAACAATTAATTTTAGATGGTAGAAAAAATAAAGTATTAAATAATAAAATTAATCTAAAAATACCTATGATTTTATTTCACGGCTTGAAAGACGAAGTTGTTCCATTGCGAATATCAAAAAAAATATTAAGAATATGCAGCAAATCATCTAAAAAGCTTGTTACTATTAAAAATGGTGATCATAGCCTGTCTAGAAAAAGTGATTTGAAAAAGATATGTAAAGAACTAAATTTTTTGATTTTTAATTGCGTCTAAACCTTCTTTGTAGGTTGGATATTTAAGATTGTATTTAAAAAAACTTTTCATTTTTTTATTATCTACTTTTTTAGAATCTTTATAAAATTCTTTTAACATAGAACTTTGTAAATCATTTGGAGTGATTTCTATTGGTGTTTCAATTTGTATTAGGCTAGAAGCATACTTTGCTATCTCCCGATTTGAGCAGGGATAATCATCAGATATATTAAAAATATTACCGGGATTATTTTTTTTTATTGAAAGCTTCAAAACTTCAGCAATATCTTCAACGTGAATTCTTGAAAAGTAATGATTGCTTTTCTTTACTATTGTTAATTCACCTATTTTTAATCTTTTTATAATATTTCTTTCTAATGAATAAATTCCTGACAAACGAAATATATGAACTGGTAATTCAAATTCCTTATAAAAATTTAACCAATTATTTTCAGCATTAAGTCTTGCAATACCTCTTTTAGAAGTAGGTTTCGGATGGGTGTTTTCGTTAACCCATTCGCCGTTTTGGTCACCATAAACGCTAGTTGCTGACAAATAGGTTACCCAATCAAATTTATTTATTTTAAAATTTTTGTCAAATGTTTTTAAAACTAGGTCAACACCATTCTTTGGTGGAATAGAAACTAAAACTTTATTCGAAGAATTCAAGTCTTCTAATAAATTGTTATCAAATTTATTGTAATTAAAAAAATAAGATTTATATTTTAAATTATTAATAGTTATAAGTTTGGTGGCTATTGTATTTGTTGTAACTAAATCAAAATTATAATTATTTTTTATTAAGTTATTTACAAAGTACTTTGCGACTTGACCAAAACCAAAACAAAAAAGTTTAAAGTCTTTTTTCATTTTTTAAACTGCCTTTAAAATCTTTTTTTTTAATGAAAGTGGTTCTGATAATTTATTAATCATTTCTTTAGGACATATTTGTTTAAAATTTTTTACCTCTTCATTAAAATTTTTTAAAATTTTTTTTGCTATATTTGACTGTGTTTCTTTAAAGTGTTCATCAATCAGATTTTTCAAGTAATTTTTCCAATATTCTGTTTCTATTGATTGCCAAATAACTGAGCTAGAATTTACATAATTTTCAAAATCTGCATTAGGATCATAAATAAATGCCATACCGCCAGTCATGCCCGCTCCAAAATTATCTCCAACTTTTCCAAGTATTACGACAGTTCCTCCAGTCATATATTCGCAACCGTTTGAACCACAACCTTCTATTACAGCTTCAGCTCCTGAATTTCTAACCGCAAACCTTTCTCCAGACTGCCCAGATGCAAAAAGTTTACCGGATGTAGCCCCGTAAAGTACTGTATTACCTATAATAGTATTTTCATGACTCACCAGATTACTTTCTTCTGGAGGTTTTATTACTAACGTAGCTCCAGAAAGTCCTTTACCTACATAATCATTTGCATCACCAATTACATTTATTTTTAAACCTTTAATTCCAAAAGCACCTAACGATTGCCCAGCTGATCCAAATAAATTAATTGTAATAAAATTATCTTTAATTTTTTGTTTTTTAAATTTTTTATAAATATAATGAGATAGTCGAGTACCGATTGCTCTATTTATATTTTTAATTTCATAAGTTTTTTCTATATTATTTTTTTTATCAATTGAATTCTCTATATCTTTAAAAATTTTTTCATCCAATGAATCTGGAACTTTATTTATTAAATCATTTGAAGAATATCTTTTATTTATTCCTGGGTCTGCTTGTACTAAAAGTGGACTCAAATCTAAATCATCTAAGTTTGATGTGCCTCTACTTACCTGTTTTAGCAAATCTGTTCTTCCAACAATTTCATTTAAAGCTTTAAATCCAAGATCTGCTAAAATTTCTCTAACTTCTTCTGCAATAAAATTAAATAAATTAACAACTTTTTCTGGTGTTCCAGTAAATTTTTTTCTTAGATCTTCATCCTGTGTACAAACTCCTACAGGACAAGTATTAGAATGACATTGTCTAACCATTATACATCCCATAGCAACTAATGATGTTGTTCCAATTCCAAACTCTTCAGCTCCCATCATTGCTGCAATAACGACATCTCTTCCAGTTTTAATTCCTCCATCAGTCCGTAAAGTAATTTTATGTCTTAAACCGTTTAAGATTAAAATTTGATTTACTTCCGTAAGTCCCATCTCCCAAGGTATTCCTACAAATTTTACACTTGTTTGTGGGCTAGCTCCCGTACCTCCAGAATGTCCTGAAATTAAAATTACGTCTGCTTTTGCTTTTGCAACTCCAGCTGCAATAGTTCCAACCCCACTAGAAGCCACTAATTTTACTCCGACTCGAGCATTGGGATTTGATTGTTTTAGATCATAAATAAGCTGAGCTAAATCTTCTATAGAATAAATATCATGATGTGGTGGTGGTGATATTAAAGTTACTCCAGGCGTGGAATGTCTTAGTTTTGCAATCTCTTCTGACACTTTAAACCCAGGTAGCTGTCCTCCTTCTCCTGGTTTTGCTCCTTGAGAAATTTTTATTTCTATTTCAGAACAATTATTTAAATATTCAATTGTTACTCCAAATCTAGCTGATGCTATTTGTTTTACTTTAGAGTTTGCGCTATCTCCGTTATCTTTTTTTATAAATCTTTTTGAATCTTCTCCGCCTTCACCACTACATGAGGAAGCTCCAATTCTATTCATTGCTATAGCTAAAGTTTCGTGAGCTTCTGAAGACAATGCTCCATGTGACATGCTTCCACTTCCAAACCTTTTTCTCAATCCCTCTATTGGCTCAACTTCTTTGATATCTATTTTTTTTCCTAATTTTTTAAAATCTAAAAGATCTCTCAAATTTATTATAGGTAAATTATAAATTTCTTGAGCATATTGTTTATATATTTTATATGAGTTAGAAGTTACCGCGCTCTGTAACATATGAATTAATTTTCCTTGGTATTGATGAGTTTCACCATTTTTTCTATATTTATAAATTCCTCCTATTGGAAGAATTGAAACATTTTTTTGGAAAGCTTTTTCATGCAATTCTCTTACTTTTTTTTCAATTCCAGCAATACCTATGCCTGAAATTCGTGATACCATTCCTGGAAAATAGTCTGCTACTATAGATCTGCTTAACCCAACGGCTTCAAAATTGCACCCACCTCTGTATGCGCTTAAAACTGAAATTCCCATTTTAGACATTATTTTAAGTAGCCCGTTATCAATAGATTTTACATATCTCTGAACACATTCCTCAAAAGTTAGTTTATTAAATAAATTTTTTTCAAACCTTTGGTGTATAGAATCAAAAGCAATATAAGGATTTATTGTAGTAGCTCCCACACCTAATAGAACTGCGAAAGAATGGGTATCAAGAGCTTCACTTGTTTGAACATTAATTGAAACAAAACCTCTGATACCTAAATTTTTAAGTCTTGAATTTATTGCTCCGATTGTTAGTGCCATTGGTATGGGTATTTTTTTTTTACTGATTTCTCTATCAGTTAAAATTAGATGTTTTACTCCTTCTCTTACAGAAATTTCAGCTTCTGTTCGTAACTCGTCTAATCTTTTCTTTAGATTACTTCTAACATCAAAAGTGCAATCTAAAGTTTTAATACTACTTTTAAAAAAATCTGAAAATTTTTTAAATTGAGAACTTGATAGAATTGGGCTTTCAAGAACATATATATTTTCTTCTGTTAAATTTTCAAAATCAAGAATATTACCTGTATTTCCGAAACGAGTTTTAAGGCTCATTACTTCGTTCTCCCTTAAAGAATCAATTGGAGGATTTGTAACTTGGCTAAAATTCTGTCTAAAAAAATGAGATATAGGTCTATAAATGTCAGACAAAACTGCTACTGGAGTGTCATCACCCATGGATCCTACAGCTTCTTTTGAATCTTCCACCATTGGATGTAGAATTAATTCCAAATCCTCAATACTCATTCCTGCAATAAACTGTCTTCGTCTTAAATCGTCCTCCTTATAAAAATATTTTTCTTTTGTGATATACAGTTTTTTATCCAAATCTATTATTTGTTTATTATATTTTTTATAATCTTTTGAAATTTTATTTTTAAGACTTTTGCTGTCATAAATTTTTCCATTTTCTAAATCAACAGCAATTGCTTGTCCTGGACCTAATCTGCCTTTAAATATAATATTTTTATTAGAAAGCGGAATCATTCCAGTTTCTGATCCAGCAAATAAAAGTTTATCTCGTGTTAAAGTATATCTTAAAGGACGAAGTCCATTTCTATCTTGAGCTGCGATAATCCATTTTCCATCTGTAGCTGATATAGCCGCCGGTCCATCCCATGGTTCGATAGTGCTATTTAAGAAATTAAATAATTGTTGATGAGCCTTTGAAACAGTTTTTCTTTTCTTAGACCATGCATCCGGAATAAGCATTAACTTTGTGAGAGGAACTGATTTTCCTGACCTAACAAGTAGTTCAAATACATTATCTAAAGCAGCAGAATCTGAATTACCTGTTGCAATTACTGGTTTTAAAGATTCTATATCTTCAAAAAATTTACTGCTCATATCTTGTTCATGTATCTTCATCCAATTAATGTTTCCCTTAATAGTATTAATCTCTCCATTATGAGCTAATGTTCTAAAAGGTTGAGCCAACTCCCAGCTTGGAAAAGTATTTGTTGAATATCTTTGATGAAAAATTGCAAATCTAGAAATAAATCTCTCATCATTTAAATCAGGATAAAAATCAGACAAAGCTTCAGCTAAAAACATCCCTTTATAAATAATTGACCGACTACTAAATGAAGCTATATAAAAATCATTTAACTTTAATAAACTAGCTTGTTTTTCAATTCTTTTTCTAATTACGAATAGCTCTCTTTCAAGCTCATCTTCTTTTAAAACTTTATTATTTGATTTAAAAATTATTTGAACAATTTCAGGTCTATTATTTTCAGCTTTTGATCCAAGAACTTTAGTGTTAACTGGAACTTGTCGCCATCTATAAACATAAAAATTTTTACTTAATAACTCGTTTTCTACTATAGTTTTACATTTTTCTTGAGCAGCATAATCATTTCTTGGGAGAAAAATCATACCAACACAAATCTCGCCTTCATCGTGTCTCCGTCCAGCGTTTTTTATTCTTTCTATAAAAAAATCTTTTGGAATTTCAATGTGAATACCAGCTCCATCACCTGTTTTTCCATCGGCATCTACTGCTCCTCGATGCCAAACAGCTTTTAAGGCTTGTATTCCCAATTCAACAACTTTTCTTAATTTCTTTCCATCAGTTGAAGCTATGAAACCTACTCCACACGCATCATGCTCATAATTAGGTTTATAAGCATTGCCTAAAATTAGTTTTTTTAAATTTTTTTTATATAATTTCATATCATGCAGCCTTAATTTTTTTTGAATTTTTTGACTCCAAATACTTTTTAATAGAAGAGGCTACATCACGTCCGTCTCGAATAGCCCAAACTACTAAAGATGCTCCTCTGACTATATCTCCCGCAGCAAAAACTCCAGGTACATTTGTTTCCATTGATTTTTGATTAATTTTAATAGTTCCCCATTTAGAAACTGAAAGATTAGGATAATTAAATAATTTTGGTAAATCTTCTGGCACAAACCCTAAGGCTTTAATTACAATGTCGACTTTTATTTCAAAATCAGAATTTAATAATGCTTCAGGTTGTTTTCTGCCAGAAGAATCAGGGCTTCCTAACTTCATTTTTTCAACTATTACTGAAGAAACTTTTTCTGATCCAACGAATTTTTTGGGATTAGTTAACCAAATAAATTCTACACCTTCTTCTTCTGCGTTATTAACCTCTCTAGCAGAACCAGGCATATTTTCTTTATCTCTTCTGTAAAGACATTTAACAGATTTTGCATTTTGTCTAACTGCTGTTCTAACACAATCCATTGCTGTGTCTCCACCTCCAATAACAACAACTTTTTTATTTTCAGCATTTAGTATTCCATTATCAAAATTTTCCACTTTATCTCCTAATCCTTTTCGATTAGACGCTGTTAAAAAATCCATAGCAGGAAATATATTTTGTAAATTATGTCCAGGTAAATTAATTTCTTGTGGTTTATAAACTCCAGTAGCTATTAAAATAACATCGTGTTTGCTCCTTAACTCTTCTAGTGATTTATTTTTACCAACTTCTATATTTTGCTGAAATTTTATTCCCCCTTCTTTTAGAAGTTTTGTTCTTTTTTCAACAACAATTTTTTCTAGCTTAAAATTAGGTATGCCATAAATTAATAATCCTCCTGGTCTATCATAGCGATCATAAATTGTAACTTTATAACCAAGTTTTCGTAATTCTTCAGCGCACGCCATTCCAGCAGGCCCTGCACCAATAATACCAACTGTTTGTTCTTTTTCATTTTTAACTTTAATTGGTTTTATCCAACCTTTTTTCCAGGCAGTATCAGTAATGTATTTTTCTACAGACCCTATAGTAACTGTTCCATGTCCTGATTTCTCTATAACACAGTTGCCTTCACATAATCGATCTTGTGGACATATTCTTCCACAAATTTCAGGCATGTTATTAGTGCTATGAACTAACTCATTAGCTTCCTGCAATCTTCCTTCTGCTGTTAATTTTAGCCAATCAGGAATATTGTTTTGTAAAGGGCAATGAATTTGACAAAAGGGTATCCCACATTGCGAGCATCTACTTGACTGTTCTTTTGCTTTGGCATGAATAAATTCATCATAGATTTCTTTAAAATCATCTACTCTATTATCAATTTTTCTTTTGATAGGAGTTTGCTGGTTGACTTTTACAAATTTTAACATTTTTTCAGTCATAAATTTTCTATTCCTACCTATTTTTATATCAATATATATATCGCTAAAAGCATTTTAAGGACATAAATACTGACCTATAATTAAAATAATGCAGCAAATTTGTTATTTATATTACATACCTGCTATGCAATAGTGAAAAAAATGCTGTCATCAGTAGAAATTTTAGTTCTTTCAATAATTCAGGGAGTGTCAGAATTTTTGCCAGTAAGTTCCACTGCTCACTTAGTTTTAATTTCAAAATACTACGCTTTTTCTAATCAAAATTTATTAATCGATATTTGCTTACACTTGGGCTCTCTAATAGCTATCGTGATTTTCTTTCGTAAAGATTTATTTAGTTTTATTAAAAATAAGAATTTTTTAATCAAGATCATCATAGGAACACTACCTATCGTTCCAGTTGGTTATATTCTTTACCAAACAGGACTAATTAATTATCTTAGAAATTTAGAAACAATTGCTTGGATGAGTTTAATATTCGGAATTTTTTTATATTTAAGTGATAAATCAAAAACAACTAATACGATTGTTAATCAATTTACGTTAAAATCTTCAATAATCATTGGCTTACTTCAGGTGCTTTCTTTGGTCCCTGGTGTTAGTAGATCAGGAATTACTATGACATCAGGTAGATTTCTTGGCTTCAATAGATTTGATTCAGCAAAAATTTCTTTTTTTTTTGCAATACCAGTTTTGAGTGCAGCCAGCCTGCTGGGTATATATAATATATACCAAGAAAAAAGTGCTGAACTTAATTTTTTAGCAATTATAGCTGTTATATTCTCCGCAATATTTTCTTATATGACAATTGCACTTTTTTTAAATTTTATAAAAAAGTTTAGTTTAAAAATATTTATAATTTATCGAATCATTCTTTCTTTGACTTTACTTGCAGCAGTTTATCTATAATTTTTTTCTATAACTGGTATTATCTGAGAAAATATAACTCCTAAAAGTATAAGAAAACAACCTATTAAATTATTTAAACCTAGAGTTTGATCTAATATTATCCATGCAGCAGAAGTAGCAAAAACTCCTTCTAACGACATGATTATTGCAGCTGGTGACGATGAAATATTTCGTTGACCAAAAATTTGTAGAGCAAAAGCAGCTCCACCAGATAGTATGCCAGCATACAAAATCTCAAAAGTTTCTAATTTAATTTTAGAAAAATCAATTTCTTCAAAAAGAATTACCAAGATAAGCGAAAGTGCGGCAACTATAATATTTTGTAATAATGCTATAAAAAATGGCAAATCAAAATGTTCTATTATTTTTCCAATATAAATAATATGTAGTGACCAAAATAAAGCGCCTATTATGACTAAACTATCTCCATGACGTATATTAGAATCATGAAAATCACTTAAAAAATATACTCCAACTAAGCAGAATATTACCGACGGCCAAATAGCCCAGTGTATTTTTTTTTTAAATAAAAAATAAACAATAAGTGGAACCATAGGTACATAAAAAACTGTAAAAAAAGCTGAGTTAGCAATATTTGTATAAAGCAAAGAAACTTGTTGAAATGCTGTACCCAAAAATAAAAAAATTCCAACTGGTATAATTGATTTATAAAATTTTCCTTTTTTAGCTGCAATTTGTTCTATTACTTTTGTTCTTTCAAAAATTAAAAAAAATGGTGCAACTGCTAAAAATCCAACAAAAAATCTAACTGAATTAAAAGTAAATGGACCTATGTTATCCATGCCCGCGTCTTGAGCAACAAAAGTTGTTCCCCAAATAAATGTGCATATAATTAAACAAATAAATGATATTATTTTTTTCATTAGCTTTATTTATACTGCTAATTTGTAAGCAAAATCTTTACCCAGACTCTCTTTGAGATGTGCACAAAATCTAGCACCTTCAGCACCATCAATAATTCTGTGGTCGTAGGAAAGTGATAATGGAAGCATGATTCTGCTTTCGTATTTATTTCCAATAAATACTTGTTTGGTTTCTGACTTTCCCACACCAAGTATTGCCACTTCAGGCTGATTTATAATTGGTGTAAAAAAACTACCCCCAATAGCACCTAAACTTGAAATTGTTATTGAGCCTCCAAAAAACTCTCTTTTATTAATCTTTAGCTCTGATGAAAGCTTACTCACTACTTTTAATTCTTTTCCAAGAGTAGTTATATCTTTTTTGTCAGCATCTCTAATTTTAGGAACCATTAAACCATACGGAGTGTCTACTGCTATTCCAACATGATAGTATTTTTTGTAAACAATCTTTTCTTTTTCCATATCTAAGGAGGCATTAAAATTTGGATAATCTTTAAGTGCTTTAACTACAGCTCTAATAATAAATGCTAGCGGAGTAACAGAAATTTTTTCTCCAGTATATAAATTTCTTAATGATTTTCTGAATTTTTCCATTTCCGTAATATCTGCTTCGTCATGTTGTGTCACATGCGGAATTTCGTTCCAGGACTTTTGCAGGTGAGGTCCTGCAATTTTTTTTATTCTTGGTATTGGTTTTTCATCAACTTCTCCAAACTCTGAATGATCATATTGTTTAATAGCTAGATCATTTTTTTTTATAGTATTTGCTGAAAGAGAATCTTTAACAAATGTTTTAACATCATTTTTGGTAACTCTTCCATCTCTTTCTGTGCCTTTTACTAAACTCAAGTCAGCGCCAAGTTCCCTTGCAAACTTTCTTGTTATAGGACTAGCGCTAATTATAGATGATTTTTTTTCACTCATTATTATAATACGGTGGGTATAGGTTTGTTTTGATCTATTTTATATTTTTTCATCGCTTCGTCAGCAAATTTTGATGACAGCAACTGTTCTTTGGCTAGTGCACTTAACGTATATGCTACAATATGCTCTTTATCTACTTCAAAAAATTTTCTTAGATTTTTTCTACTATCACTTCTTCCATATCCATCTGTGCCAAAAGAATAAAATGCTTTAGAAATATATGGTCTTATTTGATCTGCAAAACTTCTCATATAGTCAGATGCAGCAATAATTGGACCGTCTTTTTTATTTAAACAACTTTCAACATAAGATTGCTCAGGTTTTAATGTGGGATTTAATAAATTTTTTCTTTCTACTGTCATTCCATCTTTTCTTAGTTCATTAAAACTAGTGACGCTCCATACATCACTATCAATATTATATTCTTCACTTAGTATTTCGGCAGCCATTATCATTTCCCTTAAAATTGTTCCACTTCCTAATAACTGAACATTTGTTTTTCCTTTATTTTTAAATTGTTTATATAAATACATTCCTTTTAAAATACCTGTTTCGGAACCTTTTGGCATACTAGGATGCTTGTAGTTTTCATTCATTGTTGTTATATAATAAAAAATATTTTCTTGTTCATCATGCATCCTTCTTAAGCCATCTTGAAAAATTATCGCAAGTTCGTATGCAAATGTAGGGTCATAGCTTACGCAATTCGGTATAGTAGATGCTAGCAATTGACTATGTCCATCTTGATGTTGTAATCCTTCTCCTGCTAAAGTTGTTCTTCCGGATGTTGCTCCTATAAGAAATCCTCTTGTTTGTGAGTCACCTGCTGACCATATGAGGTCCATTACTCTTTGAAAGCCAAACATAGAGTAAAAAGTATAAACTGGTATCATTTCTAAATCGTGGTTCGTATAAGATGTTCCTGCAGCTATAAATGAAGACATAGCTCCAGTTTCTGTGATACCTTCTTCTAATACTTGTCCTTTTTTATCTTCTCTATAAGAGCTTAATTGCTCAGAATCTTCGGGTTCATATTTTTGACCTTCGTGGGCATAAATTCCAATTTTTCTAAAAAAACCTTCCATACCAAAAGTTCTAGCCTCGTCAGGAATTATTGGAACTAGTCTTTGGGTAATATTTTTATCTCTTAATAAATTAGTTAGCATTCTAACCAATACCATTGTGGTTGACATTTCTCGTCCTCCAGAGGACTTGAGTATATTTTCAAATATATTTTTTGCTGGTTTTTTTATTGGTTTTGCATAAGAAGTTCTTTCTGGAAGATTTCCACCAAGTTTCATTCTTCTTTCTTTAAGGTATTTTATTTCATCAGATTTCTCATCAGGTCTATAAAACTCTACATCTCTTACCTGCTTATCTGTAAGTGGTATATCAAAACGGTCTCGATAATATAGCAAGTCTTCTTCACCTAATTTTTTTTGCTGGTGTGTAATATTGATGCTTTCTCCAGATTTTCCCATACCATAGCCTTTAATAGTTTTTGCCAGAATAACTGTAGGCTTTCCTTTAGTTTTTACAGCTTCTTCATAAGCTGCATAAACTTTATGTGGGTCATGACCTCCTCTATTAAGCCTCCATATATCTCTGTCTGTCATTGTAGAAACTAAATCTTTTAATTCTGGATATTTGCCAAAAAATTTTTCTCTTACATATAATCCATCATTAGCTTTGAATGCTTGATACTCACCATCAACGCATTCGTTCATTCTTTTGATTAATAAACCAGTTTTGTCTTTAGCTAGTAATTGATCCCAATATGATCCCCAAATAACTTTGATTACATTCCATCCAGCACCTCTAAAAATACCTTCAAGCTCTTGTATAATTTTTCCATTACCTCTAACCGGGCCATCTAATCTTTGTAAGTTACAATTAATAACAAATATAAGATTATCTAATTTTTCTCGTGAAGCTAAAGCTATTGCTCCTAAGGATTCTGGTTCATCTGTTTCTCCATCACCCAAAAATGTCCATACTTTTCTACCTTCATCTTTTATCAAACCTCTATTTATTAAATATTTTGTAAATCTTGCTTGGTATATTGATAAAACTGGACCAAGTCCCATCGATACTGTTGGAAATTGCCAAAACTTTGGCATTAACCAAGGATGAGGATATGACGAAAGTCCATCGGCACCCACTTCTTGTCTAAAATTTTCAAGCTGTTTGGCTGAAAGTCTTCCTTCTAAAAAAGCTCTAGCATATATACCTGGAGCACTATGTCCTTGAAAATAAACTAAGTCTCCACCAAATTTATTGTTTTTTGCTCTCCAAAAATGATTCATTCCAACGTCGTATAGTGTGGCTGCTGAAGCAAATGTTCCTATATGTCCTCCAAGTTCCGGATTTTTTTTATTTGCTTTAACTACCATCGCCGCAGAATTCCACCTGATTAAAGATCTAATTCTTCTTTCCATATTTTGATCACCTGGAGATTTAACTTCAGATTCAACAGGTATAGTATTTATATATGGCGTTATACGAGTTAATTGCTGATTAGAATCTTCTTTATAAGTTTCATCAATTATTTTTTTTAATAAATACTGAGCACGGTCTGATCCATCTTTTTTTAAAACAGATTCTATAGAATCTAACCATTCTTGGGTTTCGGCTGGATCAATATCAGCACCATTTTGATGAACGTGAGTTTTTTGTGTTACTGGTTTTTTTACATCTTGAACAATAGTAGCTTCAGCCTGTTTAATAATTTTTTCAGTAACTGGCAACACATTATCTTCTTTTTTTTCAAAAATTTCTTTTTTAGTATTAATTTCTTTAGTTTTTAAATTATTGCTTTCAATTGAAGCTAAAATACTTCCTTTTGAAACCTTGTCTCCAACCTTAACTTTCAAAGCAGATATTTTTCCTTCAAATGGAGATGGAACTTCTACGCTAGATTTATCACTTTCAAGAGTAACGACTGGATCATTTTTTTTAATAATATCTCCTACTTTGATCAGTACTTCAATAATTTCAACACTTTCAAAGTCGCCAATATCTGGAACCGGTATTTCTATAGACATGTTAATTGTTTTATTTATAACACAATTCTATCCTTTTTCAGCCATGTAATTATTTATTATTTGATTATGATATTAATTATACGAAATATTGAAAAACTATTTGTACCTAAATACAAAAATTTAGACGCTAAATTTTGGATTCAAAAAATTATTTTGAAAAAATACTTAAAAAATAATTAAGAATTTCGCTCAATACACATAGCAATTCCCATTCCCCCTCCAATACAAAGAGTGGCTAGACCCTTATTAGAGTCTCTTCGAATCATCTCGTGTAAAAGAGTAACAAATATTCTGGTTCCTGATGCACCTATTGGGTGACCCAATGCGATAGCACCTCCATTGACATTTACTATTTCTTTAGAAAGTTTTAGTTCTTTGATTACTGCCAAGCTTTGAGCAGCAAAAGCTTCATTAGATTCTATTAAATCTAAATCATTTATTTTCCATCCAGCTAATTTAATAGCTTTTTTTGACGCAGGTATAGGTCCTGATCCCATTAGAGCTGGATCTACACCACAAGTCGCCCATGAAACAATTTTAGCTAAAGGTTCTAAATTTCTTTTTATTGCTTCATCTTCACTCATTAAAACAACAGCAGCCGCACCATCATTTATTCCAGAAGAATTACCGGCAGTCACAGTACCATCTGTTTTAAAAGACGGTTTTAGTTTTTTCAGTCTTTCTATTGTCATTTTTTTCCTAGGATGTTCGTCAACATTAAATTTAATATTTTGAGACTCAGATATGATTGAAATAATTTCATTATTAAACTTACCTTCTTCTTGAGCTTTTTCTGCTTTGTTTTGAGAATAAAGAGCAAAATTATCTTGATCTTCTCTGGTAATTTCCCATTTGCTAGCTACATTCTCGGCTGTAATTCCCATGTGATAATTATTAAATGAGTCCCAGAGCCCATCTTTAATCATAGTATCTACAAGATTCTTTTCTTCTAATTGTTGTTCATTTCTAAAATTAATTGTATGCGGAGCGTTAGTCATACTTTCCTGCCCTCCGGCTATCACGATATTGGCATCTCCCAATTTAATTGATTGATATCCTGCTGCAACTGATCTTAGACCTGATCCGCAGACTTGATTAATTACATACGCCGTTTTTTCAAATGGCAATCCAGCTTGAACAGCTGTTTGCCTAGCTGGGTTTTGACCAGCTCCTCCTGTTAGTACCTGACCCAGAACTAATTCATCAACTTCATTTAATTTAATATTTGATTTTTTAACAGCTTCTTTAACCACTTGAGAGCCAATTTCAGACGCTTGCATGTCTTTTAAAGCACCTTTGTATGAGCCAATAGCGGTTCTTACGGCAGAAGTTATTACAATATTTTTTTCTTTTGAATTCATAAATTAACAATTTTTTAAAGGTAAAATAATTTGATTAAGTAAATGATACAACATTATTGTTGTTAAATAAATAATACACAAAGATGCTTTAAATAGGAGATATTATTTGGTAGAAAACATTGAGGGCCCTTAGCTCAATTGGATAGAGCGCGGAGCTACGGA
>Ga0114993_10003544_pt1 | contig 16098 bp, 17 predicted proteins | sample ArcticOcean_MG_C_FD_87042 | JGI IMG/M metagenome (GOLD analysis project Ga0114993, IMG submission 87042) | Marine microbial communities from western Arctic Ocean - ArcticOcean_MG_CB2_150 | ecosystem: Environmental > Aquatic > Marine > Oceanic | place: Arctic Ocean: Canada Basin | collected...
CAGCCCTTGCAATTAATGAAGGGTCGCAGGGCCCGGACTATCTCTCTGGACCGCTCTGGGCGATTTTTGATCAGGCTTCGGTTGAGCGTGGTGGATGGAATATTGCTTATCCTTTTACCGCCGATAACGGGTACTTCTTTAGTGCCAGTTCTCTAGAAGAGCTAGCCGAGAAAGTAATGCAAAATCCATTCTCGAGGGTCCCGATGTCTCACCTGAAAGAAACGGTAGATGGATGGAATGCTTTTGTTGACAAGGCCTATGATGATGACTTCGAGCGTGAAGGGGAGGCAATGCATAGGATAGATGGACCTACCTTCTACGCAGCTTCGTTAATGATCGTCTGGCACGATACCTATGGCGGTCTTCGCATTAACGGAAAGGCTCAAGTCGTAGATATGCAGGGTGATGTGATACCTCGTCTATATTCTGGCGGTGAAGCCAGTGGCGGTGGCGGACAGCATGGTCTCGGCCGAGGTCTGGTGCATGGGTACATCGCCGGCAAGGGAGCTGCGATGGAGCCAAGCTCCTAAAAGAGAAAGTTAAATAAGTCTAGTGGTTAGCCCCCGGCGGTTAGTGCATCCGCCGGGGGTATAACGACGCCGTGCATATTGACTTGGCTAATAGACCGAGAGCAGTTTGGTTGTACGAATTATTTCCACACATCAGTTAAGATAATCGCGGACTGGGGGTTTTTAGCTAGTTATGCTCAAGATTCGATTTGTCACCCTTATAAATATACTAATCCTTAGTGTTGCGCCATCAGTGGCTGCGGAGGTGGACAAGGCACTATTTACGCAGGGTCATGCGCTCTTCGATGGAACTTGTGCGCTTTGTCATCAATCATCGGGAAAGGGAATTCCCCCAGCTTTTCCCGCCTTGGTAGACAACAAAAATCTGCAAGAATTGTCTTTGATTGTGACCAATATTTATAAGGGACAAGGGGCTATGCCCGCTTTTCCACAGTTGTCCCCTCAGGATATTGCGTCGCTTGCTACTTATATTCGAAACGCTTGGGGTAACGGGTTTGGCGGTGTGACTACCGAGGCAGTGGAAACAGCTTTGGAGAGATTTGATGTTGGCAGAAAAGTGGTTGATATGGGGTCCGTTTGGGACGGGGTCTATACAAAAGAACAGGCAAAGCGTGGGAGACCTATTTATGCGAGAAATTGCACTGAATGTCATGGGGATACACCTGTTGCGCTAGCCCCAATAGAACCAAATCAAGACTCATTAGAACATCAGCTAGCTGTTTTTTTGCGGGTTAGCGATCCCGGTGCCAGTGGGTTTTCATCGGCACCTCCGCTTTCTGGAGGGGTATTTCTCCGGGGCTGGAAGAATCAAACGGTTGGTAGTTTGTACCAATTTGCCCGTACCGAAATGCCACAGGACAGCCCGGGCTCGCTTACCGATCAGCAATACGCAGACATTATTGCCTACATGTTTAATTTAAGCAGACTTCCTGTGGGTGAAAACGAACTTCCCCCTGATGCACAAAAGCTCAACATGATTATCATCGAGCCGGTAGCGAGTAAATCGTCTTTGTAGACTTTAGACGCTGTCCGCATTGTTGAACCTCCTATGACAGTCAAAAATATTGCAATTTTAAGTCCCGGAGATATGGATCATGCTGTAGGTCGGGCTCTATCTAAGTATGGCTTCGACATATTGACTCATTTCGAGGGGCTCAGTCGGCGGACCTGTGGTTGATAATGGCGATTTCACCGTTGAATCGTTGTCATTTTCTGGCCCACACAGAGGTGGGGGCGGTTACCTATTGGTTGCTCCCGATCACCAAAATTTGGGCTCAACATTATAGTAGTGGTAAAAAATGAACTAGATCGTGAACATATTTCCTATCTAATTAGATAGGAAATAAAGAGTTGGCACTACAATTGTTAATTTGAATTAGACTCTTCTTGACACGAACGAGGAGTTTACGGTTGGCTATTGAACCTTTAGTTTCCCCAGGTGAATTTTGCGGCCTCGATGGCATAACACATTTGTGCGCTGGAGGTGAAGCGCCGTGGCTCAAAAGTCAGCTTGACGTTTATCAAAGATTTTCTGAATTGAAAAGTACTTCTTATGAGGGCCGGGATGCTATCTTTGATCATGGGGAAAATTGCCGAAAGAAAATTGGAAAACTTTGGGGTGTTGAGCCTGATCGAGTCAGTTTCTTGCCGACTGCTGCTGATGGCATGGGTCTGTTAGCTCGAGGGCTTGATTGGCGTCCGGGTGACAATATCGTAACAACAAATCTTGAATTTCCATCGGTAGCTTACGCTTGGAAAGACGTTGCAAAGAAAATGGGTGTCGAAGTTCGTCTTGTATCCCATAGAAACTGGAGAGTTCACGAAGAGGATCTTCTCGATAACGTTGACGAGCGAACTCGGGTCTTAGCAGTAAGCCAAGTTAGTTTCTACACTGGACAGAATCTCAATTTGAAAAAAATTGCAACAAACATAAAGAACTCTACGACATTATTTGCAGTAGATTCAACGCACGCCAGTGGCGCCCTTAACGTGCCAGCCGGTTCGACTGATCTATGCGTCAGTTCATCTTATAAGTGGCTTCTTGCAACTCATGGGGTTGCACCATGTTACTTAAGTGAAAAGGCTGAAAGTCAAATCCGGCCGACCTGTTTCGGTTGGCATAACCTTCAAATTTGGCCTCCACAGGGAGCTGAGCGACAACCTAAAGTTGAAGAGTTAGGGATGCCTATGAAATTAGAGCCAGGCAATCCAGCCATGATCGTTATTATGTTTCTTGAAAAATCCCTTGATCTCATTCTTGAGATAGGTACTGAAAAGATACAAAAACATAATCGAGCGCTCTCAGAGGAAGTAAATTTAGGACTTCGAGATTTAGGGCTTGAATTAATTTCCCCGTTAGATGAGGTGAGCCGATCGGGCAATACATGCTTCCTGTCTCAGGATGCACGCTTGGTTAGTGCCGGTCTCGCGAAGAAACGCGTACTAGTCTGGGGCGAGTATGGTCGAGTGCGTATATCGACACACCTCTATAATAGTGGTGACGATGTGACACGTCTAATAAGCGGATTGTCCGAAATGCATCTACCTTAAGACGCTATAAATCAGTGCAAAATCACCATAAATTCTGGATGATAAAATTGAAAAAGTTTGTATATGGTATAAATGTTGCTATCTAGTTAGTTTGGAAATCAATGTTGACATGCTGTTAAATAATAAAACGGCGCTTGTGACTGGCGGAACAGTTGGCATTGGCGAAGCTATAGCTCTATGTTTTGCAGGCGAGGGGGCAAAAGTTGGAGTGGTTGCGAGTCGTGATTTATATAAAGCTGAACGAGTAGTATCTAAAATAGAAGCCATCGGGGGGGTTGGAAAAGCCTTTTGTGCGGATGTAGCAAACGTAGAAGAGATAAGCGTCATGGTAAACGAAGTAAGTCTTACATTAGGCAATGTTGACATACTTGTAAACTGTGCAGGAATTGTCGATAAAACACCGGCTGGCAATACGACTGAACAAGCCTATGATCGGATTATGGACATCAATGTTAAAGGAACATTTTTTTGTATCAATGCAGTTGTACCCTTTATGATTCGACAGAAATCTGGGAATATCATAAATATTTCTTCAATTGGCGGCTTGGTTGCTACTGCTGGACTCTCGATCTATTGTGCTTCAAAATCAGGTGTAATTTACCTCACCAAAGCCCTCGCTTGCGAATTAGCGCCACACGGAATTCGTGTTAATGCAATTGCTCCCGGCCATACTGCGACCCCAGGAAATTCCGACCTAAGAAATCATCCCGACTGCCAGACTGATGTAGACCTAATACTTGGAAGAACTCCTAGTGGGCGCGCTTTTTCAGAGCCTGAAGATATTGCCCGGGCTGCGTTGTTTCTAGCATCCGACGACAGTCGGGCAATGTATGGTTCGATACTTACGGTTGATGAGGGATACACAGCTGGCATGTGATGGGCCTAGCTATCTAATAAGTTCGCATTGCGATTGCTTCGATCTCAATAAGTAAATTCTCAAAAGCAAAGCCAGTTACCCCTATTTCGGTGTAGACCGGTTGAGAATTCGGGTAATATTCGCGGTAAATTTCGGAAACAACTTCAGAAATCTCCCTGTTATGATCGTTATCCTTCGTCGTGCCATAATAACTATTGACTTTAACCACGTCCCGTTCATCTGCTCCTGCTTCATGTAAAGTATTATGAATAAAATCAAAGACGTTTCTCGTTTGAATCTCTAGAGTTTCGCCAACTGCTCGACCATTTTCATCTGCAGAAATCTGTCCCCCAACAAAAATAAAGTTACCAATTTCCCATCCTTGTGAAAAAGGGCCCTTTGTTATGCTCCAGTCCCAATGGTTATTCGGCATCAAGCGGGTTTTATTCTCTCCTAGTACACCAATCCCTTCGACTTGAATCAACTCTTTTGCATTAGGAAAGCCAATAACTCGAACGCCTGTGCCGCAGGGACAGGGATTTGACATGTTTTCTAGTCGTACCCTAGTCATGTTTTCCCAGTAATCAGTTACATCTCGGCCTTCTCCCAAGAAGTTATAATAGGTATTTTGACGTAACAAGTTACTCCTGCTCCCTCCTGCCTCTTTCATAACGGCCTCCATATTTTGAAAGACGTTTTGAGTTTGCGTAGCAATGTCGCCGTTGCCCAACGAATTCCCCTTGATATCTAGAGACCGTTGGCTCCCTACAAATATCACATCACCAACTTTCCATCCGTGAACATATGGCATCGTTGTTGGCCAGCTCCAATGGTTTGGGGGCATTAGTGGCCGTTTATCATTAGATGTTGAAGCAATTGCTTCAACTTGGATCAATGCGTTCTTTTTCGGAAGGTGGGCACGAGTTTCAGTTGTTACGGGGCCTGGTTGGGAAAAATACTCTGATCGAATACGATCCAGTGTTTGCGTAACAGTTAGTAATTCTTCATCGGAGCAATCTAGGTATACATTATGTTTGACTACATCGCTCATGTTTGCGCCAACTTTTGTCAGAATATCGTTTATAGATTCAAATACATTCCTTGCCTGACTTTCTATGTTGTCTCCAATTATTCGACCGGACGGATCTAGGGACATTTGGCCGCCTATAAATATTAGTGATCCTACTTTTACAGCTTGAGTATTGTTGTGGGCGTCTTGACTACCTGACAATAAAATTTCTCTCTTCATGGAAAACCTCAACCTTAGTAATTAATTCTTGATTCTGTTATTGCATCGATCATTTCTTGTTCGAGCGCGTAATGTAGTTCTTAATGGGATAGGCGAATAGAAAATCAGTTTGATTGATATGGTTTGTTTTCAATTGACGAACAGGGGAAATGGCTCGGGGAGATTAGGATTGAAGGAAATGAGGTTCGTCTAAGAATGAGGCTCGCCTAACGGAGATAGAACACGGAGACGCTTAACTTTAGATTTATACATCGGCTGACCCCTTTAGTGCGGTGACATCAATCTCGATTTTGACGATTGGATCAAGGAAGCTTGCCACGAACGTCGTCAGGGCAGGTCCGACCGGTTTGAGATACCTCCCAACAATTGGCGCTACCAAGGTATCGTCTTCTAGATTGGCCATTATGATTCGCACTCGGACTACGTCTTTGAACGAAGAGCCGGCTTCTTTCAAAGCCCAGGAGATTGTGTCAAAGCATATTTCGGTTTGCTCTACAACGTCTTCAGGGGTTATTCCGGTATCATGATTTTTCCCTGTCGTTCCTGAGACAAAGACCCAATTGTCTACTACCAGCGCGCGGGAATACCCGACCAAAGTTTCGTAGTCTGAACCTGTAGATATTCTCTTTCTAGCCATGAGGAGCTCCTATTCATTAGTAAGACTACTTATATTATCGTATGCCTTATCAGTAAATCTACGTACATAGTTTACGAGAATTCGTTGATTAAGTGGCATCATTGGGCTTACCCCCGTATATATAGGTTTATTTTAAATCAACATCGTGATTGAACCAAATTGTCGAGAACGTTAATATATCTACCATCGTTGATGTCTCCACTGGAGAGTCAATCATGCACTAAAGTCAGTATTACCGGGAGGTAATTGTGGACGTAAATGCAAAACAAACTGCAGACGCTTGGGGTCTCGGCAAACTGAAAGAAGTGCTTGGCACTGGAAGTGAGCCTCATCTCATGACTGGCGAGCAGTATAGAGAAAGCCTCCGAGATGGCCGACGTGTAATTGATTCAAATGGAGAAATCGTTAATGATGTCACAACACACCCACATCTAAAGAGATCGGTTGATCTAATTGCTGAGACATTCGATTCTCAGTTTGACAGCGCTACACAGGAGATTACAACCTACAGGGATTTTCCGAATTCACCGCGCTACGCTAGGGGATGGCAGGTTCCGACTAAAAAAGAACATCTGTTAAAGCGCCGTCAGACCTTAGAGTTAAGTACGATGAAAACCCTAGGAGTTTTTGGCCGACCTCCCGATTATGGTTCAACTTGGGCTATGGGCTTTCTTTCTATTGCAGACAAAATTGAATCCGATAATCCGGCCTATGCCGAAAATGTTCGTAACTTCATCGAGCTGAGTCGTAACCACAACCTAATCAGTGCTGATGTCGGCATAGATGTTCAGTCGGACCGTCGTATTCCGCGAGCGGAAAAATCTTCGCGGCTACATGTTGTTGAGCAGCGGCCTGACGGTCTTGTTTTATCTGGCGCAAAGGCATGTGCCAGCATCGCGGTAATGGCTCATTTCAGCACTGTAGCAACTGTTTTCACGCCAGATATGCAAGATGTCGACGCAATCTTTTGTGCAGTCCCAATTAATGCCGAAGGCTTAACTTTGTTGCTGAGAGAGCCCACGGTTGATCCCGGCAGTGAGACCGAGGATCATCCACTGAATTCCCGAGGCGAAGAGCTTGACAATCTTCTTATATTTGACCACGTTTTTGTTCCTAATGAATTTATCTTTGGGTACAACAATAAAGTTTTGTTAGAACTTTATTCCGAATTCAGTGTTTTGGCCTTTTGGCATATCTTGGCGCGATTGGCTTATCGAGCTCAAATTTTCGCCGCGGTGGCGCAAACCATTGTTGATATCTTAGGGACTGAAAGCGTGCAGTCTGTAAGAAACTCAGTTTCTGAAATCATTGAATATGCAGCAATGCTGAAAGCAGCAGTGGTTGCGTCGGAAGCAGATGCATATCTGAGAAATGAAGTGCTTATTCCTAGCAACGAATACCTTATTCCTGGAAGGCTCTTGTCTACTGAGTCCTATCCACGCGCACTCCATTTACTTCGCGATTTGAGCGGGCAAGGGATCGTCAGTCGCTGGCCCAAAGGTGTATGGGAAAATCAAGAGATGAGGAAAATATTAGAGGAATATCTTCCTGGAATTGGTGTCACAGCGCGCGAAAAAAATCGTTTCTTTAATTTCGTCTGGGATCTATGCTGTAGCGGTCACTCGGCTCGTGTTGCAATGTTTGAGCATAATAACGCCACACCACCAGCCGTAATCCGAGAGGCTGTCTACAAAAATTGGAAACAAAGAGAAGAAATGTGTAAGCTTGTCCGTAGCTATGCTGGAATTAATCCAAATCGTGTGGAAACATAGGTATTGTGATCAAAGCGATCAAATTTCGTCTTGACTAGTTTAAAGTTATGTAGTTTTGATTTTACAATCAATTCGAAAGCTAGAGTAAAACCAAAAGATGGAATCGTTTGAAGAAGATTATGCGGTCGAACAAGCTGGATCACATGGATCTTTTTAAGACCAAGCTAGCTGAATAGTTGTATTTTTTTAATTTTTCAATATCTAGGAGGGTACATGAAAAACAAGTATGGAAAACCTTCGGCCGATACCGGCCTTGTTCGCTTGCGCAACATGGGTATGTCGCGTCGGCAGTTTGGTAAGTCTATTTTGGGTTCCGCTGTAGCAGGGATGACGTTTGGATTCCCTTTGAGTGCGTCGGCTGCAACAGGCATCTCATATATGGGGTGGCAAGGGTACGACGACGCTGCCAAAGTCGGGGGCTTTTTAGATAACAATGACATGTATCTTGATCTTACCTATATGGAATCTCAGGAGATGCTTTATACAGCACACGGTAGTGGTGGCCGGGGTAATTTAGATCTCTCAACTCCTGTCGATTTTCATATGCCGTATATGGTAGCGGCTGGTTTGTGGGAACCGCTGGATATGAGCCTTATCCCCAACATGAGTGAAATGTTTCCCGATTTTATTGATATGCCAAATTTAAATATTAACGGAAAAACATATGCCGTACCGTTTGCGTGGGGATCTTTACCGTTGATGTATAACGCAGATGTAATAAAAGAAGCGCCGACTAGTTGGTGGGATCTGATGGACCCCAAGTACAAAGGAAAAGCAACGGTCACGGAGGACTCAACTGGTGTTTTGATGACTTTCGCGATGATGGCGACAGGCACCCGAACTCCTTGGAATCTTACGAAGGAAATGGCTGAGAAGACACTTGAATTAATGGTTAAGTTCAAGAAGGAACAAGCGTTGACGATAGCACCAGGATATGGTGAGTTAGCCGGACTGCTTGCCAGTGGTGAAGTTGTTATTTGCCAAGGTTGGGAACCGGTCAGTCAGTGGACTGGAGAAGATTCACCACCGATCAAGTGGGCTTACCCGAAAGAGGGCGTTGTGAATTTTGTCGATACTTATGCGATATTCGCGGATGCGCCGAACATCGAGTTAGATCATAAGATCTTAAACCATGTTATTTCTGCAGAAGCACAAGCTGCAAATGCTGAGATGAACGCGTGTGCTGTTACCAATAAGAATGCCGTGGACCTCCTTACGGATACCACTCGCGCTTTTTATCCGTACGATGATGTCCCTGGGTGGTTTGAAAGAGCTGGCGGACATTACACTATGTTCCCAGAGGATCATGCAGAATATTTGTCCTATGACCAGCTTCTTGAGTACTGGGAAGATTTCCTCAAAGCTTAATTTTGTAAAACAAATATTCGAAGTTTGAATCACTGAGCCAGTCAGCAGGGTTAATAACAATTAGCCCTGCTGGAGTCGGCTCAAATTTGTTTCAGGACAACAGTGAATCAGAATACCGACCATCCTCTGGTCCAATTGACCGCTGTGACTAAACAATTTGGCCACACCGTTGCGGTACATCTACTTGAACTCACGATATCAGCAGGCGATTTTCTTGCCATCCTTGGCCCGTCCGGTTGCGGTAAGACTACTTTATTGAACATGATTGCAGGATTTATGTTGCCTGATTCCGGCACTATTGAGATAGATGGTGTCGATGTGACACGACATGGGCCGGAAAGGCGACCAACGAATATGGTGTTTCAAGGATATGGTCTTTTTCCGCACATGAACGTAAGACAAAACGTGGCATATGGTTTAAGACTGCGAAAGATGCCGCGCGCGAAAATAGACCAGAGAGTGAACGAAATAATTGAACTTGTTGACTTGAAAGGTTTTGAGGATCGTAATGTCACTCAACTATCCGGCGGTCAAATGCAGCGAGTCGCGCTCTCGCGCGCTCTTATTATGCGGCCTAAAGTGCTGTTGCTAGATGAGCCTCTTGCCGCATTAGATCTCAAACTGAGAAAGTCGATGCAGGAGGAGCTTCGACGGATACATCAATCCATTGGCGGAACTTTTGTATTCGTGACTCATGATCAGGAAGAGGCGATGTCTCTTGCGAACCGGATTGTTATAATGCAGGACGGTAAGTTGATTCAAGAGGGAACCGCGCGAGAAATCTACGACAGACCTAAAACTCGTTTCGTTTCAACGTTTATAGGAGAAGCCAATCTATTTTCTGGCTATCGTAAAGATGATAAGGTTGTGCTCGATATCGGTTTAACATTTTCGAATGCCGGGCCCGATGGGCATGTAGATAATGTAGTTCGCCCTGAGGCCATTACAGTCTCTCACTCATCGGGATCCATTCAGAATGATCTCATGACATTGAAAGGTAAAATTGACGACATCATTTTTCTTGGACCTTATATCAATTGTCGCATTACAGCTGCTAAACGGATGGTTACTGTACTTGTTTCTAGCTCCTCTCTTCCAGAAGGAATGACATCAGGAAGTGATGTCTTTTTAGCTTGGAGGCCGGAAGATAATACGGTGATCAATGAAAAATGAAATCCTATCGCGCAACAACGATATCCCTATTAATTCCGTCCTTTAGCATTTTTGGCTTTATTTTTGTGGCTCCGTTGTTATATTTTTTTGTTGTTAGCTTTTGGAGAAAGAAGCGGTTTCAATTAATCCCTGATGCTACCATCACTAACTATGTTCAAGTACTTGAGGAGTACACTCGGCCCTTATGGTTCACGTTTGGGGTTGCAACCATTATCGGTTTAGTGACCACAATCCTCGCGTTTGTGTTTGCCTATGTTATTCGATTCAAATCTGGCCGATACAGCCTCCATCTTCTTTTTCTTGTATTAATTACTTTGTTTGGCGGGTACCTAACAAAAATCTATGTCTGGAAAACCATCCTTGGCCAGACAGGAATTCTAAACACCGCATTGATGATGTTAAACATTATAGATGAGCCGATCATGATGTTCCTATTTAACCCTATGGCAGTTGTTATTTCCCTCGCTCATTACATGTTGCCGTTAGCGGTATTGCCGATCTATGGCGCTCTTCGTTCTATTGACGAAACCTCTTTGCGAGGCGCGTTGGATCTTGGCGCTAGCCGTTTCCGAGTCTTTTGGGATATCGTATTGCCGCAGTGCCAGATGGGGATCATGGCAGCTTTTACGTTGACATTTCTTTTTGCTGCGGGAGATTGGGTAACACCAAAGTTGGTGGGCGGGCCGTACACGTCGATGATTGGCACGTTCATCCAGTATCAGTATGGCAGTCGGTTTAATCAGCCTCTTGGTTCAGCCATGGCGTTTACTGTTATAGCCATCAGTTTGTTGATATTAGTCACAATCGCATTAGTTGGAAAACGTATTCTTAAGCCAAGATGAATCAGTTGTCGACAATTATTTGGCGTGTCGCCGGCGGTGCAATCTTGGTGTTCATGGTTGGCCCTCTTTTTGTACTAGCGTTGTTTGCTTTTAGCGATAAGACTCTTTTGAGTTTTCCTATCACCGGTTTAACGTTGGACTGGTGGATCAAAATCGCTAATACCCCAGCTTTCTGGGCCGCTTTTGAAAAGAGCATCATTATTACCAGTGTGGTTGGTTTCGTATCGACTATTGTCGGAACAATGGCAGCTAATGCACTTGCGCAGATGCCGAAACGTGTTGCGGGATTGTCAATGGCGTTGGTGACGTTGCCCGTAATGTTGCCTCCGCTAGTACTTGCGGTCGCACTCGCAAACTACTACGCCACACTCGGAATTAAATTTGGACTTCTTACGGTTATTGCTGGACATCTTGTTTTCACTCAGCCGTTTGTTATTCTGATTGTTCATGCACGCTTATCAGGTTTTGACTATGCCATCGTGAATAGCGCACGTGATCTTGGAGCATCGCCCATTAAGGCGTTTTTTACTATTACATTTCCGATTATTCGATCGACGATCATAGGTGCTGCGTTGGTGGCAATGGCGCTGTCACTAGATGAATTTGTTGTTACTTATCTTACGATTGGAAAAGGTTCAACTCTTCCACTTTACATGTGGGGGCTTATGCGAAGGGGTGTTAATCCCCAGATCAATGTGGTTTCGCTCGTGTTGATCACGCTGACGATAGGGGCTAGCCTTCTTGCGCTTAGGGCGACGCGTTATCGAGGTTGAACTACGTGTCGCCCCCTAAAATTTACACATCTAAAACATGCTTAAACACCACGTATTTTGGGAATAGGAGATAGAAATGACTCACGGAAAATTTACGATGATAGAAAATCCAGTGCCTTGGCCAAATGGCGCCCGTTGCGCTGCTGCCTTTACCTGGGATATGGATGCCGAGAGCATTTTGCACTTGGCTCATCCCGATGATGCCGATACCCGTGTTTCGACAATGACAGATTTACGCTATGGTCCTCAGATTGCAGTGCCGCGTATTTGCAGAATGTTTGAGAGCTACGATATCAAACTGACATTTTTCGTGCCTGCCTGGTGCATAGAGGAACACCCCGGAGCTGTAGATAGAATGATGGAGGGCGGGCATGAGATAGCGCATCATGGATTCATGCATGAGTTACAAAATACTTTTACTAAGGAGCGTGAAAGATATTGGTTTGAGCGATCGTTCGAAATTATTGAAAGAGTTACCGGTAAAAAGCCTCGAGGACACCGAAGTCCTTGGGGCGCTTTTTCTAAGAATACGACTGAAATTCTTTCAGATTTTGGCATCCTTTATGACTCCTCTATTCAGGGCGATGATGTTCCCTACGTGATCAAAGACAAAAATTATCGTGAGGTTATTGAATTGCCTGTCAAATTTACTATTGATGACTGGCCGCAATACGTTCACAGCGTCGATCTAGACTATATGATGCCAATCAAGGCGCCTGATGAAGCGAAAAAAGTTTATATGGCAGAATTTGAAGCTGCATGGAAATATAAAACCTTCTGGCAAGTTGTCTGGCATCCTTTCGTGTCGGGGCATGTTGCTCGTATAGATTCAATTGTGTCAATGATCGAGGAAATGCAAGATAAAGGCGGCGTATGGTTTGCGACTTTAGAGGAAATCGCAGTGCATGTTCGGAAACTTATTGATAAGGGTGAATATACGCCCCGTATTCAGACAATGCCAATTAAGGAAGGAAGAATTTCAGATATCCCAGACCCTTCCGTGTCAGGATAGCCTGTTTTTCGATGCTGTTTAGTAATTAATCTAACGGTGAAACTGATATGTGTTCGTTGTGTGGCAGCCTGATTAATAATAATCACTGGTCTGTGCGGAGGAAGAATGCTTCTTCTCGGAAAGCTGAAAGGCGCGCCCAGATTCATTTTATTAACCAGATCCTTAAACATTATGGAGCGCGGATTCGACAACTTGGAAATTACGGGTATCTCTTAACAGGATCGAATCGCTCATCGCAATTAATTGAAGATCTCACGAAACTTTGGTTGGAGATAGAAAAAATACCGGGTGTTAAGTGTGATCCTCTGGATCCTAAATTGATTGAGATGATGTCGATAGAGTGATGCAGAATTTACTACACCTCAGGGAGGGAACTCGGATCCCGGTAGTTGTGATTACTGGATTTCTCGGTAGCGGCAAGACCACCCTTCTTCAGAAACTTTTGAGCTCGCCTGAGTTTAGCAAAACTGCTGTGCTAGTAAACGAGTTTGGTGAGATAGGTTTAGATCATCACCTTATTGAAAAGACACAGGAGAGTATTGTTACGCTTGTTAACGGATGCATTTGTTGCACTATCCGAGAGGATCTCACCGTGGTAATTAAGGATTTGCTGAGTAGGCGAGAAAATCATCAAATACCTTATTTTGACCGGCTTGTAGTGGAGACGACGGGGCTTGCTGACCCAATCCCTATCATTCATACGCTAACTACCGAACCAGGCGTGATGGAGTATTTTGAAGTTGCGACGGTAGTTACAACTGTCGATGCGGTTAGTGGAGCGAAGACTTTATCTGCTTATCCGGAAGCGGAAAAACAAGTTGCGCTAGCTGGCCATGTTGTAATCACGAAGGAAGACTTGGTTGATAATTCTATTTTAGGTGAAGTTACAGCCCGAATTAAGATTCTTAATGCATCAGCAACGATACTAGTTTTGCCTTTGATGAAGATAGATTCGAAAGTATTACTCGATTCGAATGATTACAATTTTTCGAATGATCGATTAGGCGTACGTTCTTGGATGAACTACGAGAAATTCGAAAGTACGGAAGGGCTTTGCGACACGCAAGCAAGGGGGCAACGTTTAGGCGCGTCTCACACCACGCGAATCTCTTCCTTTTGTCTTTCGTTTGACAAAAATATGGATTGGACTGCATTTGGGATCTGGATGACGATGCTTTTACATAGCCGGGGGGAGGATATTTTGAGGGTAAAAGCACTGCTTAATGTTGACGATATGGAGGGTCCCGTCGTTTTTCATGGCGTACAGCATATTGTTCATCCGCCAATTCATCTTGACAATTGGCCTGATGGAGACAAGAGATCACGGATCGTATTTATTGTCCGTGGTATCTCTCGAGAGGAGATAGAAACTTCTTTATTGGCATTTAACTCCGCAGCTAAAACGATGAAATTAGAGAAGGGTTCGAAGTGTGCCGATATTTCTATCAGTTCTGGTCTTCAAATCGGAGGCCGACCTTTTCTCAGGAGAGGCGCTCCATCGTGGATGAAGTAGTTACTCTTAGAGACCGCCCGATTCAACCACTCTCGCACTTCTCCAAGACTTCGTTTAATGAGAGTATTTTACGCTTATTGAAACTTCCTAATCCTCTTTTACTTTAAATTTATTATCTAAAAAACATTACAGGCATCACTTTTCGAGTGGCGCTAATATGCAACCATGGCATTTCGTTGTAGTTGCCAACCCTAAGGTTAGGATCCATATTAGAGAAGCTGCGGAACTGGAAGAAAAGAAATTTTACAGCCACCGAGCTTCTGCTGAGTGCCTTGAAGCTCTAGCTCCACTTGGGAGAAATCAAAACAAACCATTTCTCGAGTCTGGCTTCTTGCTTGATAGCTATCTTCCTCAAGAAATTTTCGTATGCAAAAAGTGGTAAAAGGCTGAAAAACTACTATACAGCAGAATCGGTTGGAAGGGCTTCCGGACTATTAATCACAGCGTTACATTATTCCGGGATAGCTACATTAACGTATACCCCAAGTCCCATGCGGTTTCTCAACGAGATCTGAGAGCGACCAACAGATGAAAGACCGTATTTACTATTGGTTACTGGATTTCCGGCACAGGGGGTGACAGTTCCAGATGTTAAACGTCATGAACTGACAAATATTGCAAGTTTCGTAAATTAGTGGGGCAAATTGTTTCACCCTAGTCGGTCGACAAGCTATATCAGTATTATCTTATAGTTTTACTCTAGTACTTTCTTTAAATTATGGCGTATCCTATTGAGATACAGGCACTTTGTAGGGTTAGATTGACAGTCACACTACTAACTATAAAAAATGGGAGTCTAAACACCTCCCGGTATTCGTCTACAGAGCATCTCAATCGCTCTGTTCGAAGGCTATTACTTCCCCACCCCATCGATAATAATATTGCTACCACATACTGAGACCTTTCAGGCTTTGTAACTCCCATTTCGCATCCAAAGATAAGAGTTATTGAGAGGGAGGAAGTTCGAATAGATCAAGAGAGGATGAGGAAACTCTTTTCTAACGTTGGTGGGGCAGATAGCCTACCACGGCAGATGCTCCAGCATCACTAAGCACAATTGTCGATTACAGTATGGCGCAGATCCACCTCCATAGACATCCGATATGCTGATCCCAAATTCAAATTATCTTTGGAAATTAATACATTTCATTCGTTTCTCAAATCGACGAATGCAAGACCAAGACACATTTAAATCGAGCTCAATTAACTATTCTTTCAGCCTTTTTAACCCCAGAATATTCGCTGAATTCTATCTAAAGACAGTAATATATTTTGTTTATGACATGTTATCTGACGAGAGTTTAGAAAGATTACGAAAGATTGACAAAAGGAATAGACATGGAAATCCTATTACCATTAAGAAGAATGGCGATGAAGTTTGTATTGATTATTTGCAATCAGCGTTAGAGTTAGAATTTTTGACCGATCACTTTGCGTTTGACCAGTCGATAGATAGAGTTGTGGAAATCGGGCCAGGCTACGGTAGAACTTGTCATGCAATTTTGTCAAATTGTGCAATACAAGAATATTTCATAATAGATTTACCAAAAGGGGTGGATCTGTGTCGAAATTATTTATCGAAAGTATTAAGTGAGCAACAATTTTCTAAGATTTGATTTATAGAAATCAAGAATATCAACGAAGTGGAAATATTAGAGTTTGATCTGTGTATAAATATAAATGGATTTGGCGAAATGGGAATAGAAACAACTCGTTGTTATTTGACGTTTGTTGATAATTCTTGTCGAAATTTTTTCACAAAAAATGCGGTTTGCAATCCAATAGTGGGTGATCGGTCGCGGATTGAGCGTTATGGGTGGTCA
>Ga0114993_10003550_pt1 | contig 16079 bp, 17 predicted proteins | sample ArcticOcean_MG_C_FD_87042 | JGI IMG/M metagenome (GOLD analysis project Ga0114993, IMG submission 87042) | Marine microbial communities from western Arctic Ocean - ArcticOcean_MG_CB2_150 | ecosystem: Environmental > Aquatic > Marine > Oceanic | place: Arctic Ocean: Canada Basin | collected...
CAGACGAGCCAGAAAATGAGCGTGCCGTTCTTGGGCGCGATTCCCATCGAACTCGCTGTGCGCCAAGGCGGAGACACCGGAACCCCGGTCATGTCCCAAGGGCTGGACTCCCCGGCAACACAGGCTTTCCGCACCATTGCCGAAAATGTTGTCCGTTCGCTGGAAGCCCTTTGAACGCTTGCGCCTACTCCGGAAAAACTGGAACAGTTGCATACGACACTCCCTGTAGCATACACTGGCTGTCGTATATGATCTCCATAACTTGCCCCCCGGGCGAGGCGTAGCGAAGACCCGGACTCCATCTGATGACGAGCATGACCTCCGCACTCACCGTTGATTCCCTCTCCTTCAGCTACGGCAAGAAACCCGCGCTAAACAGAGTGTCTTTTGGGATCGAACCCGGAGACTTCACGGTGCTGCTGGGGCAGAATGGCGCGGGCAAGTCCACGCTGTTCTCCCTGATCACCCGCCTTTACAATCCGCATTCCGGTTCCGTTCGCATTTTTGGACATGACATCCGCACCCACTCCACCGCAGCTCTCAAACAACTTGGCGTGGTGTTCCAGCAGCGCACGTTGGACATGGACCTGACCGTTCAGCAGAACCTCCTGTACTTCACCGCGCTCCACGGAATCAACAGCACACACGCCAAGCAACGCAGCACACAAGAACTGAGCCGACTGGGGTTGGAGGAACACCGCCACGAGAAAATCCGGCAACTCAGCGGCGGGCAGATGCGGCGGGTGGAAATCGTGCGGGCCTTGCTGCACCAACCGCAGTTGATGATCTTGGATGAACCCACTGTGGGGCTGGACTTGATCAGCCGACAAACGATTTTGGAACACGTCCGGAAGTTGTGTGAGCAGGAACAACTGGCCTTGCTTTGGGCAACCCACCTGATCGACGAGGTGCTCCCCACCGACCGCGTGGTGATCCTCCACAAGGGCGAAGTCATTGCCAACGGATGGGCGCAGGAAATTGTCGAGCAATCCGGAACACAGGACATCCGAGAAGCTTTCCAAAAACTAACACGCCCCCGGAAAAAGCCAGCCACCTCGTGAAACCGATTCATTACCTACGCTGCTTCGGGGGCATCATCCAGCGGGAGTTTCTGCGCTTTCTTCAGCAGAAGAGCCGCTTCTTCGCGTCCTTGGTCCGCCCCTTGGTCTGGCTCTTCATTTTTGCGGCCGGTTTCAGGGCGACACTGGGTGTCTCGATCATTCCACCCTACGAAACCTATATCCTCTACGAGGTGTACATCACTCCGGGATTGCTGGGGATGATCCAGCTTTTCAACGGAATGCAGACCTCGCTCTCGATGGTGTATGACCGCGAGATGGGCAGCATGAAAACGCTGCTGACCAGTCCGCTGCCACGCTGGTTTCTGTTGACGAGCAAGCTCTGCGCGGGTGTGTTCATCTCCATCCTGCAATCCTTGGTGTACCTGTTGATCGCATGGTTTTGGGAGGTCGAAGCCCCATTGATGGGCTACCTCGCTGTGCTACCGGCACTCTTCCTCTCCGGATTGATGTTCGGAGCCTTGGGGCTGTTCATCTCATCCGTGGTCAAGCAACTGGAGAATTTCGCGGGCGTGATGAATTTCGTGATCTTCCCGATGTTCTTTGCCTCCTCCGCGCTCTATCCCCTGTGGCGCATGAAGGAGTCGAGCATCCTGCTTCACGACATTGCCGCCTACAACCCCTTCACTCACGCCGTTGAACTGATCCGCTTTGCGCTCTACGGTCAACTCAACACCTTTTCCTTGACCTATGTGGCCGTCTGCACTTTAGTGTTTCTGACACTTGCCATCTGGGGTTACGATCCCACCCGGGGCACCCTTGCCCGACGAGGAGGAAATTGAGACTCTGGCTCATCCCTGAGAACAAGAGCAGGTACTCAGGGAGACAAACCTGATGATCTCACTCAAGCACCAAGTTTTTGCAACCCTGTTTCTGGCAGCACCTTTAGCCTTCCTCGGTGAAGTCGCAGAAGCAGAGGAGCGGGGGCTTGTGCTGTCACTTTCCTGCACGGCTTGTCACGCTCCTGACGATGACAACTCAGGAGCGATTCCCACGCTAAGCGGCAAGTCAGCCCAAGAGTTGGAGATTGCACTGCGGCAGTTCCGGAATGGCACACGGAAGGCCACCATAATGGACCGCATTGCCAAGGGATACACCGATGCGGAAATCCGGCAACTCGCCCGTGCCCTCGCCCAACGCAAGCCATGACCCCTTCCACTCACAACTTGACTCGCAGAAACTTCGGGAAGCTGGCCGGAGCCACCAGCATGGCTGTGGCCGCTCCACAACTTCTGCTGGCCGCAAAGCGCAGGGTGGTCGTGGTTGGTGGAGGATTCGGCGGGGCAACCGCAGCGAAGTACCTCAAGCGGTTCGATTCCAGCCTTGAGGTCACTCTCGTCGAGCCGAAGCGGACCTACCATACCTGCCCTTTCAGCAACCTTGTGTTGGGAAATCTCAAGGGCTTCGGTGAGCTTGCCCAGCATTACAAGACGCTCGAACACAAGTACGGCATCCGGGTGATTCACGCCCGTGCTGCTCGCGTCAAGCCGGGAGTCGTGCTGCTGGAGGATGGGGTCAAGCTGCCGTTTGAGCGAGCCGTGGTCGCTCCCGGAATTGATTTCCGTTTTGACAAGATGGCGGGCTACGGGGAATTTGCTGTCGAGGCCATGCCCCATGCGTGGCAAGCGGGGGAGCAAACATCGCGGCTGCGGCAGCAGCTCGCAGCGATGCCGGAGGGCGGCACCGTGATCATTTGCCCTCCGGAGAATCCGTACCGCTGCCCTCCCGGACCCTACGAGCGGGCCAGCTTGATTGCCCACGACCTGCGTCATCACAACCCCAAAGCCAAAATCCTCATCCTCGACTCCAAGGAGCAATTCTCCAAGCAGCAGCTTTTCATGGACGGCTGGCAGCAGCACTACGGGGAGATGATCGAGTGGCGGCAGGGCAGTGCTGGAGGCCGACCACTGGAGTTGGACGTGCGGGGAATGCGCGTTCGCACCGAGTTCGGCTGGGAGTACGGGGATGTGATCAACTTCATCCCTGCGCAGCAAGCTGGGAAGGTTGTCCGCATCTCCGGACTCGCCGACGAGAGCGGTTGGTGCCCCGTCCATGCGGAAACCTTTGAATCCCGACACTTGCCCAACGTCCACCTGCTTGGCGATGCCAGTCTCGCAGGAGCGATGCCCAAGTCAGGTTTTGCCGCCAACAGCCAAGCAAAGGTGACGGTAGCAACGGTGGTCGCTCACCTGCGGCAAGAGAGTCCGGTCCCGCCGTCTTACCTCAACATCTGCTACAGCTTCGTTACCCCGGGCCACGCGATCTCTGTGGCGGGAGTGTATCGTGTCGAGGACAGCGAGATTGTCAGCGTGAAAGGGGCTGGTGGTGTCAGTCCCAAGGATGCACCCGAATCACTACGGGCACGGGAGGCCGCATACGCCCAGAGTTGGTACGAGAACATCACCACAGATGTGTTCGGATGATCCCCGTGCCACGGCAAGAGTGCATCTGAGTCCTCGTTCTGCAACCTTCCCAAAAGTTCCTTGGAGAATCCTACGACCTGAATTCAAGCTGGACTGATCCGATCCTCAAAGAGTTGCTCCCTTCCGCTTCCCGCAAAAGCATCCGACTGCTCAATTTGCACCCGTCTGATGGGATAACGACAATTAAAGATAAGATTCCGTGAGAATTTTTGCAGCAACTGTGAGAAGGTTAGGCTCTGTCGTGCTCATCCCATTGGGCTTAAAGGCTCAGGGCTGAGTCTATTCTTCAACACAAACTCAGGAAAACGAAATGGCTATCTCCATACATCCTTCGGTTGATAACGGCATTAAGCCCGCAGTGGAAGGCTTTTCAGGCGGTACGCTTAAATGCGCTTGTGCAGATAATCCAGTGGTCGTGGCCATCTCCAGTCAGACCGCTCACAATCATGTGTGTGGCTGTACGAAGTGCTGGAAGCCGGAGGGGACGGTGTTTTCACAGATCGCCGTGGTGTCCCGAGACAATGTCAGCGTCACTGAGAATGGAGACAAGCTTGAGATCGTTGATCCGAGCGCGGCCATTCAACGTTACGCCTGCAAGGGATGCGGTGTGCACATGTACGGGCGGATCGAAAATCAAGGGCACCCCTTCTACGGACTGGATTTCGTCCACTCTGAACTGTCCGATGAGGATGGCTGGTCCCCTACGGAATTTGCAGCCTTTGTCTCCTCGATCCTCGAGTCCGGAACGGATCCCAACGACATGGGTGCGATCCGAGCAAGGCTGAAGGAGATTGGCCTTGAACCCTACGATTGCCTGTCTCCCCCGTTGATGGACCTCATCGCCGCCCACACCGCCAAAGGGTAAGCGGTTGATCCCCATCTGAACCTGCTGGCTTCGGATCATCTTTCCGAAAGCAGGTTCCGCTTGCACCGTTCTGGGATTCGTCAACAATGACTCCCGCGCTCGCTACCGAGCGTGTCCACAAGCCATCCCGCCAGAGATTCTTTCAGCACGGCAGGGTGGGGATGTTTTGCAACCAGAATGAGGGGAGGCCGATGAGCATTGCACTGCAGCAATCCCGTCCTGACCGGGAAGCCGTGGAGAGCATCGAGGACAAGGTGGTCTTCGGGAACACCGAGCATGTCGAGTTCTCGATCTACAATACGAGCGTGCAGGCTAAAGGGGTGGTGTTCAAGTCCTCCAGCCCGCTCTACTGCGGGATGCTCTGCGGCAAGAAGATCGTCCACACAGACGACTCCTCTTTCGAGTTTGTTCCGGGTGAATCCCTGATGATCCCCGCACACGATGAGGTGACGATTGACTTCCCCCACGCCGACTTGGAGGCACCCACCAAATGCCTCAAGGTGGAGATCGACCCGGGTCGGCTGAACAAGATCATTGCCCAACTCAACGAGCAGGTGGCCCGCGTCGAGGAATCCGAAGAGTGGCGGTACGAAGACCACCACTTCCTCCATTTTCCCAACACCCCTCACATCGACAAGATTCTTGAGGGACTGGTGCAAGTCAGCCGAGAACAACACATCTTCCAGCCCGCGTTGTTGGACATCAAGGTGATGGAACTGATCATTCGGGTCTTGCAGCTGCAATCCGTGATCCGGCTGCTGAAGCACAGCAAGCCCCTTGCAGGAACCCACCCCTTGGCCCACCTCGCCGAGTACCTCAAGACCCATCTGGAACAACCCCTCTCCATGAAACAGCTTGCCCGCGAAGCGCACATGAGCATCGCCCAACTGTTCCGCCACTTCAGGAACGAATTTGGGATGACCCCCGTGCAGTACATCAATGAACTGCGCATTGAGCGGGCAAAGCACCTCCTCCACCAGCCGAGGATCACGGTCACGGAAGTCTGTCACATGACGGGACTCAACTCCCTGAGCTACTTCATCCAGCTCTTCAAGAACACCATCGGGCTCACACCCAAGCAGTACCAGCACCAGATTGTCCGGAAGAGTACAGAGTCCCGCAACTGAAGAGGAATTACGCAGAATCTTCCGAAAAGCAGCGATCCGCCAAGACACACCGACTCTGATAGAATAAAGATAAATTATGATAGGATCGGGCTAGAAACCTGCCATCCAATCTGTAATGATTTTGTCTAGTTCATTCTGATCGGCTTCTTGTGTCCAAGGCCGCAGAATGCAGGTGGGTCGTAAGTAACGCGACTCAAAACTCCGGTCTGGGGTCGGGCAGTGCGCTGGTCGCATGGCCTCGTCACGCACGTTCACAGACTTGACTCTTTACATGGAGGAACCATGAAGCGATTACTTGTCACAATCTTAGGTTGTGCAATGGCCTTGCCGCTCGCAATGAGTGTGCAAGCCAACGAAGAGTTGCTGGTTATGCAGCAAAACCCGTCTGATTGGGTCATGCCCACAGGCAATTACGCCAACCATCGCTACAGCGAACTGGCGCAGATCCACCGGGCGAATGTCCATCGGCTGAAAGTCGCTTGGACGTTCTCAACCGGTGTGCTACGTGGTCACGAGGGTGGCCCGCTCATCATCGGAGACACGATGTATCTCCATTCCCCGTTTCCGAACAGGGTCTTTGCTCTCGATCTGAATGAGCCGGGCCGGATTCTCTGGGAGTACGTTCCCAAGCAGGATCCCAATGTCATTCCGATCATGTGCTGTGACACCGTCAATCGCGGCTTGTCCTATGCGGCAGGCAAGATCTTTCTTTATCAAGCCGATACGACGCTGGTTGCACTTGACGCAAAGACCGGTCGCAAAGTCTGGTCGGTGATGAACGATCCTCAGAACTTCAGGGTCGGGGCCAGCGGAACGAGTGCTCCGATGGTCTTCAAGGATAAGGTGCTCGTCGGCATCAGCGGTGCTGAGTTTGGAGTGCGTGGACACATGACCGCTTACGACATCAACACCGGCAAGAGGGTTTGGCGGGGCTGGACCACTGGGCCGGATCATGAGATGCTCATCGATCCGGTTACCACCACCTCGATGGGTAAGCCTGTCGGTAAGAATTCCAGCCTCAATAGCTGGAAGGGCGACCAATGGAAAATCGGCGGCGGCTCCTCTTGGGGCTGGTATTCCTTTGATCCGGAACTGAATCTGATGTATTACGGAACCGGGAATCCGAGTACTTGGAACCCGACGGTGCGTCCGGGGGACAACAAGTGGACCATGGCCATTTTTGCCCGTGATGTGGACACAGGCGTGGCCAAATGGGTTTATCAGATGACCCCGCATGACGAGTGGGATTTTGACGGCGTCAACGAGATGATCTTGGCTGACAAGAAAATCGACGGCCAAATGCGCAAGGTTTTGGTTCACTTTGACCGCAACGGCTTTGGTTACACGTTGGACCGTGCCACCGGTGAACTGATCGTTGCAGAAAAATATGATCCTGCCGTCAACTGGGCGACGCATGTGGACATGGTGACGGGGCGGCCGCAAGTGGTATCGCGTTACAGTACTGACCAGAATGGTGAGGATGTCAACACCACCGACGTTTGTCCGGCAGCTCTGGGAACGAAGGATCAACAACCAGCATCCTACTCGCCACGCACCGGTTTGTTTTATGTGCCGACCAATCATGTCTGCATGGACTACGAGCCGTTCCGTGTTTCCTATACTGCGGGGCAACCTTATGTCGGTGCGACGCTGAGTATGTTCCCGGCACCGGGTGGTGATCACATGGGGAACTTCATCGCTTGGGATGCCGTCAAAGGAAAGATTGTCTGGTCGAATCCGGAGCGTTTTTCGGTCTGGAGCGGAGTGCTTTCCACTGCGGGCGATGTTGCTTTCTACGGAACGCTGGAGGGCTACATCAAGGCCGTGGATGCCAACACTGGGCGTGAACTCTGGAGGTTCCGCACTCCGTCCGGCATCATCGGCAACGTGACCACCTACAAGCACGGCGGGAAGCAGTACATTGCGATCCTCTCCGGTGTGGGTGGCTGGGCTGGTATCGGTATGGCCGCAGGCTTGGAGAAGGACACCGATGGCCTCGGAGCGGTGGGTGGTTACCGCGCCCTGAACAACTGGACCCGGTTGGGTGGTACGCTGACCGTCTTCAGTCTCTAAAAACACCAATCTGCCGAGTGGCCTTCACGGTCACTCGGCCCCCGGCGGTGATTTCCATCCCTTGACCACCCTGCTGGGAAGCACTCTCCGGAACGGAAACCTCCCTACAGCCTTCTCTTCTCTGATTGATTTGCTCAAAGGTTGTTTCGGTTAAACTAAAGGGCTTCACTTATCCACACTCGTCAAACCAACCCGATGAAAATCACACCAAACGCCTTCCGCGCCCTCTTGTTGCTCGGAGCCACCGCGTTCCTCTGGATACCCACAACCGTCTCCGCTCAAGCTTGGGACATGAACATTCCGTACAACGTGAAGGAGGGGAAGATTGACTGGTATAGTTACAGTGGCTTCCGGCGCTACCACTCCGACTGCCATGTCTGCCACGGCCCGAACGGAATGGGTAGTTCTTACGCGCCGGGCCTGATAGACTCCATCAAGACCATGAGCTATCCGGAATTTCTGGCGATGGTCGTGGCCGGACGGATGAATGTGGGCACGGCCGATCAGAACGTGATGCCATCCTTCGCCAACAACCCGAACGTGATGTGTTACGTTGAACATATTTTTTCCTACCTCAAGGCCCGTGCCGCTGGTGTACTAAAACCCGGAAGACCACGCCAAAAACAACGCAAACCTCAAATTGCGAAAGATTCCGAAAACGCCTGTATGAACAGTGATGCTTGGAAGGACTCATGAAACTCACCAAAACACAACTCGCACCGGACGTTCCGGCGGAATTAACAATGACGAAAACCTACAAGGACCGCAGTCGTCCCGACCGCAATTTTGTGAAAAACTGTTGGAGCATAATTTTAATCTTCGGACTGCTGATTTTTGTTTCAACTCTATCTGCCCAGACTACGGAGGTGCGTGACCGCACGGCACTCCGCGTCTGTGCTGATCCGGGAAATCTCCCCTTTTCCAATGACAAAGAAGAAGGCTTTGAAAACAAGATTGCCAAAGTGGTTGCCGAGGAACTCCAAATACCGATACACTACACTTGGTTTCCGCAAACGCGGGGCTTCATCCGGAACACTTTGCGGGTGCGGAAGTGCGATCTTGTCATGGGAATCTCGTCAGCTCACGAACTTTTGCTGAACACCAATCACTATTATCGTTCCGTTTTTGTGCTGTTTTTCCGCAAGGATTCAGGAATTACCGGAACCCAACTTTCTGACCCACAGTTCCGCAAATTACGTATTGGCGTTGTCGCAGGGACTCCGCCCGCAAACTTGATGCTCAAGTATGAACTTTTCGACAATCATCGCCCATATCAATTAATTGTGGACACTCGAATTCAGAAATCTGGACGGGACATGGTAGCGGACGTGGCTTCCGGAGAGGTTGACGTGGGCTTACTTTGGGGGCCGATTGCCGGTTATTACATTGGTCGGCAAAATGTGAAAATGACGGTACTACCGATTCGGGATGAACCGGATATGCCGAAAATGAATTACCGGATTACGATGGGAGTCCGGCACGGAGAAATCGAGTGGAAACGGACTCTCAATAAAATTATTCGCAAACGTCAACAGGACATCAACCAGATTCTTATGAGTTATGGCCTGCTCCTCTTAGACCGCAAGGGAAATCCGATTATTGTGCCGTAATAACGATTCCGTTGATGAAAAAAATAATAGTACTTGTACTGAGCGGGATTTTGTTTTCCGGAGTCAATTCTTGTTGGGCCGTAAAAAAAAAGCAAACTCCAGAACAAGTAAAAATCGTCTATCTCACTCTCTTGGAAAAGTCGCGTCCCAAACTTTCAAACCTCGACTTGCCCATCGTAAACGAGGGGATTCAGGGCGGAGAAATCGGCATCCGTGATACCAACGGCACAGGCCGTTTTATGAATCAGGAATTTTCTTTGCAAACCATCAAAATACCATACAACGGTGATGTGATCGGCACATTCCGGAAATTGCAGAAGGAGGGCATTCAACTCTTTATTTTGAACATTCCTTCCAGAAAATTACTAGAACTTGCCGATCTTCCGGAAGCGAAGGAATCTCTGCTGTTCAATGTCGGTGCAACCGCTGATCGGTTACGTTACCAAGATTGTCGCACCAACATTTTGCACATTCTCCCAAGTGCGGCCATGCAAGCCGATGCGTTGGCGCAGTTTCTGATCAGTAAGCGTTGGAAAAAATGGTTTCTTGTGATTGGTCGTCGTGAAGAGGACCGTCTTTATGCGGCGGCAATGCGACGGGCGGCCAAGCGTTTTGGCGGAAAAATTGTCGCAGAAAAAATTTGGGAATATGGCCCCGATGCCCGCCGTACCGCACAAGCCGAAGTTCCGGTGTTCACACAAAGTGTTGATTATGATGTCTTGCTGGTGGCCGACGTGATCGGTGAATTTGGAGAATACTTGATGTATCGGACGTGGGAGCCGAAAGTCATTGCCGGAACTCAAGGATTAGTGCCGACAAGTTGGCATCGGACGCACGAACAATGGGGAGCGGTGCAGATGCAAAGTCGTTTTTTGAAAACTTATGGACGCATGATGACCCCGCTTGATTACAGCGTTTGGTCTGCGGTGCGTGCCATCGGTGAGGGTGCAACGCGCACCCGTTCCGTGAAATTCCGCAACATCCGCAATTACATTCAGGGAGAAAAATTTGTTCTGGCCGCTTACAAAGGGCAAAAACTGACTTTCCGAAAATGGAACGGGCAGTTGCGGCAACCGATATTGTTGACAGCGGCACGGGCGTTGGTCTCTGTTTCACCGCAACGGCAATTCTTGCATCAATTTTCACAAATGGATACTTTGGGTTATGATCGGCCTGAAGTAAAATGTGAAATGCAATAAACCAATTTAATGAATCGAGTATTCAAGAAAATACTGCCCGGCACAATGCTCGGACTGGGGATCATGTTCTGGGGGGCATCGGCTCAGGCTTACAAAGTTTTTGTTTCAAACGAAAAAGATAATACTATCAGTGTGATTGATTCTGATAGTTTTAAGGTGATTAAAACCGTTGAAGTCGGCCAACGACCTCGCGGCATCATTTTGAGCAAAGACAAACGCTACCTCTACATCTGTGCCAGCGACGATGATCATGTGGAGGTGATGGACACCGAAACTTACAAAATTATTGACACCTTGCCCTCCGGACCGGATCCGGAACTTTTCATTTTGCATCCGGACGGTGTCCGTCTTTACATCGCCAACGAAGATGATAATATGGTCACGGTGGTCAACGTCAACACGGGGCAGGTGTTGGTTGAAATTCCGGTTGGAGTTGAACCGGAAGGCATGGCGGTCAGTCCAGACGGTAAAACAATCGTCAACACTTCCGAAACGACCAATATGGCCCATTTCATCGACACCGAAACTTTGGAAATCACAGACAATGTTTTGGTAGACAGTCGTCCACGCTTCGCCGAATACACGGACGACGGAAAATTTATTTGGGTCTCTTCGGAAGTGGGAGGAACGGTCAGCGTGATCTCAAACAAAACACGGAAGGTTGTCCGGAAAATCACATTCCATGTTCCGGGTGTGCGCAATGAAGCGCTTCAACCTGTGGGAGTGCGGGTTACTCATGATCTCAAAACGGCTTTCATCGCTCTTGGCCCTGCCAACCGTGTGGCCGTTGTTGACACACAAACATTTGAGGTGAAGAAATACTTGCTGGTGGGCCAACGTGTTTGGCAGTTGGCATTTGATGCGGAGGAAAAATATCTCTACACGTCAAACGGGGTCAGCAATGACATTTCAGTTATTGATGTGGAAGATCTCAAAGTCATCAAGTCAATTGCCGTGGGCCGCTATCCGTGGGGGTTAGCGATCAAGTAGCCTACCCTGAACGGGGGCATTCTCGCTCACCGGGGAGGAAATTGGGACTCTGGCACAAGAGGACAGAGATGGGCATTCGACACTTGTGGTTCACCAACAGGAGGCTTCCAGCACTCACATTGAAGTCCCAAAGCTCCAAAGTCCCAAAGTCCCAAAGGGACCGGGCAGGGAGGGCAGGCTCCTTTGGAACTCTGCTCCTCTGGAACTTTGCCCTTTTCTTTCTGGCCTTGTGGATTGGGCTGCTGGCTCACCCCGCGCTTGGCCTCTCCGGAAGTCCCACGGACAAGAACTGGCCGTGCGTCCAGCGCAAGGTTCCGGAAATCTCACCGGGCATGATCTGGGTCGGACCACCGTTTGACGAACTCGCGGGAAAGTGGCTCAAGGATGCAGAGGTTGCCATGCTGGTGGAAGCGATTTCCTCCCGGAGAACTCCGCTGGAGGAAGGGAAACGGCAGGTTGTGGAATTTGCACAACAGTTGGGATCTGGACGAGATCACCGGTTGACGCTGGTGGCCAGCGGGATGCTGGAGACCATCAACCTGGAACGGAACCGCATCATCGGTAAGATCGAGAAGTTCACCGTGGCCCAGCGCAAGCTGGGAGACCGGATGGAGACGCTCGAACTCAAGCTGCGAGCCTTCCCTAGGAAAATGAATGCGGAACAACAGGAGGAATACGACGACCTGTTTTCCAAGAGAAACTGGTTCAAGCGGGCCTTTGAGCAGCGCGAGCAGTCCCTGAGCTACATCTGTGAGCAACCCGTCTTGCTGGGGCAGCGAGCCTTTGCAATGGGCCGGGAACTCATGCAACATCTGGAAGTGAAAACAAACCCATGATAAAGTGGTTAGGAGTTCTGCTGGCGGCAACAGGAATCGCAGGCACCGTCCTCGCGGCTCCTCCGCAGGTGGCGGTGTTCCGCTTCGAGCTGATTGATACCAGCGGGGGAGGTCAAAAGCCGGGACACACGGAATGGCTGGATGGTGTGACTCAAATCATTCGGGACGGCTTTGTCCAGTACGGGTTCTCCACCCCGGACCTGACCCCCGCCCAGGCTGAGATTGAGGATGGTGAACCGTTCTACGGCTGCAACGGCTGCTTTCTGGATATTGCCAAGCAGCACCAGTGGGACTGGGCGGTTGCCGGGGTGGTCCGCAAGGTCAGCGAGCTGATCCTGGGGATGCAGGTCATGGTGTTCGAAGCGGAGACGGAACGGGTGCTGTTCAGCCGTACCGTCAGTTTCCGGGGCGACAACTGGAAAGCGTGGGAACGTGCCGCCAAGTGGCTGGTGCGGCATAAACTGAAAAAACTGAAATTGTAATCGTCAACCTGCACTCAAGGAGGTGCCATGCAACGACGTAAATTTTTCCGGAATGCTCTGGGATGGGGGGCTGCGGCTCCCGTCCTCTGGGCGGGGCTGTGTTCGCCCATGCCGTTGTGGGCGGCTTGGGACGAAGCGGCTTTCCGGGAGGAGGATTTTGCGCGGTCCATCCAGGCCGTGTTTGGTAACACCCCCATCGAGGATTCCCCAGAGGTGGTCCTGAAAATGCCGGACCGGTGGCAGAACGGTGCGGTTGTGCCGATGGAGATCTCTACCACTCTGAAGGAAGTCGAATCCTTCACCGTGTTTGTGGCGAAGAACCCCACGCCTTTGACTGGGATCTACAAGCTCGGCAAGCATGTCGAACCCTTTGTCTCGACCCGCATCAAGGTGGATGGCCCTGGCACAACTCCAGTGCTGGTTGTCGTCAAGGCCAACGGAAAGCTCTACCGGGCGACCCACACGGTGCAGGTTATGGTTGGGGGATGCACTTGATCTCCCCGTCAGCGCAGTGAGCCGAGATGGCAGAGCAAAAAAAAGACAAACGCACCGTCCGCGTTCATGCCCGGGAGCAGGACGGAATCGTGCAGGTGAAGGCGCTGATCAGGCACCCGATGGAAACCGGCTTGCGCCGCGACCCGACCACCGGGGGATTCTGGCCGGAACACATCATCACCGAGGGAGTCGTGTGGGTCAACGGGGAACTGGCGCTGGAGATGCAGTGGAGCATCGCCATCTCTAGGAACCCGTTCATCGAATTCCGTTACCGGGGCAAGAAGGGGGACCGAATCGACCTCCGGCTGGTGGACAACTACAACACCGTCTTTGAAGGCTCCGGAGTGGTGCAGTAGGCCGACCGGAAATCGAAGTGACGCAAATGGCAGCCAATCCCTCGAACCAGCAGCATGTTCTTGGGCAGAGTCCGGAAACTTTCCGGACGGATTGGAGCCGCCGAAGGTTCCTGCAAACCAGCCTCGCTACTGGAGGGGCGGCAGGTGCCGGACTGCTAGGCGCAACTGCGGCCCTTGCAGAATCCCAAGGCTCCAATTTGCCTCCGCACACTCCTTCGTGGTCAAAGGAGTTGGGGGTGGGGGTGGGGGCTCCCTACGGGCAGCCCTCCCGTTTTGAGAGTGAAGTGATGCGCCGGGACATTGACTGGCTGTTTCCGGACGAGCGGGCCTCGGTGAACTTCACTCCCTTGCAGGACTTGCACGGAATCGTCACGCCCAACGGCCTGCACTTTGCGCGGCACCACGCCGGGGTTCCAGACATCAACCCTGACGAACATCGGCTGCTCATTCATGGACTCGTCCAGCGTCCACTGCTCTTCACGATGGATGAGTTGATGCGCTTCCCGTCGGTGTCGCGCATCCATTTCATCGAGTGTTCTGGGAACGGTACGCTGGAGTGGACGCAGGCTGTGATGCCGACGGTGCAATTCACGCACGGCATGATCGGCTGCTCGGAGTGGACCGGGGTGCGGCTCTCCACCCTGCTGGACGAAGTGGGGGTGGATCGGCAGGCCCGCTGGATTCTAGCCGAAAGCGCGGATGCCGCCGGACTTGCCCGCAGCATCCCGATGGCGAAGGCACTCGATGACGCGATGGTGGTCTATGCTCAAAACGGCGAGCGCATCCGCCCGGAACAGGGCTATCCGCTGCGCCTGCTCTGCCCCGGATTCGAGGGCAACGCCAACGTGAAGTGGCTGCGGCGCTTGGAGGTCGGCACCCGCCCGTGGATGACGCGGGAGGAGACCTCGCGCTACACCGACCTGATGCCGGACGGCAGTGCCCGCCAGTTCACGTTTGTCAACGAGGCCAAGTCGGTCATCACCTTCCCGTCCGGAGGCCAGCAACTGCGGGAGCGGGGCAGCTACGAAATCCGGGGACTCGCGTGGTCCGGACGCGGGAAGGTCAAGCGGGTGGATGTCTCGGTGGACGGTGGGAACAATTGGGAAACCGCCAAGCTCCAGCAGCCCGTCCTTTCCAAATGCCTGACAAGCTTCCGGATGACTTGGACGTGGCAGGGCGAACCGCTTTTGTTGCAAAGCCGGGTCATTGATGAAAGCGGTTATGTGCAACCGACCATTAGGCAATTGCGCAAGGTGCGGGGCACCCGCTCCACCTACCACAACAACGCGATCCAGACGTGGAAGCTGGATGTGGAGGGCAAGGTGAGCAATGTACAGATTTAAGATATTTTCCTCTCCCTTTTTTTCAAAGGGGGTCGGGGGGATTTTCATTGCTGTAATTTTAGGCATTTTCGCATTTCCGGTTTGGGCCGGAGACGGGCTGGTTTACGGATTGGGAACCCGAACCAACCCGGAGGAAATCGCAGGCTGGAACATTGATGTCGGGCCAGACGGTGCGGGATTGCCCCCCGGCAGTGCGACCCTGTCCGAGGGGCAGGGGATTTATGACATGAAATGCGCCCGCTGCCACGGAGTGTTCGGGGAAGGGGTGGCAGGCAAGCCCGTGCTGGCCGGAGGCATCGGCACCCTCGGCAGTCATGAGCCACAAAAGACGGTGGGCAGCTACTGGCCCCACGCCACTACCCTCTTCGCCTACATCCGCAGTTCCATGCCCTTCGACCGTCCCCGCTCCCTGACCGATCAGGAAGTGTACGCCGTCACAGGGTATGTGCTTTACCTTAACGAACTGCTGGAAGACATGGGGGCGGGAATCAACGCCCAAACCCTTTTACAGGTGGAAATGCCCAACCGGAATGGCTTCGTCGCCGATCCCCGACCGGATGTGGCCAATGCCGCCTGCATGACGGACTGCCTTCGGAACGCCCCGAAGCAGTGAAAGCGGAGTCGCGCTTTTTTCAATCGTGCCCACCACAGGCACCCAACAGGAGTTGATGATGAAAACACAAGCAGCCATCGCATGGGAGGCCGCAAAGCCTCTGGAAATAATGGAAGTTGATCTCGAAGGGCCAAAAGCCGGAGAGGTGCTGATCCGGAATGTCGCCACCGGAGTTTGCCACACCGACGCTTTTACACTTTCCGGAGACGATCCGGAAGGTTTGTTTCCGGCAGTGCTGGGACACGAAGGCGGAGCCGTCGTTGAAGAAATCGGTGCCGGCGTCACCAGCGTCAGCGTTGGCGATCATGTCATTCCGCTTTATATTCCGGAATGTGGAAAGTGCGATTTCTGCACGTCTGGGAAAACCAATCTCTGCCAATCCATCCGGATTACACAAGGTCAAGGCTTGATGCCCGATGGCAGCTCCCGTTTTTCTTACAACGGGAAAACATTGTTTCACTACATGGGAACCTCGACCTTCTCTGAATACACGGTGCTTCCGGAAATATCCGTTGCAAAGATCAACAAAGCCGCTCCGTTGGAAAAAGTTTGTTTATTGGGTTGCGGCATCACCACCGGAATCGGCGC
>Ga0114993_10003555_pt1 | contig 16068 bp, 17 predicted proteins | sample ArcticOcean_MG_C_FD_87042 | JGI IMG/M metagenome (GOLD analysis project Ga0114993, IMG submission 87042) | Marine microbial communities from western Arctic Ocean - ArcticOcean_MG_CB2_150 | ecosystem: Environmental > Aquatic > Marine > Oceanic | place: Arctic Ocean: Canada Basin | collected...
ATATGCATAGAAGATAAAATTTTTCCAAAACAAAAAAGATTACTTAAACATAGCAAACAATAATTACTTTATGAAAAAGATTTTGTTGCAAAAATTATTGCAGCAAAAACTGCAAAAAATAATCCTAATTTTATGATTATAGCTAGAATAGAGGCATTAATAGCTGGTCATGGAATTGAAGAAGCATTGAAGCGTGCAACAGCTTATGAAATTGCAGGTGCTGATGCAATATTAATTCATTCTAAACAAAATACCCCTGATGAAGTTTTTGAATTTTGTGATACTTGGAATGGGAATCTTCCAATTATTGCTATTCCTACATCATATCCAACTGTAACTTTAGATGAACTTCAAAATAATAATATAAAAATGGTAATTTATGCAAATCAATCATTACGAGCAGCTCATTGGGCAATGTTAGATCATCTAAAACAACTATCTACTGCAAAAAGTCTTAGTGATGTTAAAACAAATTTGACAACCATGGAGGATATATTTCATCTTCAAGAAATGTATGAGATTAAACAACAAGAATTAGATATTGAAAAAGATCTACAAAAATTGGGATACATAAATTGAATGAAAGAATACAACGTAAGTTATTTCATTATTTGAAAAAAAAAAAAATTGAAAATTTTGTAGGAGTTCCAGATTCTACATTAAAACATTTTATTGATGAATGTTTGAAAAATAATAATATCATAATTACAACAAGAGAGGAAGAAGCAGTAGGTATCGCTACTGGAATGACTCTTTCTAAAAGTAATTCATTAGTTTTCATGCAAAATGCAGGATTTGCAAATTCAATTAGTACTATCACTTCGCTTGTAGAACTTTATGAAATTCCATTAATTTTTCTAATTGGATGGAGAGGGTATCTTCCAGATGATGCACCAGAGCATTTAAAAATTGGTAAAATTCAGCCTGAATTATTAAAAATTATAGGGTTAAAATCACAAATTTTAACAGAAAAAAATTGGAAAGTGAAATGTGATTGGGCATTAAAACAAATAAAAGAAAAAAAACCATGTGCTCTTGTAATTAGGAGAATGTTTCATGATTAGAAAAGAGGCAGTAAAAATTATTGCTAATCATATTGGAAAAAATCATATTATTTCAGCTAATGGATTTATGAGTAGAGATTTGTTTGAAGTAAATGATAAGGAATCAAATTTTTACATGATAGGCTCAATGGGGTTAGCATCCTCAATTGGATTGGGAATTGCATTAAAAAATCCTAAAAAAAAGATTTTTGTTTTTGATGGGGATGGCAATATTTTAATGAATTTAGGTTCTTTAGTCACAATTGGTAGTTTAAAACCAAAAAATTTGGTACATATAGTATTTGATAATAATAGCCATGAATCTACAGGTGGTCAACCAACAAGTTCATCTCAAATTAATTTAGCAAAAATTGCAAAAGCCGTTAATTATAATGTATTTGTAGTTCAAACAAAAACTAAACTTATTTCTATTTTAAAAAATATTAAAAAGTTACAAGGACCAATATTTCTTTTAGTAAGAATATCTACAAGTAAAGAAAGAAGCAAAAGAGTTTCTTGGGATCCTAAAACTATTAGAGACAGAGTAATGAAATCATTATAGAAATAATATGAAAGTAATTTTTTTAGCTGCAGGACATGGAAAAAGATTAGGTAATCTTACCAAAAATTTGCCAAAATGTTTATTGGAAATTAACGGACAAAGTATACTAGAAAGAGATATGAATGCATTTTTACAAAATGGCATTACTAATTTTAATATAATTACAGGTCCATACTATGAAAAATTTAATTTTAAAAATGTAAATTATATTCAGGATTTTGATTATGAACATCATGATGTTCTTGGAACTTTAATGGAGGCTAGGAATTTGTTAGATGATGATGTAATAATATCTTACACTGATATTGTATATGATACTTCCATTGTAAAAAAACTTCTTAATTTTGAAGGTGATATTGGATTAGCCGTAGATATGAATTGGAAAGAAGGATATGTCGGAAGAACGGATCATCCAATTGCTGAAGCAGCAAATGTATTATTAAAAAATAATTCTATTTCAAATATTGGACATAAAACAGAAAAATTTGGTGAATATGATGATAACATGTTAGGTGAATTTTTGGGAATTATGAAATTATCAAAAAAAGGTGCAAATATGTTACGTAATCGATATGAAGAGTTGGAAAAATTATCCATATCTACATTTCATGAAGATAGAAGTTTTACTTCTGGATATATTGTTGATATAATTCAGGATATGATTAATCAAGGGATCACAGTTAATCCTGTTAAAATTTCTGGAAATTGGTGTGAAATTGATACATTACAAGATTTAGAAAATTCAAAGAAACTTTTTTTTTAACTTCTATTTTTTTTAGATTTGATATTTTTAATTTTAATACAAACTGCTGATTTACTTGTAAAAGCTAAATATTCATATGTCACATTTCTTTTTTTTGTAAATTCCTGAAACGCTTTAAATTCATGTTGTTGCCATGTTGGATAATTCAAATATTCATCAAAAATTAGAATTGTATCTTGTGTTATCCTATTTCCTAACAAATCAAGAATAGTTTTTGTTGAAGAATAAAGATCACAATCAAAATGAATAAAATCAACTACTTCTTTGTTTTTTTTCAGAAAATCTGGCAATGTTTCATGAAACCAACCTTTGTAAATTTTAATATTCTTTGGAAGTTTTGGAATTTTTCCATTTTCTGAATATGCTCCCTTTGAATATGGTTGACCTGACCAATCTTCTGGAAGTCCTTCAAAACTATCAAAACCATGACAAATTCTGTTGTTAATTCTTTTAGAAATTTCTTTAGTTGTTTTACCTTTTCTAACTCCAAATTCTAAAATTAAACCTTTACTCTTTATTTTTGGTAATGCATAATCAAATAATACTCCAAGTTCATGCGTAAAACATAAAGAATTATTCATATTTTTTTTAATATATTTTATAGATTCTTGCGTTGCTGCAATTCTTAATTGATGTCTTAAATCAAATTCAAATTGATCATATGATTTCTGATTTTTTGTCATCTTACATTTCACAATAATTACTAATTTAACTTTTTTTTAGCTGCATAAATCATTACTGATGCAATAGTTTTTGAATCAATAATTTTTCCAGATTTTATCATATTGATCACTTTCTTAAGTGGAATTTTTTCAATTTCAATTGATTCTTCATTATCTAAATTTTGTTCTGCACTTTTTTCTATATTTGTTGCAAGAAAACAATCAATGTATTGCAAACTATATCCTAACAATGGGTAATATTTTATTAAATGAGTCATTTTTTTAGCTTTATATCCAGTTTCTTCTAAAAATTCCCTTTTTGCACATTCTTCTGAAGTTTCATTTTTATTTAATATTCCTGCAGGAATTTCTAGAACATTTTCGTGTGGAAATCTAAACTGCTTTACCATTATCACTTTATCATCATCTAATGCTAATACTGCAGCAGCATTTTCTTGTTCAATAATTTCATGTTTAACATTTTTTTCTCCAATCAAAAAATTATAGAGGCTTACATCAAATGCTTTACCCTTATACAATTTCTTTTTTTTGTCCATTTTACTCTAACTTAATTATGTTATTTAACATATTTTTTTCTTTTAAATCAGTATAAATTTTATAATCTTTAAGAGTATCAAATTCTAACCATCCATTCTTTGTTGTAGACATATTTACTTCTACTCCTTCGTTAATCATACTTTGAATTAAATCTACTAAACGTGAATTTTCAAATGTTAGATTTGGATTCAAGGGATTATGATCTTTTGTTGATTGGAGTTTAGATTTATGATAAACATCTTTTATCTCTTTAATTCCATTATTTTGAATTTTCATTAAACCAATAAAATGTCCATCTACATCTTGGACATTATTTACATTTTGACCTATACTTATCACATTACCCTCCTCATTTGTTGTAACTGTTTCATGTGCATCATCCAAAGGATTATCAATTCGTAATTTCCAATATTTCAACCAATCTGTATCTACTACTACTGTTACATCATCTTTAGATGAAATTAATTTTTGCAAAATTTTTTTTTCAAATATAATATCAGCGTAAGAAATTATTACTTCTTCATTAATTTTTTCTTCTGCACAAAATAAACTTTCAAGCATATTTGTTTTGTCATATTTTTTATTCAAAAAAGTTTGAATATCTGGAAAGTTTATTTTATTAGAATTATGGCCAACTACAATTGAAATATCTATTATTCCACAATCTTTGAATGTTTTAATTATTCTTTCAAGTAATGGTATTTCTCCAAATTCTATCATAGATTTAGGAATTTTTTTAGTAATAGGCATTAATCGTTTTCCTATTCCTGCAGCTAAAATAATTGCCTTCATATTTTATATTAAATAATTTTTTCTTTTAAATGTATAAAAAAAATTTATTTTTACTAATTTGTTTGCGTTGGCATTCGCCAAAGCTTTTTTATTGGAATCATTTTCAACGCCTTACTTTTTCCGATCTGTGAGTCACCATAAACATCTATATTATTTTGTACAACTTTAAATTGCTCTTCAGTTAGAATAAATGATAATTTTGTAGTTTCAATTTTAAATTCTTCTATATTTGAATCATTTTTTTCATTAACCCAATTTTGTACATCATAATCAAATTCATATTTTGGGATTGTTTTCATCCTGTCTTTACCCATAACATTATGTGATAACCCTCTACAATAATCTGAAATTGCTTTAAATTGTTTTTCAGTTTTCTTATCTAATTTTTTTGATTGTAATAGATTATGTGCTGTATCAATTACATATTCAATCCAATCATTCATACATGTTATAACTACTTCTGCTAGATAATGATAAATTACTTGTGTTCCATCTTCTCCTGATAGTAATTTGTCATATTCACTATCTTTACGGTAATTTTCTAAAATATCTTCTGGAGAATCCCATAATTCATTTATTGTTGCTTTCTTGAATTTTTCTGAAACTGTAATTACTTTTTGTGGAGAATTTCTTATTCCTTTCATCATTTGATAATAAAGATCAAATACATCAATATTATTCTGTAACAGAAATTTGATTATTGCTTCAAACACAATTCCTCTATTTGTAACAAATATGATGAATGCAATTAATCTAAGTTCAACATATTCTTCAAATGTTAATGTATTTGATCCAATTACAACTTCTTCAATTTCTACTATATTTTTACCACTGTTTAATTTTGCAAAATCCCTTTGTATTACTCGAAACTTTGTTTTCAAATTCCATTTTTTTATTTCTTTAGGTGTTTTCATTTCAGAACCATCCAACAACATGCATGTATGAACAACAATTTCATCCATTCTGGCATGAACTAAACCTCTAAGTGTTTCAAGATGATTTTGATATGTTTCACCTGGTAATCCTAAAATAACTTCTGATGTAGTTTGCAATCCTGATTCTTTGATTGCTGGATAAAGTTCTAACATGTGATCCACACTAATATTTGAACGTCGAATATTGGTCAAAACCTGTTTATCTAAAGATTGCACTGACATGGTTATACGTAATGAATCACTTAATCTTCTAATTGCTTTAATTATCTTTTCACGTTGATTTTTTCCAGTAGTACATTTTATGAATTTTGGATAATTTATTTTTTCTTGCATATTTGCAAGTTCTTCACATATTTCCTGATCTCTTGGATACATTCCAAAATTTAAATCACTAATATGTAGACTATGTGTATTTTTAGGAACATGTTTTGAAATATAATTTAATTCTGAACGTATTCTATCTAAACCAAACATGTTTACTTGATCAACTTCATCCTTTCCGTCTGTACAAAAAGTACAATGAAATGGGCATCCCCTATTAGTTTGAATCATAGGTGTTAACTTTCCATCGAAAAATTCATCTAATAATCCTGATGTATATGGAGAAGGTATTTCATCAAGTTTTTTTATTCTAATTGTTGGAATTGAATATTGCATTTCTCCTGATTTATTTCTTGTAATACATCCATCTATTGGTTTTTCTAAAATTTTCTCTTGCATTTGTTCTGGAGAATCAAGTTTTAATATATTTTCTATAATATTTGAAAATCCAGTTTCTCCATCAACTGGTACATATGCATCAATTTCAGAATGTTTTTTCATAAATTCTTTTTGTGATGGAATATCTATTGGAAAATTTGGACCTCCCCAAATTTTAATTGCTTGTGGGTTTTTAATTGATAATATTTTAAACATTTCTGAACTAATATTATGCGACCAACAATAATTACTCAATCCCAAAACATCTGGGGGTTCTTCTTGAATCGCTTTTTCTAATTTAGGAATATATTTAAAAATTTTAATTTCTACATTGTCTCCAAATTGTTTTTTACAATAAGTTGCAATAAAACCTACATTTAGAGGAAATGCCTCTGTAGCAAGTGTAACCGTATCATACGTTAGATCAGCTAAATAGATTTTTAATGGTCTGAGCATTGTTATTCATAAATTATTTAAATTGTATTTATATTAATCCTAGTTTAATTTAGATTGAAAAATTGTTAATTTTTTTTAATTCTGACCACAAAAAATCTTCTTTTTCTAACCCTTTACCTGACAAATTCTCTTCTTCTTCTGGATCATTCTCTAAATCATAAAATTCTTTTGTATCGTTATATTGATTCCATATAAGTTTCCATTTAGATGTACGAATAGATTTTACATTGGGTTTTTTTGGAGGCGATTTCTCTTTTTGTGGATTACCTGTTTCAGAAAATGCCATTTTCTCGGAAATTTCTTCTCCTTGAATAAGTGGTACAAGTGAAACTCCATCTAATTTTTCAAATTTTTCATTTAATGGAATGTTTAATATTTCTAGAATTGTAGGCATAAAATCTATTGTTCTTACTTGTTGATCTATCTGTTTTATTGGAAAATTATTTCCAATAAAGTAAGCAAATGTTCTTAAAGTATAATCATAACAAAATGCACCATATGCCCTCTCTCCAATTTTTTCTCCAATACTAATTCCATGATCTGACATTATTAGTATGATTGATTCATCGTTTAGATTTAATTCATTTACTTCATTTAAAATATGAGTTACATAGTTTCCTGCATTTGAAAAAAGTTGATCATAACGATTTTCATTTTCTTTTTTATTGTTAAAAAATTCTTTACTAAAATTATCATACTTTTTTAAAACTTGTTCAATAATACCTGTATGAATATTACTGTATTGTAAATACAGAAAAAATGATTTTCCTTCTTTATTTTTTTCTTTCATTTTTCTAAGAAAATCTTTATGCCGTAAAATAAGATCATCATTAACTTCATCATGAATATTCAATTCATCTAATCCTTGTTTAGGAATAGTTAGTTTACTTACTGTATCTGCACAAGTATAATATTCTAATTCATGTAAATATTCAGAAATTGTTTTAAATTTATTTTCCTTAAAATCATATGTAGACCAATAACTGTTTGTTCCAGTTCTATTTCCATAACTTCCACTAAAAACTGCGTGCATGGCAGCAATCATATGATGTCCATATGTAATTGATTGAGAAAAAAATGTACTTTTTTCTTTAATTCCATTAAAAACAGATGATTTTTTTGCCCTATCTAATCTACCCCCATCAATCATTAATATGATTAAATTTTTTTTCATTCTTTTTCTTTTCTATGCTTGTTAATTAAATCTGTTTTAATATGCAGTTGTTCAATTTTTTCACATACTAAAATTAAATACATTGGTTTATTATTTTTATTATATTTGATTGGAATATAATCTTCATCTGATATTTTTTTTATATTTTCATTAAATGAATCAAATTTTGAAATATTTTTTTGAAAATATTTTATATACAATAATCTATTTTTATCTATTTTTATTAAAATAAATGCTAAAAATTTCCTAATTTTTTTAAATATATTTTCATTTTGTTTATTTATTGATTTCTCAATAAATCTTTGAGAATAAACTTCTAAAATCTTGAATTTTAAATTTATTAGTTTATTTAGTTCATCTAATGTAAATTTGTTAATATTTTTTTCATTTTGTTTATTATTTAATACAGATATAATCAAAATTCCTTTTTCTTTTAAACATAAAAAATAATTTTCTATATTTTTAGAATAGTTTTTTTTATTAATATTTTCAAATGAAATAATACTATCAAAATAATTTTCACAATTTTTTATGTTTTCAATATTAAAATCAATTTCTAATTTTTCATTATATTTCCTTAAATCTTTTTTTTTGGAATTTAAAGTATTTGACGAATAAACTTCTGATACATTATTCTCTAAAAGAATTTTTGCGCTTGTATATGCTGTAAATACATTTTGTTGATGATCAAAAATTCTCCCATTTACAAATTTCTTAATAAAATTATATTTGAAAATATTATTTTTGATAATTTCTGAATTCATGTTTATTTGATATTTAAGTTAAAAAAGTCTATATTTAAATTCGTATTAATAATATAGTTGGAATCTAATTGTACTGTTGGAATTTTACTTCAAGGGAAAATATCTTCTTGGACTAATGATATAATTAAAGAATATCAGTACATATTTCCAAATGCTGAAATTCTGATTTCAACCTGGGATGATCAAAATACTGAAAATCTTAATTGTAATATTGTTAAATCTCCTGCCCCTTCTTTACCCAAACCTCATAAATCAACTGTAAATTTCCAAATAGTTGGTTGTAAGGCTGGTTTAAAAAAATTAAAAACTGATTTAATAATGAAATGTAGAACAGATCAATTTATTCATAATAGAAAAATTTTTGAAATTTTTCATAATTCATGTTCTGAAAATCAGATAATGGTTCCTGATTTAGGTACACCAAAAAATATTGATTATAGAATATCTGATTTTTGTCAGATAGGATTTAGACAAACCTTGTTAGATTTTTGGGAGAATATTCCATTATATGATGGGATTAATTATGAAGAAGCAGCAACCTATCTTACAAAAAATTACGTATTGAAAGTTAAAAATGATTTACAACCGTGGACATCTGCATTAAAAAAATATTTTTTAATTAAAAGTTTTCATGATGATTTTCAAATTGAATGGGAAAAATTGAATGATTTTGATGAATATCGCAATATTTATGAACTTGGTTTTAAACAACGTAGAACAATAAATTCTTAATTTTTTTAATATTACTCTATTAGATATACCCCATTTTTTTTAATTCTTCTTCAATTTCTTTATTATTTTGTTCTTCTGTTTTTATAATTGGTTTTACTTTTTCATATTTTACAAGTATTTTTTCCATGGATTCTATAATTTCTGGAAATGATTTCCATATGTTATTTTTTTCTAGTGGATCATTTTCTAAATTAAATAAATATACATTTTCTTTTGGATTTTTTCTTGATCTATAATACTTAAATTTTGATGTTCTAATACCTACAACTAAACTTGTTTTCCCTTCTTGTGTGTCTCCTGTTTGAATAAATATTGGAATTTCTTTTAATTTTTTTCCTTTAATTAAAATATTTAAATCTCTTCCATCTATATTTGAATAATCTATTTTAATTTTTAGATGATTTAATATCGTTGGAAAAATATCTATTCCACTAACTAAGTCATTAAAAATTTTGGGCTTAATTTGATTATTAACTATTAGTAATGGAACTTTTAGTGTTTCATCATCTAGTGTTTTATTTCCACGTGCTCTTAGGGTTTTAATTTCATCCACTGATAATTTCTTTTCTAATTTTTTTTGTTGATATTTTTTTTTAATATTTCTAATTAATATGAATAATTTTAAGCCAACTGGTTCTAATATTGGAATTTTTTCTTTAATTTTTTTCATAAATGATTGTATTGATGGTATTTCACCTACATAATCTACAATTGGAATGTAATCACCATGATCTGAAGTAATTACAATTAATGTATTATCTAAATCACATTGATCTATAAATTTCCCAATCCATTCATCAATACATGAAATCATTTTTTCATAATTTGTTTTACCGTATTTTTCTTCATTATATTTTTCTGGTATTGTAATTTTTTCATGTAAATCTTCTAAATGTATATAGTAAATCCATGGTGTCTTCATTTTATTTGAATTCAGATGTTCAAGAATGTTTTTCCCTACTCCATCTGTTAACCCTTTTTGAATTCTATTTGCTGAATAATATCGATCTACATAATCAAATTTTTCAGTAAATTGTTTAAACCATGTTAAATCTGGAACTGTTGCATAAGTTTTATAATTATTTTCTCTTAAAATATCAAAGAGTGTTTTTATTTTTGTATTAAATTTACGCTGGATTATTTGTGTTTTTTGAGAAAACATACCTGTAAAAATATTTCCAACACTAATTCCTGTTACATCTGATGAACTAATTGTTTGTGAAAAATATACTCCTTTTTTAATTAATTTATCTACGTTTGGAGTTATTGATGTTTTATTCTCTCCATAAAATTTATCTGATCTTAATGAATCAACTATTATGAAAAGAATATTTTGATTCATATTCAATATTATCTATTATTTACTGAGATAAATAGCAATTGATAAAATAGCTTGATTATTAAAAATAATTGTAGAAATTTAAAATGTCATATGAAAATACTGAATCTTATTTAAAATATAAAAATTTACGAAATCAACTAAAAAATGATCTTCTATCTTTTATTGAAACCGAATTTAAATCATATTCATCTGATTATGATCATAATCAATTTTCATTAAAAAAAATAAAGCTATTTGAAAAAATCTTCTTAAATTTAGATTATTGGATGAAAAGTACAATACCTGAAAAATATAAACAAACTGTTATCAGATCAATTTCTCAAAAAAAGTGGTCAAATATTATTGAAGCATTTAAAGAAGAATTATCTTTTGGAACAAGTGGAATTAGAGGAAAACTTGTTGTTTCATTAGATGAACAAGAATGTATTGATGATTTAAAATCACTTGATAAATTTGGTTTTGAATCTAATGTTCTTAGAGGAACAAATTCTATTAATGAAATTACCATAACAAAAAATATTTTTGGATTAATTAATTATATGAAAAGAAATCAATTCTCTACAATTGTAATTGGTTATGATTCCCGTGTATGTAGTAATTTATTTTCACGTTTAATTGCTAATATGTTTTTAAAAAATAATTTCTCTGTCATCTTCTTTAACCAAACTAATTCTTTACCTGAATTATCATTTGCTGTTACTCATTTTAAAGCAGATATGGGAATTGAAATAACTGCTAGTCATAATGATAAACGTTACAATGGATATAAACTAATTACCCAATACGGTTCGCCCCCAACTAGTAAAATTAGGGAAGAAATTTCTCATGAAATTTTTAATAACCCTTTAGATATTTCTTATGAATTACTTTCTTATGATTATAATGATAAAAATTTTAATTTTATTTCTGATAATGTATTAATTATTAATGATTTTTCGTTATCAAATTCAACTGATAAATCTAAAAATATTTTAATCAATGAATATTTAGAACAAATTTCTAATTTAGTTTTTGATAAGCATGTTGTTAAAAAATTTGCATCCAATATTTCAATAGGTTACTCTGCATTACACGGAACAGGTTTTATGCCTGTTTCAAAATTATTTGAGAAACTCAATATTACTAATATAAAATATATTACAAAAATGATTCAACCAGATTCCCTTTTTTCTTTATTTGATTCAAAACAAATTCTGGACCCTAGTGATTTTTTAACTTCTAATGTAATAGTTGAATCATTTAATGATGAGTATGGAAAAATTGAATTTGAAAAATTAGATTTATTGTGTTATACAGATCCTGATGCTGATAGATTAGGAATTATCATTAAAGTACCAAAAGATGAACAATTGATTTACGGTAAATGGAAATTACTTAAAGCAAATGACGTTTGGGCATTATTTTTGTGGTATATTTTAGAAAATTTTCTTAACGATAATAATTCCATATTTAATAATTCTGAAAAATTATTTATTGTAAAGAGTTTTGTTACTTCCGATTTATTGTTGTACATTTCTAATAAATATAAAATTGAATGTATTGATGGTAAAGTTGGATTTAGTGATTTAAGTGAAATTGTACGTAAAAAATGGAAAGAAAATAAACTCAATATTGGTATGTTTGAGGAAAGTTGTGGATTTGGGATTTCTGGAAATCTTGAAAATGATTTTACCAAATTACATATTCTTGAAAAAGATGGAATTTTATCTTTATCCTTGATAATTGAAATTCTTTGTTATGCTAAATCTAAAAATTTATCTTTACAAGATCTATTAAATAAAATTTATCTTGATAATGAAATTGGATTTTTTGCTACATCTAGAAAAGAATTACCTGAACGTGGTATTTTTGAAGGTATTGCTAATGAGTTGTATCAAGAAAAAATTCTAAAAAATGTCGAAAATTTATATTTTGAAGTAAGTGAAAAAATTAAAAATAATGAACCTCTACTCCTATGTGGAATACCTATATCTAAAGTTGAAAAATTTTCTACCGGAAGATATGATTCAAAATTTTGGAAGAATTTTCCAGATGAGGGTATTAGATTTTTTCTTAATTCAAAAATTAATCATATAACTATTCGTTCTTCAGGAACTGAACCAAAACTTAGAATTTTTGTTCAATATAGAATTTCCGAGATTAATGAAAAAAATATTATTGAAAAAAAATTACTCGCAGAAAATTTTATAAAAGAATTATCCAATGAAATTGAAAAAATGATTTTAGATAATTAATTACTTTTTGTCATAATCAAATTCTTTTAAAAATAAATTAACTTCGTCAGCACTTCCTAATGCCCACATTTTTTTTACAGGAAATGTTGTAATTTTTTTATTATATTTTGAAAATATATTATATACTGGAGTTACATAAAATTCATTATTATATTCCATACCTCTTTCGATCATTTCATTTCCAAATTTTACTAAATCTGAACCTTTCTTAAAATAATGTAATCCGACAGTTGCAGTTTTACTAATAGGTAGTTTTTCAGCAGATTCAGTTACAAATCCTTGATTATCTAGTTTAACGTAACTAGCTTTTGTTGAATTGCATTCTTCTGGAAATACCATTACACAACCATCAATTTTTTTATTTCTAATTATTTTGTTGAAATATTCATTATCCCAATTTAAATAATGATCAGTATCTGAAATAATTAATTCTTCATCACTATTAATCAAATCCGATGCTTCTAGTACTGATTCCATTGTTCCTTTAGTTTGATAATCTATCGAAATAATTTTACAATTGGGAACAATTTTCTTTAGAACTTTATCAATTTCAAATTTTTCAATATGTTCTTTTTTACAACAAAAAATAAAATTTCCTTTTAATCCTAATGTATCAATTGACCATTCTACAATGGTTTTTCCTAAAATTTTTACTAAAGGTTTAGGATATGAGTCATAACTTTGTAATCTTGTCCCTTTTCCTGCCATTGGCATTACTATATTAATTCAAATCACCTTTTACAAATTTCATTAATTTTTCTGGATATTTTGTACATATTCCATCTACACCTAAATTAATCAGTCTCTCCCATTCTGAATAAACTGATTCTTCATCACATTTTTCTATTACTTCTAATGACATTACATAAATGACTTTATTCTTTTGATGTAAATTCGTTATGATTTCTTTTGTATACCATTTTGATTGAATTTCATCACACCAAAGAATTGCTCGTTTAAGATCTTTGTCATTTTTACTAACATATTCTGCAATTTTTGCATCTTCTATTGATTTATCATATTCAAAATTTTCAGTATCAAATAAAAAATAATTTTCTAAAGAAAATTTTTTTAAAATTTTAATTACAGAATTTATTGTTTTACTCTCTTTTATATGAAGAGCCATTTTAATTTCTGATTTTTCACATTTTTTACAGATTTCTTCGAATAAATCACCTTCATTTGTTGCATCATGAGAAGCATATACTTGATTATTATTATTACATCTTAAATCTAATTCAATTCCAATTCCTATTCTTCCATAATGTGAAATTGATTCTAGACTATTTTCGACTCCATTAAAAATAGCACGATGGCTAAAAATTTCTAACATTATTCTACAATATATTTATCATTTTTATCAGAAATTGTTTTTATTACTACATAATCTGTTTCTTCTAAAAATACTGGTGATACAACTTCATTTTTATCAATAACAAAAATATCACCTGTTTCAAAAATTTCATCATTCATCTGAACCTTTCCTTTTAAAATTAGTGTAATTTCAGTTGCAAGTTTATGGTAATGTTTGTCCCAAATTTCACCTTTTTGATGATGGCCTACTCCAACTTCAAAATTTTTGGTTTTTAATGCGCTAGGTTCAAAATCGCCTATAAACCAACCCCGTTTCATATCTTCAAATCTAAATTTTTTCATAATATTCTTCTATTTTTTATATATCTAAACTTTTGTCAAATTATTTTAAATTAATCAATTGAAAATAGAGTGAATTTCATAATTATTGGGTTGTAACATCAAAATGTGATGTTGATAATACACATGTTTTACAAATTGGATGTTTCCAAAACTCACCTTTTTTATGAATGTCCCTAATGAATTCCATTTGTTTACCTTTCCAAATTTCTTCGATGGTACCAATAACTAATTTAGATTTAATTGTTTTATCCAAAAGTCCAATATTATCTATATTTGAAAATTCTGTATTGATCTCACTTTTTAATTTCCCAATTGGCATTTCAGCAGCATAAAATGTACAACATGGTAAAATTGTTCCATTATATCTTAATGTAACTCGTTGAAATGGTTGAGCGCATCTAAAATCTCCTGTAAGTTTTGTTTGTTCAACTTGCTCATTTGTTTTTTTACCAAATCCTTCCATTATTCCTACTAAGTCTTGTACTCCAATTGAATCTGCTTTATCTTCCCAAAAATTTATAAAATCTTCTAATTCACTTTTATTTACATCTGTTTTTACAAAATTTACTCTTAATGTTGGTAATTTCAAACCCATTTCATTTCTAATTTCTAAAAATCGAAGAACATTTTTTATTACTTGATCATAGTTTCCCCCTGTTCTTATTTTTTCATATGTATTTTTAGTAATTGCATCTAATGATACTTGTAATCGTAATAACCCTGAATTGATTAAACTTTTAATCACATCATCAGATAATAAAGAACCATTTGTACTGAAATAACTATCTATGATTCCAGCTTGATGTGCATATGAAATAAACTTAACAATATCTTTTCTAATAAGTGGTTCATTAATGTAATTTAATCGAATTGATTTGAGACCTTTTGAAACTCCATGATCTATTACTTCTTTAAAAACTTCGAAATCAAACCAAGTTTGTTTTCCTTTTCCTTCAGTTGATTCATCATTCCATGTACACATAGGACATGTAAAATTACAAGAATAATTTAATTCAAAATCAATTTGTAGTGGAAAATCAGTAACTAAATTCAGTTTTGTTGCTTCTTCCCATTGTTTTCTATATTCATCATATTTTATAGGATCAATTGCATTCCTAACATCTGCATTTACATCAGATTTAGATATTACTGTAGTTACTTCTGTTTTTTTCAAATTTACACTTTTAGTTTAGTTATTCATCTCATTTAATTTTTACTGCAACCATTCCATTTGGACCAATTGCAATATATTCAAATTCAATATTATTACTTTTTACAAATTCCATAAATGCTTTATATTCATGATTTCTCCAATCTGGAAAATTAAGATATTCATCAAAGTGAATGATAGTATCACTGCATATCTTATCACCTAATAAGTCAAAAACTGTTTTAGTTGAACTATACAGATCACAATCAATATTGAGATAAGCAATTTTTTCATTATTACTTTCCACAAATTTTGGTAATGTATCATTAAACCATCCATCATGTAAAATAACATTTTTTACTACTTTTGGCATTATACCTTCATAATTATGAAATGATTCACTGGTTCCATTCCATGATTCGGGGAAACCTCTAAAACTATCAAATCCATGAATATTTTGTTTTATTTTTGATGCAATGTAATTTGTATGAACTGCTTTTGCTACACCGAATTCAAGATACAATCCATCATTTTTGACATATTTTA
>Ga0114993_10003563_pt1 | contig 16040 bp, 13 predicted proteins | sample ArcticOcean_MG_C_FD_87042 | JGI IMG/M metagenome (GOLD analysis project Ga0114993, IMG submission 87042) | Marine microbial communities from western Arctic Ocean - ArcticOcean_MG_CB2_150 | ecosystem: Environmental > Aquatic > Marine > Oceanic | place: Arctic Ocean: Canada Basin | collected...
ATGAGGTGTTCTGGCGGCGCGACGGCACGAGCTTTCCGGTCGAGTACACCTCGACGCCGATCGAAGAGGACGACGTGCCGGTCGGGGCGGTGGTCGTGTTTCGAGACGTGACGGCGCGCAGGGAGGCCGAGACACGGCTCGAGGGAGCGCTCGACGAGGTGCAAGCGCTCAAGGATCGGCTGGAGGAAGAGAACGTCTACCTCCAGGAGGAGATCAGGACCCGGCACAACTTCGGCGAGATCATCGGGCAATCGCCGGCCATGGGTCAGGTGCTGCAGGCGGTCGAGACCGTGGCCCCGACCGACGCCAACGTGCTGATTACCGGCGAGAGCGGCACCGGCAAGGAGCTGGTCGCACGTGCCCTCCATCGTCTGAGCCCCCGACGGAACCGGGCGCTGATCACCGTGAACTGCGCGTCGATCCCGCGGGAGCTGTTCGAGAGCGAGTTCTTCGGTCATCTGAGGGGTGCGTTCACAGGCGCGGTCCGCGACCGGACCGGGAGGTTCCAGCTGGCCCATCGGGGCACACTGTTCCTGGACGAGGTCGGTGAGATCCCGCTCGAGCTGCAGTCGAAGCTGCTTCGGGTGCTGCAGGAGGGAGAGTTCGAGCGGGTGGGGGACGAGCGCACCCAGTCGGTGGACGTTCGTGTGATCGCGGCGACCAATCGCGACCTCAAGGCGGAGGTCGACGCCGGCCGATTCCGCGAGGACCTGTATTACCGGCTCAACGTGTTTCCGATCGAGGTGGTGCCGCTGCGCAAACGCCGGGACGACATCCCGCTGCTCGCCACTCACTACGTGGAGCAGGCGGCGCGCCGGTTCAACCGACCCGGTGCGCGTCTGACCAACGCCAACATACGCGAACTGGAGGCGGCAGAGTGGCCGGGCAACGTGCGCGAGCTGATGCATGTGATCGAACACGCCGTGCTCGCGGCGCGGGGTGGTCGACTGCGGTTCGAGCTACCCGGCCCCGCACGGCGCCCGGTCGCCGAGCGGGAGCCGACCTCGTCCGCGGCGGTCCTGACGGACGCCGAGATACAGCAGGCGCACGACGACAACCTCCGCGCCGCGCTCGACCAAACCGGGTGGAAGATCTACGGGCCGGGGGGCACGGCCGAACTGCTCGGGATGAGGCCGACCACCCTGGCGGCGCGGATCAAGAAAGCAGGGCTCACGCGCCCATCCCGGTGAGACGCGGCGTCCGCCCGGCGGGTCTAGACTGGCCACGGGCGCAGAGACGTGAACATCACCGATGGCCCGAATCGACCCTGGGCGGCCTGAAGGCCGTTGACCGCTGATGCTCAGCGCGGCTCCTGGACCCGCGCGCCCCGTAACGTGCCCTCGAGCGCGTAGTTCCCTTCGTGACAGGCGAACTCGTAGATCACCCCGGTGCCTGGCGCCGGCCGCATGAAGATTCGCGCGGTCCAGGGTGCGGTCCAGGTGGCCGGGTCGTCCATCGTGTAGTCGTACTGGAGCGTGTCGGGGCCCACCCGCGTGAACCGCTCGACCAGTCGGAGATCACGTGTCGAGCCACTGGAGCCGCTCTTCAGATTGGTGGTCTCGACCACCAGGGTGTCGCCCTCCCAGTGACCACGCGAGGCGCCCAGGGCGCTGCGCACGCCGGGTGGGGGCTGCGACCGGCCGTCGAGCGAGATGATCCGGGTGTCGTGCATCATCTCCATCAGAATCGCGACCTGTCCGGCACCCTGCACGATCTGGTAGTTGCTGTTGTATCCGCGACCGGTCATCGGCACACGCCCGCCGCTGCAGCGGAGTCCGGCGCCGAGGTCTTCCGGCCCACGGGGGAACGGCGGACGCTCGACCGCCGTGCGGGCCGCCGCGCGCTGCTCCGCCTCCGGCGTCCGGGACGGAATGCGACCGTCCGGCGGGTCCACGATGAGCGACGTGCGGTTGTCGAACCAGCGGTCGATCAACCAGAACTGGTTGTAGTTGCCGGTGCCTTTCGGGGTCTCTTTCGTCACACCGTCCCCCGACTGGTAGTCGCCACTGTCTGCCAGCGCCGCTCGGAAGATGCTCTCGCCGAACGCGGCGTCGGTCTCACCGTCGAACAGTTCGGCGGCCCGCGCCTGTAGCGTCGCCACCTCTTCGGCCGTCAACGTTGCCTTGTCGGCCAGCTCCTCCGGTCGCTCGAGCGGAGTGGCCGAGTCGCTCGCCCAGATGCCCTGCAGGTCCGGGTGCCCGTCGGCCGTGCGTGGCACGGTCCACCCGTCTGGCGTCGGAACCTGGCCGGCTGCCGCGACCGGCGCCGCCAACACCATTATCGCCACCGCCAGCGCCGCGAAGCATCGATCGCTCATCTGGACCCCCTGCTCGGTACCCGGGTGTTTCCGGCTTGTAATTCCGTACTCGAACAATAGGCCTGTGTGGGAGATTGTGCAAGGGGGCAGCCGGCAGGGGCCGTCCGCCGCGAGCTCGAGGAAGGCGGAAGAACCGGGCTATCCGGTTGCGCTGAGCGCACGCCGGTGGCGTAGCCATCGCACGGCGAAATAGAGGGCCACCGCAAACACCAGCACGGCGCCGATTGTCGGGTATTGCCGCTGCAGCGTTTCGAGCGCCTGGTCACCAAGACGGACGGCCAGGTAGGCCTCGCCGCTGAACCGAATCATCCGTCCCGCGAACACCGCCGTGACGAAACGCGGCCAGGACATGCCGACGAACCCGGCGACGAGCATGAAAACCTTGGTGGGAAACGGTGGCGGGGCCAGGACCGCCACCATCATTGCCAGGATGTCGTTCTCGCGCAGCTTCGCGATCACCCACTCTCGCTTCTTGGGGTCGAGACGACGCACCGCCAGCTCCCCGCCGGTGCGTCCCAGGCGATACAGGACGAGACACCCGATGGTCGAACCGACCGACGCCGTCAGGGCCACCAGAAGGAATAGCCGCGGCTGCTGCCATGAGAGCAGCATGAGCACGATGTCGACCCCACCGGGCAGCGGGATGCCGGCCGAATCGAGGACCGCGATGAGGAACAGCCCGGGGAGCCCAAGCGCCAGCAAGCTGTTACGAAGTCCGTCCATGAGTCGGTGTGTCGGAAAAGATCGGTGCCTCAGAGCTCCGGGTCGCAGAGAGTCGACAGGCAACGAGGTAGCACCCCGTGGTGAAAGCCCCGCTGCATGCGACCGAAACCCGGCGGACCGCCTGATTATAGTGGTCGAGCGCCCCAGCCCTGGCGGCTATGCTATCCTGCCGTCTGGCACCGGTTCTCGCCACGCTTTCCTGCTCGATGCTGAAGCTTATCAGTCGAGTGTTCGCGCTCGCGGTCGCGGCCATCGTCGCGGGTGCGCTGTTCGTCACGGCGATGGCGGTCTGGTCGTGGTGGGAACCGAGCGGGCTGCCATCGAGCGACAGGGCGGTCCCCCTGGAGGCCGCACCGAGACAGCCGGGTCCGCTCGATTCGACCCCATTACCTCGTTGAGGCCCTGGGCAGCTTTGCCTTTCGTGGCGCTCGCTGCTATCCTTGACTCATTGGATATTGACTCGGCCTCGGTGGGTGACCCACCGCGAGCCGACGGGCCTTCCATCCGCACCCCACAGCGCGTCGTTCGTGACAGGCCCGTCTGTCTGCTCAGGCCGACCACCCCGCCCCAGGGAGGTGACGATTGGCAACTCGCGGAAGACCGACACAACTGAAACGTCAGCGTGAACGCGCTCGGCAGGAGCAGCGCAAGATCAAGGACTCACGACGGCAGGACGTTAAAGAGCGTCGCGAGGCCGCACCTCCGCCGCCGCCTGGCGTGGACATGGATCTTGACGGGATCATTGCCGGGCCACAGCCGCTGACCGAGTGGCAACAGGAGGGCCTCGCGATGTTCGAGGAGGAGGAGGAGGAAACGGAAGAAGAAGAGGCGGCGAAAGAAACCGCCCAGCAGGGCTGACCGGACCGACACCGGCGCAAAAAGTGGGCTACCTCGGACGTCCACCCACGATTTCCGCGAGTGCCGTCCCAGCGGTGCCCGCGGCCGGTTGGCACCTCACGACGAGCCCCTATTGCCGGTCGAACCGCACCTTCCAGGCTCTGGCCGTGCTGATGGTGAAACCGTCGACCGTGTCGTCGGCGCCGTGGGTGAACGCCAGATAGAACCCTGAGGTAAAAAACCCGTCAGGGTAGGTCGGCAGGAGCGCGAGCGCACCCAGCCTGCGCTGCCGCATGATCAACCGGCCGGCATCCACCGACAACGCGTACTGCACCCCAAGCTCGTCGCTGTAGTAGCTGCCGACAAACCGCGTCAGCTCTTCGGTCGACGGACGCCACCGTGGCTCCTGTGTAAAGTCCCCACCCGCCGCGCCACTCAAACGCAGCAAGAGGCTGCCGTCGGCGCCGGCCGTGCGGTCAAAGACACCCTCTGCGGATGACCCGGCCAGGCGAAATCTGTCCGGTCCGACCGGAACGAAGTCGCTGGCGGCTCCGCCGCCGGACAGGATCCTGAGGACGCCGTTTCGCACGACCAGCTGCAACGGCGCATCGCTCTCGTCCCGACGATACAGCCCCGTCAGCGCCTCGAGCTGGCCTTCACCCTGGGGCGATACCGCCGGCCCGACGCCACCCGGCCCCGCGGCGCCGTCCGCCAGTGCTGCCGACCCTGACCACGGCGCCGGTGTACCGCCCGCGACCGACGTCGCCGACTCGAGGTAGATGTCAGCGACCGCGCGGATCAGACGACCGGGGTCGGACGACGCCAGGTTACACAACACCGCAAACGACAGTTGCTGGTCAGGAAACCGGAGGAACTCCGCGCGGTAGCCGGCATCAGCGCCGCCATGCCCCACCGTGGCATGTCCTCGGTAGATTCCGTGTGTCAATCCGACGGCGTAGGAGATGATCCGACCGTCATTCAAAGTACCTGGGCGATGCAGGTCGTCGAGCACCAGGCGTCCGCCGACTTCGCCGGTGTAGAAGTTGCGGTCCCACCGGGCGAGGTCCTCGACCGTCGTGAAGAGACTCGTGGCGCCGACCGTGTCGAAGTCCGGAATACTGATGTGGTACGCGTCATCGTCACCCAGCACATAGGCGTAGGCCCGATTGCGCACGATGGCGGTGTGGTCATCGTGAAAGGCGGTCGCCGTCATCTCGAGCGGGCCAAAGATACGTTCGGCGGCGAACTCCCGTAACGACTGGCCACTGACCCGTTCGACCACCACCGCGAGCAGCGTGTATCCGGTATTGCTGTAGAGAAACGCCGAACCGGATTCGAAGTTCAATGCGCGCTGACGGGACGTCAAGTCCAGCACATCCGCCTGCCTGACGACATCCTCCTCCCAGCGCCAGCCCGCCATCCGCAGCAGACTCCACTGGTCGCGCAGCCCACTCGTGTGATGCGCCAGCTGCCGCAGCGTGATTGGGGCGTCAAACCCGGGGACCTCGGACACGTAGCGCCGGATGTCGTCGTCCCAGGACACACGGCCCTCCGCGACAAGCAACGCGACCGCCATCGCGGTGAACTGTTTCGAGATCGAGGCGACGTGGAAGACCGACGTCGGGGTGATCGGGATGTCGTACTCGAGGTTGGCGCTGCCGTAGCCCCGCGCGTAGACGGCTCGCCCGTCGCGCAGCACGGACACGGCGCAGCCGGGTCTGTCGGGGCGGTCCCACTGGGCGAAGAGCTGGTCCACCCGAGCCTCCAGCCCCACCTCCTGGGCGTAGACGGGCGGCAGCGACGTGGAAACGAGCACGGCGACGATGCCGACGACCGCGCCGCCGAACCAGGGTCCCTCTCTGGCGCTCATGCGGTGGCTCCCCCTGAAGGGGCCGATTATAGCCCCACCGGCGCACAGAAAACATCCCAAGCCTAGCAGCCCGTGGAAAAACCCCGCTGCATTCGATTGGCGCTGCATCCCGTCTGGCGGCGTTGCTTCTCGGTCACAAATGCCCCAATTTGCTCCCTCGGCGCGCCTTGCCAGCCAGGCGCATCACCAATCTCGATGCAACGCGGGGTTTCACCACGGACTGCTAGTCCCAGGTGTTGCGGCAGGCGCTGAACCCGCATGACCTCACCCCGGGGACGCGTCCGGTCCGGAGAGAAACCGGCGGACCGCCTCGGCGGCGAGCAAGCGCCGGCCCTGTTCCCGGCCACGTTCGAACGTGCGCATCGTCACCACCGGATCGAAGCACAGGAAACCGGCCTCGACGACATGGTCGGGATGAATGACCAGGAGGGTGCCGCTCGCCAGGGCCCGCGCGGTGCCGGCATCGTCATTCAGCGCGCGGAGTCGCATGCTGGTCTCCCAGAGACGCCCCTTCGGGTCGCAACAGAAGATGACGGTGCGGTGCGTAGCGATCCGGCGGGCGAGGTCACGAAAACGGGGGTCGGTGTCGAACACCGCCATCGGCATCTTCAAAGCAAAGCCCCCGTCGACGAAGACCGTCCCGTCGTCGCCAGCGACCTGGCGGTCTGGAGAGAGCAAGGCGGGCGCCAGCGGCGGGCCCATCGCCAGCGGCACCAGACACGACGCCTCGATCACATTGTGATAGTTGTGCCGTGTGAGCGGACGCACGAACTCGGTGTGCAGGGTGTCGGGAAGGTTGGTGGCGAACACCACCGGGTCCACCTGGTAGCGGGGCAGATACTTCAGCGGGCGGGGAAGCTTGCGTGTCGCCGCCATCGTGAACAGTTTCGCGACATCGGCACGCCCCAGGGCGCGTCGGTCACGACGCCGCACGCGGGAGGTGAAGACGAGCAGGCTGCGCTGACCCGCCTCGTCGAACACACCATCCACTTCCGCCTCGCCCATGACATAACGGATGGACGCGTGCAGGTGCCGCCGAAAACGGCTGCGCGGCCACTCCCCCGCCACGAACGGGGCCAGGGGATATCGCTCGGGGATGTCATCCGCCCCCCATGCCGTCCAGCCTTTCAGGACGGTCGCCTCGGTGCCGGTGGCGACATCGGCGGCCGCATAGCCTCCAGCCGACGCGCCCATCATCACCGATGGATAGCCGCCGTGCTGGCGCGTCCACCGCATGAGCTCGTACAGGACCCCACCCTGCCACGCTCCGCGACCCGCGCCACCCGAGTCGAGGATCCAGGATGTCGACGAACCCATCTGGTTGGCCACTGACGCCAGGGATCAGCGCGCGGCGCGGCCCACGTACTGCTGGAAGGTCTGTTCGATGTAGTCATCCACGCCGGGGATGAACGCGACCGCGATGACGGTGACGATCAACGCGACCAATATGAATCGATAGAAGTACTTCATGAGACAGCTCCCGAAGCTCAGCGGCTAATTCCGTGGCGCCGCCTCGAACACCCAGGCTTCACCCGCTTCCACCGACGCTCGGGTCGTCTCGGACGGGTACTTGCTGCCTATGGCGGCGCTGATCCCGTCGAGGACGTCGCCCGACGTGATACGCGCGAGCTGACGTTCGTAGCGTGTCCCGTTGATACGCAGCACCGCGCGCCCGTCGCGCTCGGCCTGCACCGGCCAGCGCTTCCACAACCGCCCGACCGCCGTACTCATGTAGCCGGACCAGACATAGAGCTTGCCCTCGGCCTCCGCGACCCAGATGCGACGTGACCGTGCGGGCTCGACGAGCTGCATCTCGATCGTCGGGATGTCCTTGACGAAGCTCCAGTCCGGCTCTGGACCGGTGTGCAGGTCACCAGCAACCAGCCGACCACCGGAAAACACCCGGTTTGGACCATCCGCAAACCGTTGCTTCACGGCGGCGGTGCCGACCGCCGTCACCGGGATCAACAGCAGCCCCAGCACGACGATGATCACGTTCTTGGCTATCTTCATGGCAACTTCTTCTGTCGTAGGCTCCGCAGATCGTCGCGGCCACTGTCCAGCAACGATGTCACGACACGACCGAGCCGTCGCCGTCGAGGAGGTGAAGACGACGATGCAGCCCAGACCAGTCTAGTTCTGGTGCCCGAGCACGTCGTCGATCGACGACACGGAGATCGGATGATACCCGGGTCGGGCTCGGCTGTAGATCGCCTCGGCGCGCGCACGCCCTGCCGGTGTCTTGACCAGCTCGTCATAGAGCGGCTTGATCAACTTGCGGCGACCGATGCCGACCAGGTAGGTCTCGAGCCTGGCGTAGGCTGGTTCGTACTGGTTGCGGATGGCGATGAGGAGCCACTGGTGCGCCACTTCGGAGTTGCCCGCGCTGGTGAATCCGAAGCTGTCATCGAGCTCGGCCAGTTGTGGGTCGGTCAGGGTCTCCGGCACCGATTTGAGGAAGTGCAGCCACTCCTGGGTGGTCCAGTGGTCGGTCTCGAGCGCGGCAGCGGTTGTCTCACCACGCGCCCAGCGGGTTGCCTCGCGGGCGACCTGTGTCAGCGCATCAGACGCGCTGCGCGGAGCGTTGGCCGGCAGACCCGGCGCTTCGATCCAGGCATCGACCTGCAACGTCTCGGTCAATTCGCCCGACAGCAGATGCTGGTCGAGGTAGACCAGGAAATCTGGGGTCGTGATGCTGCGGAATGCGAAGTGGTCGAAGTACCCGCGCAAGAAACCATCAAACCGCTCGCGGCCAACGGTCGTCTCGAGCAGGCGCAGGAACAGCTCGCCCTTCAGATAGGGCACCTGTGTCATGCCGTCGTCCGGGTCGCGTCCGGTCAGGTCGACGTGCAGGATCTGGTCGGGCGGCCCGAGCCGCGCCAGCTCTTCAGCCAGGACCTGGCGGTCGAGGGTCGCTTCCATGTCGACACGCGGGCGACCGAAGACTTCCTCCAGGATGCGCCGCTCGAGATACACCGTGAAGCCTTCGTTCAGCCAGAAGTCGCGCCACGTGGCGTTGGTCACCAGGTTGCCCGCCCAGGAGTGGGCGAGCTCGTGCGCCACCAGCGCCACCAGACTCTTGTCGCCGGCGATGACGGTCGGGGTCGCGAACGTCAACCGCGGGTTCTCCATGCCACCAAACGGGAAGCTGGGTGGCAGCACGAGCAAGTCGTATCGCTCCCAGCGATACGGCCCGTACAGACGCTCGGTGGCGGCCATCATCGCTTCGGTGTCGTCGAACTCGGCAGCGGCCGAGGCGACCACAGACGGTTCGGCATACACCCCGGTGCGCGGACTCATCGACCGGAAGGCGAGATCCCCCACCGCGAGCGCGATCAGATACGACGGGATCTGCTGGCGCATTTCGAATTGGAACTCGCCGCGGAGGTCTGAGTCAGCGTCGTTGGCGGCGCTCATCACGGCCCGCAACGCGGCCGGGGTGCGCACTGTCGCCGAGTAGGTCACCCGAACGCCGGGGGTGTCCTGCAGGGGTATCCAGCTGCGGGCATGGATCGCCTGCGACTGGGTAAACATGAACGGGTGTGTCTTGCCCGCGGTCTGACTCGGCTCGAGCCACTGCACACCGGAGGCGGCCGGACTCGTCGTGTACGCGACACGCACCTGTGTGGCGGTCTCTGACAACGTCACCTCGAGCGCCGCGCCGAGAATCGGATCGACGTCGCCGAGCGTGAACGGGGTCGCCGCCCAGATCTCGCCGTCCGCCGACAGCTCGACGGCGGAGATCGTCAGGTCGCGCGTATCGAGCCGCAAGGTGTCAGCACCTTCAGCCACTCGCTCGACATGCAGTGTGGCGGTGCCGTCGAGCGTCCGCCGGTCGAATCGCACGTCCCAGTCGAGGTCGAGGTGACGCACGACCACCTGCTGCGGGTTGGCGTAGGAATGCACGTCTCGCTCGAGCGCCTGCGGCGCGGAATCAGCGGGAGCCGACGCGGGGGACACGGACGCGGAGCGGTCACAGGCCATGGTGAGAATCAAGGCGCACGGCGCCAACGCACGGAGATACCGGGTATCCATAACTGGTTCGACGTCTGAAGAGACGACCTCGCCACCCCGGCGCCGGTCGGGTGGCCTCGCTGGGCGCCTCGCGCTGAATCAGCATACCAGAGCCCAAAGCGCGGTAAACTGAAGAACGGTTTCACGAGACTGTGGGATCCACCACGGTCTTGGCGGCGTCTTAATTCTCGACAGAACGACACGACTGGCGAACACGGAAGGGGAGAACCGACGATGGCCTCGGAGCACACGCTGACACTCACCGACGGAGATTTCGAACAGACGGTGCTGAACTCGGACAAACCGGTCTTGGTAGACTTCTGGGCGGAGTGGTGCGGCCCCTGCCGGATGATCGCGCCGGCCGTCGAAGCCCTGGCCGAGGAGTACAGCGGCCGCGTTGCGGTGGGCAAGTTGAACATCGACGACAACCCCAACACCCCATCGAAGTACGGGGTCCGGTCGATACCCTCTCTGCTGCTGTTCAAGGGCGGCGAAGTGGTGGAAGCGACCGTCGGCGTCACCGGCAAGGAGCAGCTTGCCGAGCTCCTCGACAAGCACGCCGGCCAGAAGATCGTGTAACACCGCGACCGTGAAGAACGTTTCGGGCTCGCTCTCGATCCGGGAGCGGGCCCGACGCTCGTACGCCCACCGTCGACGACTCCACACCGGAGGGTAGCAGGGTCAGAACGCGTCCAGGTCGCGGCCGTATATCACTTCGCCATCGAAGCTGAGACGAACCTCCTCGACCATCTCCTCCGGTGTGCCACCGGCGAGGTGCAGCTGATGGTGCAGGATGACCATGCCGACCCCGGCCCGGGCGGCGATCTCCCCCACCTTGATGGCCGAGGTATGGAACGTGCCGTGGTACCGCTGCGTTTCAGGCTCACGCTGTCTGAGGCCCTCGGCACCGTAGGCCTCGTGGATCAATACGTCGGCGCCCGCGGCAATCTCCGCCAGCCCATCGAACGGCCCGGTGTCCCCCGATATCACGATGGTGCGGTCGGCCGTGGTCAGTTTGAACCCGAAGGCGACGTCCCACGTCCCGTGGGGCACGGCGAACGCCTCGACCCGCATGACCGGGTCCTCGTAGATGAGCCCGGGCGCGATCTCGTGCGTTTCGACCGCCAGGAGGTCTCGACGCAGCCGTTCGGGACCTTCGACGCGCACGCGGATGTCTTCACGATAGGCTTCGAGCAGCGCGGCTGTCATCGCCTCCAGACCGGGCGGGCCATAGACGGCGAGGGGCGCCGCTCGCCCGAGCACCCAGGGCGACAGGATCAGGTCGGGATAGCCGAGCGTGTGGTCGGAGTGCAGGTGCGTGAGGAAGGCCACGCGGAGGTTCGGCGCGTTCAGCGCCTGGAGCCCGGTGACCATCGCGCCGGCCGATGCGCGTCTGACCACCCCGGGACCGGCGTCGATCAGATACGCGGTTCCACCGGCGACGACTGCCGTCGAGGGGCCAAACCGGTCGGGCTCGGCTCCTGGCGTACCGGTGCCCAAGAGCACGACCCAGGTGCGGGACGGGTCGAGCGGTTCCGAGCTGGGCAGCCGAGACGTCGGCGTACGCGTTGGTTCGTCCCCGACGGCGGGCTGACCGGGCGCTTCAGGCGACTCACCGCCCGTGGCCGCGGCGCAACCGGTGAGCACCACCAGCAGCAACGCGAGCCGAGGGGCGTAGCGAGGGAAGCGCATGGACGCGTCGGATTATATCCCCGGCTCGCGCGCGCAGTTGGGCAGCACGGCTCGATGGTCGCGTGCTGCGGTATGCTGGGTCCGTGCCTCACCTAACACGGGACTTGGCCCCCGACCCCCTCGCGGGCCTTGGTGGGGCGCATTGTGGCGCGCCAGCAGCCGTTGTTCACCACGCTGCTCGATCGTTCGTTTCAAGCCTGCGCTGAATCCTGAGGACGACCGTCATGACCGACGCATCCGCTCAGAGTCACCGTGCCACCGTGGTTCGACGCCGGGCTGGACTCCGACTGGGTCTGCTCACCCTGGCGGCCAGCCTGGCCGCCTGCACGCTCGAGGTCGCTCCCACGACGTCGGCGACCGCCATCGAGCCGGCAGGGGCGACCCCGGCCGTGGCCCTCGCGCAACTGCCCGTTCCGGAACCGTATACGGACCTCCAACCGGACGAACAGGCGATCGTCGACCTCTTCGAGAACACCAGTCCATCGGTGGTCTATATCAGCACCCTGACCCGACGCCGGGACGTCTATGGACGTGGGGTCACCGTGCCACAGGGGACCGGCACGGGGTTCATCTGGGATGAAGACGGACACGTCGTCACCAATTTTCATGTCGTGCAGGGGGCGGCGGAGGCGCGTGTTGTGCTGCATGACCAGACCGGCTACATGGCGGAGTGGGTCGGCGGCTCGGACCGCCATGACCTGGCGGTGCTGCGGATCCGGGCACCACGAGATATCCTCCGGCCGGTCCAGCTCGGCGACAGCGACAGGCTCCGTGTCGGTCAGAACGCGTACGCGATCGGCAACCCGTTCGGGCTGAGCGCCACACTGACGACCGGCATCATCTCGGCACTCAACCGCCAGATCCGAGGGCTGACAGGCGACATCATCGAGGATGTGATCCAGATCGACGCCGCGATCAATCCGGGCAACTCTGGCGGCCCGCTGCTTGACAGCCATGGGCGGCTCATCGGCGTCAACAGCCAGATCGCCAGCCCTTCGGGTGGGTCGGCGGGCGTGGGGTTCGCCGTACCGGTCAATATCGTGCAGCGGGTGGTGCCGCAACTGATCGCCAAGGGCGAGTACACACCGGCGCGACTGGGCATCACGACCGCCGACGCGCGGGTCAACCAGGTGGTCGCAGAGCGGCTAGGCGTCGCCGGGGTGCTGATCAATCAGATCCGGCCAGGCACCGGCGCCGACAGGGCCGGTCTACGCGGCACCGACCCGAACGCGAACCAGCTCGGGGACATCATGACGCACATAGACGGCGCCCCCGTCCAGACCTTCGCGGACCTGCGACTCGTGCTCGACCGGTATGAACCGGGCGATGAAATCGAACTGACGATCTCGCGCGACGGCGACACCCTGGAGGTGACGGTCCAACTGATGTGAAGGCCCGCGGTGCCGCAAGGGCGGCATGGGTCGTCCATCGGCCATCGAGCACGGCATCGACTATCGGGGGTCCTCGGGTCGCACAGGTGGCACCACCACCCGGACGGCCCGTAGCCGCAGATATGACCCCGGCTCGTATTCGTAGGCCACCGGCAGGTGAGGCGGTGGAAAGCGGTCGCCCGGACTCGACGGGCGCAACTCGACCCAGAGCTTGAATCGATCCACCTCTTTCCCACGCGCATCCCGCAACCGGTATTCGATTCGCCGCAACGCCGACGGGTCCTCGAGCCAGCCGGTCTGCGCGTACTCCTCCGCCCGGTCTTCGTCGCGTGCGACCTTGCGCACTTCGAATCGCAACGGATTCGAGTTGTGGACGTAGGGTTGATACCGTTCGGTTCGGCGTGGGTCCTCACCGGCCGCGACCGCATTCGCCACCGCCTGAAGGCTCGCCATGAGGCCGCCGAGAAAGGCGAGCGGGGTCTCGTAGCCGGACCGGTCGTCGTTCGGGAGATGCCGCGTATAGGTCGGGTCGTCGCCGTCCCAGTACGGACGCACCTGGTCATACAGCGCACCGGCGGTCTCCCATTGACCGGCCATCAGGAGCTGCAGCACCCGACTGTCGGCGACGTCGGTCGTGATCAGGCTATCGACGACCGAGTAGGGGAGCTCGTCGGCGTCGTTGTCGAGCACACGATCAACCTTCCGCATCGTGTCTTCGCGCTCTGACGAAATCACCCCAAACTGGGCCGTCTCGACGATACCGGTGCGGTCGACGACCAGCGACTCGCGCAGGAACCCGAGCCGGTTCAACCCACGTGCCCGCTCGGGGAACGACGCCGCAAAGAGCTCGTAGGCGCGTACGCCGGTTCGACGGTCCGTGGTGATATCGCGCGCCGTGAAGCTGGTCACCCCGACGTTCGCGCGCGACACGATTGGAATCGCGGCAATCAGCAGCGGGAGTCGCACGGTCGCGTCGACTCGGTAGGCCACGGTCCACTCCTGAGCAGCCGGAGGGCCGTTGCCGTTGCTCTTGAAGAGGTCGAGGCCCTGTGTCCGGGTCTCAATCCACGGGTCGGGCGACAGCGCCGCCTCCTGCGTGCGGGCCGCCGCCGCCACACCAAGGAGCAGCACGACGAGCCCCACGACCAGACGAGGCGACGCTGACAGACGAGTGGGGCCGCGGCGGCGGTTGACTTGCGTCACAGGCTCTCCTAGTAGAGTACTCAGACGGGGGGCTTCGCCCCGGACCCCTCGCGAGCCCTAGCAGCCCGCTAGTGGACTGTATCAGGGGTTGGTCGTCTAGCAGGCCGTGGTGAAAGTCCGGCGGCGTCTTCCCCGGGACATGAGACTCGTGACCCTGCGATAGGACACCCGTGTCGACCCGCGACTCGCCCTCCTATTTGCTGTCACGCTGGGTGTTCCTGCGCCTGCTCGGCGTGACCTATTTCATCGCCTTCGTATCGCTGGCGACGCAGGTCACCGGGCTGGTCGGCGCCGACGGGATCCTGCCGGTCGGTGCGTATCTGGACCGTCAGCACGCGCTGTTGGGTGCGGACGCCTATCGCCTGTCTCCGACACTGCTCTGGCTCTCGTCGCACGATCTGACGTTGGTCGTGCTCTGCTGGTTTGGTGCCGCGCTGTCGGCACTGCTGATTGCCGGTGTCGCCCCGATTCCGATACTCGTACTGGTGTGGGTTTGCTATCTCTCGCTCACCATCGGCGGACAAACCTTTCTGGCGTTCCAGTGGGACACCCTGCTGCTCGAGACCGGCCTGGTGGCGTGCTTCTACGCGCCCCCGGGGTGGCGGCCGACGCTGATGACCGAGACGCCACCCTCGTCGCTGGGGCGGTGGCTGGTCTGGTGGTTGGTGTTCCGGCTGATGTTCCTCTCGGGCATCACCAAGATTGCGAGCGGTGACCCCACCTGGGCGGACCTGACGGCGCTGACCTACCACTATCAAACCCAGCCCCTGCCACTCTGGACCGGCTGGTACCTGCACCAGCTACCGGTGTGGTTCCATCGTCTGTCGGCTGGCGGCATGTTCGCGGTGGAGCTGTTGCTGCCCTGGATGATCTTCCTCCCGGCGCGCCGTCGAGGGCTCAGACTGGGTGCGTGCGCCGGTCTGGTCCTGCTGCAGGTGGTGATCGGCGGCGCCGGCAACTACGGATTCTTTTCGCTCCTTACCGTGGTCCTCTGCCTGACCCTGGTCGACGACCAGGCCTGGGAGCGGGTGCTGCCTTTCCGGCTCGTGGAGCGAGCCCGCATCTTCGCACGTGATCGTCCGGCCCGGGACGGATGGCCCCGCGCGATGGCGGCGGTATGCGCGGTCGTGCTGTTCACACTCGGTGGTCTGACCTGTGCCCGCGAGATAGCGACGACGCTGGAGCGGAGCGGGCGCCCAAGCCTCGACCTGTCGTGGTCCGACACCGTGGTCGGCTGGACGCGACCGTTCCGGTCGGTCAACGGGTACGGGTTGTTCCGCGTGATGACGGTCGACCGCCCGGAGATCGTGATTCAAAGAAGCGCGGACGGCGTGGAGTGGACGGACTGGGATCTGCGGTGGAAGCCGGGTGAACCGGGACGGCGGCCTGGCATGGCGGCCCCTCACCAGCCACGCCTCGATTGGCAGCTCTGGTTCGCGGCGCTCGACCCGCGCGGAGCGGAGTACTGGCTCACGTCACTCATGGCGGGGCTGCTCGAGGGAGCGCCAGCGGTGACCAGATTGATGGGAGAGGGGACGGACTCGGACGGGCCGCCCGAGTATCTGCGCCTGGCCTACTACGACTACAGGTTCACGACACCCACGGAGCGTGCCGATACAGGCGCATGGTGGCATCGCGAACTGATCGACCATTTGACGGGGCCGGTCTCGCTCGACGACCTGCGTTGAGCGTATGCGTATGGCGGCCCGGTGTGAGGCGCCTTGTGGTCGTGACCAGCGGTTGTGGGCACCGCGCCACGGTGGTAGCGTACGATGTTCGCTCAGGGAGATGTCCGGGCCGGAGCCTGGACAGGTGAGGCAACCATGAAGACGCGGCAGATCGGCCTACTCTCGTTGGCAGTGTGCATCGGTCTCGGCGCGCTCGGCTGCGCCCCGGAGGCGGTGGTCGAGGCGCCGACGCAAGCCGCGGCGGCCGTCGAGACCACGGTGGCAGGCGCGGACAGCGCGACTGGCAACGCTGGGATGGTCGCCTC
>Ga0114993_10003564_pt1 | contig 16031 bp, 16 predicted proteins | sample ArcticOcean_MG_C_FD_87042 | JGI IMG/M metagenome (GOLD analysis project Ga0114993, IMG submission 87042) | Marine microbial communities from western Arctic Ocean - ArcticOcean_MG_CB2_150 | ecosystem: Environmental > Aquatic > Marine > Oceanic | place: Arctic Ocean: Canada Basin | collected...
CTTTCAGCATTGCATTTCTTGCTTCTGTATCAAATTTTACTATTTTTGCCATTTTATTTTTTTCCTTTCGATATTCCCATAATGTCTGATTCTTTCATTATGCTATATTCTTTTCCATCAATTTTAACTTCAGTTCCTGACCACTTGCCAAAAAGAACAACATCCCCAATTTTAACATCCATAGTTATAATTTTTCCATCTTCTGTTCTTCCGCCTGGTCCTACAGCTACAACATTGCCTTCTTGAGGCTTTTCTTTTGCTGTATCTGGTATGATTATTCCACCTGAAGTTTTTTCTTCACTATCCAAAACTTCAATTAAAACACGATCATGTAAAGGTCTAAATTTCATATTTACTAATCTCCTTAATTTGATTGCGAATACTCATATAGTTGCGAGCGCTCACAATTTCAAGTCTGTTTTGTAAAATTATCACAAAAATCGACTAAAATAGTGTATTTTCGACTTTTCATGCGCTAATCATTTATTTAGATGACTAATAAAACAATTAAAGGCTTAAGAGAAATCCATGAGAAGTACGATGCTTTTTTCATAGATTTATGGGGTGTTATGCATAATGGAATTAAACTTTATCCTGGCGCGGTCGAAGCCCTAGAGAATTTATATAAAATGCACAAAAGGTTTGTTTTAATGTCAAACGCTCCGAGACCATCAAAGAATGTAATAAAGTTTTTATTAAATATAAAAATGGATAAAGTCTTTGCAGAGCACGTCTTTACTTCTGGTGAGGCAGCATTAAAGAGTTTAAAAAGCAATGCATATGGTAAATACTTTTATCATTTAGGCCCAGAAAGAGACAAAAGTTTATATGAAGGATTTGAAAAAAATAAAAGACAAATTAAAAATGCAGAATTTATTCTTTGCTCTGGTTTTTTAGATGAGCATGAAAACTCTTTAGATTATTATAGAAATTTATTAAAAAACCATACAAGACTTAAAATGCTTTGCACTAATCCTGATTTGGTGGTTTATCGAGGATCTAAAAAAGAATATTGTGCAGGTAAATTAGCATCAATTTTTGAAGAACTAGGAGGGGAAGTAATTTATTTTGGAAAACCTTATCCTGAAATTTATAATTTTTGTATAAAGAAAAGTGAAAAGATTCTTGTAATAGGCGATAATATTCGCACAGACATTAAGGGAGCTAATAACATGAAATTTGATTCTTTGCTTATAATTGATGGAATTCATAAGAATGAATTTTTAAAATCAGAAATAAAAAATTATGATAAAATTTTGAAAAAATATAAAACTAAAACAGATTATTATCAAGAAAGATTAGCCTGGTAAGTTATGAGAGTTTTTAATAGTGCAAATATTTTAAAAAATTATAAAGAGTCGGCAATAGCTATTGGTAATTTTGACGGCATTCATGCTGGGCATCAAAAAGTTTTTAAAGAAACAAAAAATATTGCAATTAAAAACAAAATCAAGTTTGGTGTATTAACTTTTACTCCTTTGCCTGTAATGTTTTTTAATAAAAGAATAAAAAATTTTAGACTTACATCAAATGAACAAAAATTAAAAATTTTTAAAAAAAATAAAGTAGATTTTGTTATAAATATTAAATTTAATAAAAAATTTTCAAAAATAGATGCTAAGGATTTTATAAGACAAATAATTTATAAAAAGATTAAACCTAAATTACTTGCAGTAAGTAACAATTTTAAATTTGGAAAAAATAGAAAAGGTGATATTAATTTACTAAAAAAATGTAGTTTAAAATATGATTATAAATTAATAAAAATAAAACCATATAAATATCTCAATAAAGTGATTTCCTCTACCAGAATCAGAAAATATTTAATTAAAGGTAATAATAGTTTAGCGAACAAATTACTTTCTAGAACATGGTCTATTGAAGGCAAAGTTACCAAAGGAAAAAAAATAGGAAGAACACTTGGATATCCCACTTGTAACATTGATATTAAAAAATATATTTTACCAAAATCAGGTATTTATGTGGTTAAGGTTTTAATAGGTAATAAAAAAAAAATTTATGGTGGTGTTTCTTATTTAGGTACTCGACCAACATTTAAAGGAAAAAAAATATTTCTTGAAACCCATATATTTGGTATTAAAAAAAATCTATATAAAAAGAAACTAAAGGTTTATTTTTTAAAGTTTTTAAGAAGAGATAAAAAATTTGTTAATTCCGAGCATTTAATCAAGCAGATGAATAAAGATGTAATTTTTGCAAAAAAAGGTTTAAAAACAAAGTTAGTTTTATGAGCAAACAAGATATAAACTTACCCAAGACTTCATTTTCAATGAAGGCAAACTTACCAACTAAAGAGCCTGAAATTTTAAAAACTTGGGAAGAAATAAATCTGTATAAAAAATTAAGAGAATCAAGGGTAGGAAAAGAAAAATTTGTTTTACATGATGGTCCTCCATATGCCAATGGACATATACATATGGGTACAGCGCTTAATAAAATTCTTAAAGATATAATTACAAAGTTTCATCAAATGGATGGAAAAGATTCAGTTTATGTACCTGGTTGGGATTGTCATGGATTGCCTATAGAGTGGAAAATTGAAGAGCAATATAAAAAAAACAAAAAAAATAAAGATGAGGTTCCAATAAAAGATTTTAGATTAGAATGTCGTGAATTTGCAGATAAGTGGATTAAAATTCATACAAAAGAATTTAAGAGGCTGGGCGTTGAAGGGGATTGGAAAAATTATTATTCAACAATGAGCTTTGGTGCGGAAGCTCAAATTGTAAGAGAATTAGGAAAATTTTTATTAGATGGCAGTCTATACCAAGGCTACAAACCAGTGCTTTGGTCAACAGTAGAAAAAACAGCACTAGCTGATGCTGAGGTAGAATATAAAGACCATACCTCTAGTACTATATACACTGCATTTAAAGTAAAAAAAACTGAAAAAGATTTTTTAAAAGAATCTAACGTTATTATATGGACAACAACTCCATGGACAATTCCAGTTAATAGAGCTTTAGCTTTTAATAGTAAAATTAAATATTCACTCATAAAAATGGGCAATGACAATCTGCATTTTAAAAATAAAAATATAATTATAGCAAGCGATCTTGTGCAAAAAGTTTCTGAAGAATGTAATTTCAAAGATTTTAAAATTATACAAGAGTTTAGTGGAAAAGATTTAACAAATACTGTTTGTTCACATCCACTAAAGAGCTTGGGTTACGAATATGATGTCCCAATGTTAGAAGGAGATTTTGTTACATTGGAGCAAGGAACGGGAATTGTTCACTCAGCCCCAAGTCATGGTCCAGATGATTTTAACCTCTGTTTAAAACATGGAATTAAAGCCTCTAATACTATAACAGACGGCGGTTTGTATTCTGATGAGATACCTTTTTTTTCAGGCATTCACATTTTTAAAGCAGATAGTAAAGTAATAGAAAAATTGTCAGAACATAAAAGTTTACTAGGTAATAGTAAGCTTCAACATAGTTTTCCACATTCATGGAGGTCTAAAGCGCCGCTAGTTTATAGAGCTACTTCACAGTGGTTTATTTCTATGGAAACAAAAGACTTAAGAAAAAAAGCACTTAAGGCAATTGACGATACGACCTTTTATCCCGAGAGGGGAAGAACAAGGATAAGATCAATGATAGAGGCAAGGCCAGACTGGTGTATCTCGAGACAGAGAATTTGGGGTGTACCTTTACCTTTATTTGTATCGAAAAAAACAAAAGAACCCCTCAAAGATTTAGATGTAATTGAAAACATTGCTAAAATTTATGAAAAAGAAGGTTCTGACTGCTGGTTTACTGACGATCCGCAAAAATTTTTAGGAAAAAAATATAAAAAAGATGATTATATTAAAACAACCGATATAGTTGAGGTCTGGTTTGATAGTGGTGCCTCTCATAGTTATGTTCTAGAAAATAGAAAAGATTTGATGTGGCCTGCCTCAATGTACCTTGAAGGCTCAGATCAACACAGAGGCTGGTTTCATTCATCTTTATTAGAATCATGCGGAACTAGAGGAAGAGCTCCTTACAATAGTATTTTAACCCATGGCTTCGTAGTGGATGGCAAGGGTTTAAAAATGTCGAAATCCACAGGAAATGTAATTGCTCCCGATGATGTGCTTAAAAAGTATGGAGCTGATATTTTAAGAACCTGGGTTGCGGCATCAGATTATACTGAAGATTTAAAATTGGATCATTCAATTTTAGAACAACATGCAGAATCTTATAGAAAGATTAGAAATACTTTCAGATTTTTATTGGGTAATTTAAAAGATCAAAAAAATAATTTTGACCCAAACTCAAAAGAGATAGAAAAATGGCCAGAACTTGAACGTTTTATTTTACATCAAATTTTTATTTTAAACAAAAATTTTGAAATTTATTTTAAAGAATATAATTTTCACAAGCTATATAAAGAATTAGCAAGTTTTTGCTCTTTAGAGCTTTCCGCATTTTATTTTGATATACGAAAAGATACACTTTATTGTGATAACCCTTCATCTAGCAAAAGGCAAGCATGCATAAATTTATTAGGATTAATTTTAGATATGCTGTTAAAATGGTTTGCACCAATATTGTCTTTTACCACTGAGGAAATTTTTAAAATAATTAACCAAGATAAAAATTCAAGTATTCATCTACAAGAATTTCCAAAAATTCCAATAAAATGGAAAAATGAAAAATTATGTATAAAATGGGAAAAGTTTAAAATCATTAGAAAAGTTGTTAATGCTGCCATGGAAGTAAAAAGAGCAAACAAAGATATAGGATCAAGTCTTGAAGCAGATGTATATATTTATTTAAATGAAGAATATTTAAAAATAGTTAAAACTTTTGATCTGGCTGAAAGCTTTATAACTTCAAAATCCCAAGCAAAAAATCTCACAAATGAAAGTAATTTTTTTAAATTAGATCAAGTTGAGGGTATTCAAGTTTTAGTAAAAAAAGCTGAAGGTGAAAAATGTACAAGATGCTGGAAAATTTTTCCAGGACCCTGTGCAAGATGTAGTATAAAAAAATAATTTTATGAAGAAAATTATAATCATTTCAGCAATTTTTTTTCTTGATAGGAGCACTAAACTATACCTAATTAATTTAGAAACAGCTGGAGTAAATGTTGATTTTTATATATCTTCTTATTTAAATATTTTTTTAGTTTGGAATACTGGCATTGGATTCGGAATTGCTTCTCTAGAGGCAAATAACTTTTATCATATTCTAACCACAATAATAGTAATAATCAATCTGGTGCTCATTTACCTGCTATATAAAGCAAGCAAAAAATATCTAGTGCCATTTGCCTTAATAATTGGCGGATCACTTGGAAATTTATTTGATAGAATTTATTATTATGCAGTGCCAGACTTTGTGGACTTTCACCTAGGCGATTTTCATTGGTTTGTATTTAATGTTGCTGATATATCTATAACTTTAGGTATAATTTATTTAATGTTTAACGAATTTTTTAAAAAAAAAGAAACTTCTGAAAATGAATAAAAAAAATTTATTATATATATTGATCCTAGTATTTTTAACTTACTCTTGTAATTCGAGCGACTTATCTGCAGTGAAGCGTGGACTAACAGGAGCAAAAGACAGATCGGCAGATGAATTTATGGTTGAGAAAAAAGATCCACTTATATTACCTCCAAATTACGATGAACTGCCTTCACCAGACCCCAGTATAGAAGATGTAGAAAAAATTTCTAGTTTTGAAAAAAAATTGACAAAGACTTCTGCTTTTGAAGAAGAGGAATTTTCATCTTCAGAATCAAATGAAAATTCGATATTGAAAAAAATTAGAAAAAAATAATGTTACATAAAGATAATTTTTCTTTAAATTCAAAAAAATTTTATAAGAATTTAAATAAAACTAAAAAAATATTTAAGCATTTTAAATTAGAATTAAAAAATAAGCAGCTGCCGCTACTTGAAAGTTTTAAAAAAAAATATTTGTTTAATTTTTCTTCTGGAGCAATTAAAAAATACTCAAAGTGCAAAAATATTATTGTAATTGGTATGGGTGGATCGATATTAGGAACCAAGGCCATACATTCTTTCTTAAATACTAAAGTAAAAAAAGAAGTTTTTTTTTTTGATAATTTAGATTTAAATTTAAATATCAAGTTTAAAAAAATTAAAAACCTAAAAGACTCTTGTTTTATAGTAGTTTCAAAATCTGGAAACACTCTCGAAACAATAACAAACTTTTGTAGTTTTTTTTCGGAAAATTTAATGAAAAATAAAACAGTTTTTATTACAGAAAATAAAAACAGTAGTTTAATGGAAATATCTAATAAATTAAATGCAGATGTTATTCAACACAAAGATTTTATAGGTGGACGTTATTCTGTCTTATCTGAAGTTGGAATGTTTCCTGCGGCATTAATGGGTTTAAAAGTATTAAACTTCAAAAACTTTGAAAAATTAATAAATAATAAAAAGTTTATTTCAGTTTTGATTCATAATGTAGCTAGCATATATACGTTGAGCACAGAAGGAATGAAAAATTCTGTTCTTTTAAATTATGATCTACGATTGAATGACTTATGCTTATGGTACCAACAACTCGTTGCGGAAAGCTTAGGGAAAAACAGAAAAGGTATTAGCCCAACAATATCAACGTGCCCCAAAGACCATCATAGTCTGTTACAATTATATTTAGATGGTCCTAGAGATAAATTTTTTACTTTTTTTAGTTCCGCAAATAAAGAAAGTAAGCAAAATATTAATTCTAAAATAATTCCTAACAAAATGAAATTTATTAAAAATAAAAGTTTAAATTCAATAATTAATGCTCAATGCGGAGCCACTAAAAAAATATTTAAATCTAAAAATATTTTATTTAGAAGTTTTATTTTTTATAAAAATAATGAAAGTGAGTTAGGTTATTTTTTTACTTTTTTTGTTTTAGAAACAATTCTTTTAGCAAAATTAATGCAAGTTAATCCTTTTAATCAGCCGGCAGTTGAAAAAATTAAAGTCGAAACAAAAAAAATACTTTTAAAGTAAAAAACAGCCAAAAATAATTTTTGATAGTCCATATAATCTTTCCTCTATAATTTTGAAATAGCTTGGTAAATTTTCTTTGGTATTTTTATTTCTATGAAAAATTATAATTCCATCTTTTTTTAATAAATCTTTATTTTTAACTGTATCAATTAATTTTTCTACGATTAGATCTTTAAAAGGAGGATCACAAAAAATAAGATCAAATTTATTTTTATAAAAAAAATCACTTTTAATAACTTTAAAAACATCTTCTTTTAATATTATTGTTTTTTTTTTACAATTTAACTTATTAATATTTTTTTCCAAAACTTTGATAGTTTCAATTTGTTTTTCAACAAAATATACTTTGCTAGCTTTTCTTGAAAGTGCTTCTAATCCAAATGAGCCAGAACCAGAATATAAATCTAGTATATTTTTTTCTTCAAATTGAAAGGATATTTTATTTGAATGTATTAATAAGTTAAAAATACTTTCTTTTACTTGATCCTTAAGGGGGCGCGTATATTTGCTATCAGGCATGTTAAGTGTAGTTCCTTTAAATTTTCCAGATATTATTCTCATATTTATTTATCTTTAATTAATCTCCAACCAATATCTTTTCTAAAAAAACCATCTAACCAATTTATTTTATTTATATTTTTTAAAGAATTGTTTCTTGCTTCTATTAAACTTTCAGAAGATGAAGTTACATTCAAAACTCTCCCTCCCATTGAATAAATTTTATTATCTTTCATATAAGTACCGGCATGAAATATTTGGTTATTTTCATTTGACGAGATGCTGAATAAATTTTTTATTTCGCTATTTTTTATATAATTAGATGGGTATCCTTTCGCACATAAAACAATAGTAATACAATTTTTTTTGTTCCATTGTATTTTTAGTTTATTTAATTTATTTTTAATTACCGAATCTATAACCTCTACTAAATCTGTTGTTAATCTCATCATAAGCACCTGACATTCAGGATCTCCCATTCTAATATTATATTCAATTAAATAAGGTTCTCCTCTTTTGATCATCAAACCAGCATAAAGAAAACCTTTATAAGGGTAGCCTAATTTTTTCATAGCTTTCAGAGTGGGATCTATAATTTTTTTTTTTATTTTCTTTTCAAGCTCACTCGTCAGTATTGGCGCTGGTGAATATGCGCCCATTCCTCCTGTATTCTCTCCAGTATCTCCTTCTCCAACTCTTTTATGGTCTTGAGCGGAGCCAAAAAAAGAATAAGAATTTTTATCTACTACCAAAAAATAACTTAGCTCTTCTCCTTCTAAGAATTCTTCTAAAATTACTTTATTGGAAGATTTAAATTTTCCATCTAAAATTTCTTTTGTTTTTTTTAAAGATTCTTCTATTGAAACGCAAACTGACACGCCTTTACCTGCTGCTAAACCATCTGCTTTAACTACTATAGGAGCCCCATTTTTTTTTATAAAATTGGAAGCATCCTTAAAATTACTAAAAATACCAAAATTTGCGGTTGGAATATTATTTTTTTTGCATAAATTTTTCATAAAAGCTTTAGATCCTTCCAATTGTGATGCAAATTTACTTGGACCAAATACATTAATTTTTTTTCTCTCTAAGTAATCGACCAGCCCTTCCACTAGAGGCTGTTCTGGACCAACAATTACTAAATCTATATTTTGTTTTTTAATTACTTTATATAGGGCTTCAAAGTCAGAAATATCTTCATTTATATTTTTTGCTATTTTTTGCGTGCCAGCATTACCTGGTATACAAATTAACTTTTTTATTTTTGTTGATTGTTTTAATTTATAGCAGATTGCATGTTCTCTCCCGCCACTTCCTATTACGGCTAAATTCATATATTATAGATATATTAATAATTAAATATATATGAACGGAAATAAAGCAAAACTTAAATTTCATCCAAATAATTTTGAGATTATTGATCGTGGCGATTATGTCATTTGTGCTGTGTCAGGAAAAAATATTCCTTTAAATCAATTAACGTACTGGAATGTTGAATTGCAAGAGGCTTATTTTTCCCCAAAAGAGGCGCAGCAAAGATATGAAGAGCTAAATAAAAAATGAGATTTTTGTACATTTTAATTTCTTTGTTAATTACAACCTCAAGTTTTGCCTTCACTTTTGAGGGTAAATTTATACAAGGATCGTTTATTCTAGGAAAAGCTGATCCAGGTTCAGAAGTTTTTATCGATAAAAAAAAGATTAAAGTTACTAAAGGTGGGTATTTTGCCTTTGGTATAGGAAAAGATAGAAAAAATGATGTTGTAATAAAAATCAATGAAAAAAAAATTGCAAAGAAAGTTTTTAAAAGAAAATATAAAATTCAAAGAATAGATGGTCTTGAAGAAAAGAAGGTAACACCACCAGAAGAAGTTTATGAAAGGATTAAAAAGGAAAAAAAGTGGATAGGAGAGGCTAGGGCTAAAGATAGTAATTTAACTTATTTTAAAGATAGATTTATAATCCCAGTTGAAAATGCAATTATCACAGGAGTTTATGGTAGTCAGAGAATTTTAAATGGGAAGGCTAAATGGCCGCATTATGGCTTAGACTTTGCTGCGGACGAAGGCACAAAAATAAAAGCAATGTTAGGTGGCACAGTAACCTTGGCTGAAAAAGATTTATTTTATACAGGTGGCACTTTAATATTTGATCACGGTCATGGCATTTCTACTTTGTATATGCACATGCATGAAATTTTTGTTACCAAGGGGCAAAAAATAAAGCAAGGTGATATAATTGGAACGGTAGGTTCAACTGGCAGGGCAACAGGAGCACATTTAGATGTGCGACTTAATTGGTTTGATATACGTTTAGATCCCGCAACAGTTCTTAATATAAAATGATAAAAAATAAAGAATATATTATTAATCCAAGTGCATTATCTTATTTCTGCCCACACTGTGAATATTTAAGACAAAATCATAATCTTGTAAATAAATCTATTTCAGCCGGAATTACAGGAGAATTAGATGGAATAGAAAAGAATTTTTTTTTAGGAGACTGCAGAAAAATTGATAAAAATTTACCAAAAGGTGAAACTATAGATCCATTAAATATATATTTTTACACAAAAGTTTTATACGACGAAAAAAAAAGGCCATTTAGAATTATGGGCAAGGGTGATGCTATTATTAAATTTGAAGATGGAACGTGCGGTATTATAGATTATAAGACTTCAAAATTTGAAAAAAATGAAAATAATAAAAAGGACTATTTTACAAATGAAAAATTACAACAAAAGATTGATATGTACAATCCTCAGCTACATGCATATTTTATGCTTTATTCTAATTTGGAAACAGATAAATCTTTTTTAAAACAAATGCATATAAAAAGATATCCTAGAGCAAAGGATTCAGTAAAAATATCTGAAGCTGTAGATAGAAATTTAGAGAGAATAAAAAAAATTTCAGTTAACAAAGCAAAAATATTTGGCCTTGTGTTTGTATATCCCAAAAGTTCTGAATTAAATGAATCAATAAAAGTTAATTTCAATTATAAGTTTTGTGAAGTGCCAATAGAAATGAATAAGTTTAAAAATAGAATCACTAATTATTTAGAAGTTATGTATAAAAAAAAACCTCCACCTCCACCAGAGGCCTGTAACAAATGTTTAATGCATAAACATTTTTATGATTCAAAAAAATTAAAGTAATAAAAAATTACTACTTCCATCTATTGTGAGACCAGAGCCATTGTGTAGGATTTTTAATAATCATTTTTTCAATAATATGATTAGCTTTAAGAGTGATATTTTGTGTATCTTCATTAGCATCTTTTGTTTTTTCAATATTATATGGTTTGTGAACAGTCATTTCAAAATTAATATTTCCTATTCTTTTTATTTCTATAGGAACTAGTTTACAATTATATTTTAAAGCAAGTTGTGCTGGTATCGTTGTTGTATGTGCTGATTGATTAAAGAAAGATATTCTTAATCCTTCTCCAACCCGCTGATCTATCATCAAAGCTATGCTGTATCCATTTTTTATTTTATTTATAATTTCCCTCATACCTATTCTTCCTTTAGGTATTTGATTTGGGCAGATATATTTCATTCTTAAATATTCCATCAAGGGGTTTAAAAAAATATTATTTAATGGTCTATAAATTGCGGCAGTCTTGACTCCAAATTTATCTAATTCCATTGCCATGAGTTCAAAATTTGCAAAATGTCCCGAATAAAAAATTACTGCTTCATTAGATTTTTTAATTTGATCAAGATGTTCAGTCCCATAAACTTTAATATGCTTAAAATTAGTTTTATTAAATTTAAAATCTTTTAAAAACATATATTCAGAAAATGTCCTACCAATATTTGACCACATTCCATTAATAATTTCTTTTTCTTTTTTTTTATCAATCTTTCCCAATGCAATCTTTATGTTTTTTTTAATTACATTTTCGGATCTAAATAAAGGGCCAATTAGTCTTCCTAAAAAACTACCAAGATAGGATGCGTTTTTAAGACCTATTATTTTAAAAATACAAAATAATGAAATTACGCACAGAAATTCAAAAAAATACTTAATTATTTTCATATAATTTTTTTATCTCACCAATAAATTCTTCTTCTTTTTCTATTACAACTTTTATTTTTAAGTATCTAATATTTTCCCTATATTTGTTTTCAATTCTAAAATAATCTTTTTCAGTAGTTAATAAAACAGCATTATTTTTTTTGCCTTTATCTATTAGGTCTTTTAACTCTTTTTCTGAATAATTATAATGATCAGGAAAGCTTAAATTATCTAATAAGTTCATTTTATTTTTACTTAATAAATTAAAAAAATTAATTGGATTGCCAATGCCAGCAAAACTTATTATTTTTTTATTTTTAAACTCATCAATATTTATAGCTTCATGTCTTGTATAATAAATTTTTATTAGTTTATTTTCTCTAAAAATTTTTTTTTCAATATTAATATTCTTTTCCCCATTTATGATGACATAATCTGCTCTCTTCAATGAAGATAAACTTTCCCTTAAAGGTCCAGACGGTATTAAAAAACCATTTCCTATCCATTGCTTTTCGTTGAAACATATAATTGATAAATTTTTATTAATTGAAAAATCTTGAAAACCGTCATCAAGAATAGCAACATCTACTTTATTTTTAATAGCCTCTTTTATAGCTTGTGCTCTTTTATTATTTTCATAAATTTGACCAACTTTTTTTTGTAGTTTTACTTCATCTTGAAAGGCCTCATATTTTTTTCTTATGAAAGCTGGATTTTTTTTTAGGTTTTTTAATATAGAAAATAATTTAATACTAAATGGAGTTTTACCTGTGCCTCCCAAATATATATTTCCTATACATATAATTGGAATAGGAAAAAAATGTTTTTTAATAAATAATTTTTTGTAATTACCAACTAGGTAAATCAGTATAGTGATTGGCAATAATAGAATTGGAAAAATAAAGGTTTTGTTTTTATCCCAAAACTTGGGTTTAGAAATATTCATCTTTAAGTATTTATATATTTTTTTATTTCTTTGATCACATTATTAAGAACATTAACTCCATATTCTTCTATTTTTGATCCAATCTCATGATTTTTATTTTTATTTTCTTTAAATTCACCAACCAATGATAAGGCGAGATCATCACAATCACTTACTTCTTTAGTAATTCCTAAGCTTTTAAAGTAATCGTATGTTTCGACAAAATTACTAACATTAGGACCATGTAAAATTTTACATCCAAGTCTTGCTGGTTCAATAGGATTTTGCCCACTATCATTTATCAATGAATGTACTAAAGATTTTCCTAAAAAAACACATTTTGAAATATTATAAAATTTTAAAGCTTCCCCATATGAATTTATTAGCAGTATGTCAGTTTCAATATTTAATTGATTTAGCTCACTAGATAAAACAACTTTTAAATTTAAATTTGATAGCTCTTCTATAATTTCATCAATTCTATTTATATGTCTTGGAATAATTATAGTTAAAATATTATTATAGGTTTTCTTTATTATTATATGAGATTTAGCACACAAAGTCTCTTCAGAAGGATGCGTGCTTGCTGCGCACCATATTTTTCTATCTTTAATTTTATTTAAGAAATTTGTATCTAATTTTTTATTTAAGTTTGAGTTAATATTTGAAAATTTTAGATTTCCAAAGTTTTTAATATTTTTTGCTCCTAGAATCTTAAGAAAATCTGCACTTTCTTTATTTGAAACAATACATAGGTCAAATTTTACGAATATTTTTTTTGCAAAGTTTATTGCCAATTTCCATCTAACAAAACTTTTTTTTGTTATACGCGCATTAATTAATAAAAGTGGAATTTGCTTTTTATTAGTTTGTAAAATTAAGTTTGGCCAAATTTCAGAATCTATAAAAATAGATAAATTAGGTTTCCAGTGTTCCAAAAATTTATTTACTAACACGGGTATATCTAAAGGCAAAAATTGGTGAACGACTTTTTGATTTTGATTAAATTTTTTTTCTAAAATTTTTCCAGAACTAAATGTTATCGATGTAATAAGAATTTTATTAATTTTTTGATCTTGCACGCATCTATCTATTAATGGAAGAATACTCATAGCTTCCCCAACGCTAGCTACGTGAAACCAAACCAAGAAACCCTCATCCCTTGATGTTTTTATTTTTGACAGTTTTTCTTTATACCTTATCGGATCTTCTTTTTTTTTAAATTTTCTAAATTGTAAGTAAATTATTGCAAAAGGATACAGAAGGTATGTTAATAATTTATACCAAAAAAACATAAATTAATTTGTGCTTAATTGTTTGCTATAAAGATTTTTATAAATATTTGAATTTTTAAGTAAATCATCATGAGTGCCAACTTCTGCTATTTGCCCTTCTTTTAAAACAATAATTTTATCTGCACGAATTATTGTTGATAGTCGATGGGCTATAACTAATGTAGTTCTATTTTTTGTTAAATTTGTTATAGCATTTTGAACCTTTTCTTCAGAATCTGCGTCTAAGGATGAAGTCGCTTCATCCAAAAGTATTATAGGTGAATTTTTTAAAATTGCTCTTGCAATTGAAATTCTTTGTTTTTGACCACCAGATAACCTAATGCCATTTTCACCAACTATAGTCTGGTACGATTGTGGTAAATCTTCAATAAAATCATCTGCTGCTGCAAAATTACAAGAATTCTTAATCTCTTCATCTGATGCATCTAACTTAGCATACGATATATTAGCTCGAACAGTGTCATCAAATAAAATTATATCTTGACTAACCATAGATATACTTTTTCTCAAGGAAGATAATTTTATCTCTTTTATATTTTGATTATCAATAAAAATTTTTCCTCCTACAGGATCGTAGAATCTTGAAAGTAAATTTATAATAGTGCTTTTCCCTGCTCCGCTATGGCCTACAAGCGCAACTGTGCTGCCACCATCGATAGAAATACTAATATTTTTTATAGCTGCTCTATTAGTTTTGGGGTAAGAAAATTCAACATTTTTTAATTCTATATTTCCTTTATTGATTTTTAAATTGGGCAGATGATCTATTTCTTTTATTTTCGCTTCGGTATCTATTACACCAAAAACTCTTTCTGCTGCTGCTGCACCTTGATAGAACATCATATTAATTGTGGCTAGTGAACGGATTGGTTGATATGACAACATCATTGCAGTCAGGAAAGAAAAAAAATTATTTATTTCAATTGCTCCTGTGGATACCATAATTCCAGTATAATAAATGAAGCCTGCAATTATTAACCCTGTAAAAACCTCCATAATTGGAGTTGCTCTAATTAAAACAAATCCAATCTTATTTTGTTTATGCATTAAACGTTTTAATATTGCACCTGATCTTTCGGATTCAAATTTTTCTTGTTGATATATTTTAACCATTCTTGAACCTTTTATCATTTCAGATAAGTATGTAGATAAAGTTGCAGAAACTTGTGCAGCTTCAGTAACAGCCTTACCCATTCTTCGACCTAACGTTTTGGAAACAATTGCAGCGAGCGGCATCATGATTAAAGCAAAACATGCTAACCTCCAATTTTGGTAGAACATTAAAGAGATTAAAACAATTAAAGTAAGAGAATCCTTCATTAAATTTAATACTCCGTTACTAACCAAGCCATTGATAAGAGAAACATCATATAAAAAATGAGAAATATATTTTCCAGAATGTTTGGACTCTATTGTGTGTATATCTGACTTTAAAATATTAGATGTCATTTCAAACTGGAGCTTTCTACATATTTCATTACCTATTTTTATTAAAATTGTTCTAGCAAAATATAAAGATAAACCTTTGATTGAAAATGCAAGCACAATTCCTGCGGGAATAATTAACATCATAGTTTTATCCCTTTCGATAAAAATTTTTTTAACCGCTGGATCAAGAAGCCATGCTATTGAAGCTGTTCCGCCCGCAACAGCAAACGAAAGCAAGAGCGCTACAATTAATTTAAAGAAATGTTTTTTAACGTAAAAATTATATAATCTTGATAAGTATTTTTTTAGAATAGGAAGTTTCATTAGATTGTAAGAAAAAAGGTAAATAAAAATATCAAAAATCCAGTTAAGTTATTTATTTTAAAAGCCACAAGGCAAGATTGAGGTTTATTAGATTTAAAAATCTTTACTTGATAGACTAAAGTTAAGATAAAAAATATTGAAAGCAAAGGAAGATATTTGTTAATTTCTATCATAAGGCATAATGTTAAAATAAGTAAAACACATAAACTATAGCAAACTCCAACAAAAGTTTTTACGCTATTTTTAAATTTAATTGAAGTAGATTTAACCCCTATAATCTCGTCATCATGTATGTCTTGAATACCATAAATCGTGTCATAACCTAATGTCCAAAATATGGCTGCAAAATATAAAATCATAGGTTCAATAGATATGTTATTTGTTATAGAGGTCCATCCCATTATTATCCCCCAATTAAAGGTAAGTCCCAAAAATAACTGGGGCCAATAAGTTATTCTTTTCATATAGGGGTATGTAAAGGCAAAGAACATGGAGCTCAAACCCAAGATAATCGTAAGATTATTAAACTGTATAAGTATTA
>Ga0114993_10003576_pt1 | contig 16015 bp, 15 predicted proteins | sample ArcticOcean_MG_C_FD_87042 | JGI IMG/M metagenome (GOLD analysis project Ga0114993, IMG submission 87042) | Marine microbial communities from western Arctic Ocean - ArcticOcean_MG_CB2_150 | ecosystem: Environmental > Aquatic > Marine > Oceanic | place: Arctic Ocean: Canada Basin | collected...
AGTCTGCCTGCTTCGGCTGGTTGGCCGGCGGGATTTCCCACTCTTGATACTCGCCGGTCATGAGGCTAGCTAATCGCTCCCGATGCGGAGTCTTTATGCAAAGTTAATGGTTTATTTTTAATGGGTTGAGGAGAAGTGTTAACAACCGGGTCGAGCGGAATGGCGACCCGTGATGCCGCCTCACGTTCGCCGGGCACCGGGCCATAGAGGGTGGTGCGCTGAAGCGGCGTGCGGGCGATGCTGGAAATCAGCTCTTCCATCTGGTTCGGTGATAATTCCTGGCCCCAGGCGGCGCCGGCGGAGCGCGTAATGGTTTCGTTCATCAGCGTGCCGCCCATATCGTTGGCCCCGGCCTGCAGACAGGCGCGGCTGCCATCGGGGCCCATTTTTACCCAGGATGTTTGAATATTTTTAATATGCGGATGGAGCGCGAGGCGTGCCACGGCATGCATCAAGATGGCTTCGCGGTAGGTCGGGCCTTTGCGTGCGCGGCCTTTGAGGTAGATCGGTGCTTCCATATGCACGAAGGGGAGCGGCACGAATTCGGTAAAGCCACCGGTCTGCGCCTGCAACTGGCGCAAGCGCAGCAAATGCCGCGCCCAATTTTGTGGCCTTTCGACATGGCCATACATGATCGTGCTGGTCGTCCTCAGCCCAACCTCATGCGCGGTTTCCATGACTTCCAGCCATTGTGCGGTGTTGATTTTGTCGGGGCAGATGATGGCGCGTACTTCATCATCGAGCACTTCCGCCGCTGTACCGGGCAGGCTGCCTAGACCGGCGGCCTTGAGATCGTGGAGGAACTGTTCGAGCGGCACGCCGAGCGTCTCCGCGCCCTGCCAGACTTCGAGCGGCGAAAACGCGTGGATATGCATATCCGGTGCCGCGTCCTTTACGGTGCGGCAAATATCGAGATAGGTCTGGCCGGTGTAATCCGGGTGAATGCCGCCCTGCATACAGACCTCAGTGGCGCCGCGCTGCCAGGCTTCGCTGACGCGCCGGGCAATTTCGCTGTGATCGAGATCATACGGCCGGCCGCGTAGATTCTCGCTCATCTTGCCTTTCGAAAAGGCGCAGAATTGGCAGCGGAAATAGCAGATATTGGTGTAGTTGATATTGCGGTTGACGACGTAGCGGATCACCTCACCGCTGACTTCGGCGCGCAATTTATCGGCCGCCTCGCAAACCGCATCGAAACCTGAGCCGCGCGCCGCGAACAAGGCACAAATTTCCGCTTCGCTCAGCTCTTTTCCGTATGTCGCTTTGGCGAGGGTACGGCGCAACTCGGATGTCGGCGCGGGCGGTGTGTGTTTTTCGGTGAGCGGCAGGTCCTGCGTGGTGCCCGGCGACCATTCCTCGGTGCGGGCCAGGCCTTCGCTGTCGCTGGCCTGCAGGATGGCCGTGTGCATGGCGGGTGCGAGCCAACGACCGGCGTCGCGCGTATAGGCCGGGTAGAGCGCCAGGCGTTCGCTCAGGCGCTTGCCGCTGTCAGCGGTCTGTTCAGCCAGTACATCGAGATGCGGCCACGGCGCTTCGGGGTTGACGAAATCCGGCGTCACCGGCGACACGCCGCCCCAATCATTGATCCCGGCGCCGATCAATGGCGCCAGGCCGCCAGGACTGAGATTGGGCGGCGCCTGGATGTTCATCTCGGCGCCAAAGATCAGGCGCGCCGCGGCAATGGTCCAGCGCAGTTCATCGAGGTCGGGCTCGGGCGCCGCCGCCATGCGCGTGCCCGGCTTGGCGCGGAAATTCTGAATGATAATTTCCTGAATATGGCCGTAGCGCACATGCAATTCACGAATCGCCAACAGCGATTCAATGCGCTCCAAACGGGTTTCGCCGATGCCGATCAGAATACCGGTGGTAAACGGCACCGCCGCTTCGCCGGCAAGCCGCAATGTTTCGAGGCGCACGGATGGCTGTTTGTCGGGCGAGCCGTGATGCGCCATGCCTTTTTGACAGAGGCGTTCGGACAGGCTCTCCAGCATGATGCCTTGCGACACCGATACCGCGCGCAGCGCCGCCACATCTTCCGCCGTCAAAATTCCCGGGTTGAGATGCGGCAACAGGCCAGTCTCGTCATGCACGAGTTTGGCGACGGCGGCGAGATAGGAGAGGGTTGTGTCATGGCCCAGCTCCGCCAGTTCGCGGCGCGCCACCGAATAGCGCAGTTCCGGCTTGTCGCCGAGGGTGAATAGCGCCTCCTTGCATCCCGCCTCGGCGCCGGCGCGGGCGACTGCAATAACTTCATCCGGTGTGAGATAGGCGCGCTCCCCCTTCTTGGGCGGATGGGCGAAGGTGCAGTAATGGCAAACATCGCGGCACAACTGAGTTAGCGGGATGAAAACCTTGCGCGAATAGGTGATGAGATCGCCATGCGCGCTATCGCGCAGCTGAGCGGCCTGGCTCTCAAGCTCGTCCCGTGGGAGCGCATCAATCCTGCGCAACCATTCTTCGCCAGAGGCCGAGGCCGGAATTACTTTGGCTATGCCGTTCATGTCATTCACGCTGATGCCGCTGCCTTCATGCTGGAGTCACCCTGAATGTTTTGCAGGCGCGCGGCAATGCCGCTGTCACCCAGATAGGCATGGCTCAGCGTGTCCGCCGGCCGTGTGAGAAGTTCCGCCAGATCATCCGGCGTATCGATATCGAGGCCGAGCCCGGGCAGGGCGCATATCACCGGCTCGATGCCGGCCGCACGCGCCGCATCGAGATGCGGGAAAAAGCTATTGTCGCCAAAGCGCAGCGCCACGCTATCGGGCGGCGAGCAGACCACACAGTTCGAGCCCTGCTGGTCGCGCGCCGGGACGATCGTCATGGCCGGCGCCAGCAGATGCGCGGCAATCACCTGTTCGAATTCCACCGCCGTCGCCAGCGGCACATCGCCGGGAACCTGCATGATATCGGCCACACCGCGCGCCATGAGTTGGGATACACCATGCGCCACGGCCTCGGTTTGGCCGCTGTTCCGGTCTTCGCTGATGATTTCCAAGCCAAAACGGCGCGCCAGCTCTTGCGCTTCGGTATCGCGCGTGATTAGCGCGATACCGTCGAGCGACGGCGTATCCGCCAGGGCGGCAAGGACATCGCGCAGCATCGCGCGGAACAGCCCGCGCCGTTCACTGGCGCTCAACACCGGTGACAGGCGCGCTTTGGCGCCGGCCAAATCTTTAACGGGAACGACCGCCCACATCAGCGCTAACCCAAGCCCGCGCACACATCAGCACCAAATGAAAATTGTCTTTTAATTCTCAAACCTTATCAGCCCAGTAGGAGGGTTCAGGCGATCAAGTGACGCTATGAAAAAGGCAGCGGTGTGTCAAACGGGGGGTGCGCTTGACGCGGTCACAATAGGCCTCGATGAACTCTGTGTTGCGGCGCAATCTTTCACGGGCTTTGGCGATTTTCCCGGTCGAACGAAAAATTGTTCCGTCCGGTTTGGTTTTTTGGTTTGGCAGGCCGATTCATACGGCTGATGAGGCGAATTTTCTAAACCAGTAGGTCTACTTTCGGCCCGGAAGCGGTTGTCATTCTGCAACGTTCAGAACTTCCGTTGTTAGCCAAGAGGAGACATTCGAGAAATATCAACGTGTACTCGTTGCGCTTCGATGTTGAATATCTAGTTTGTTCGTTTCCGAGCTTGTCGCAACGTGCTGCCATACAGCTTCTATTTTGGTGCAAAGATGAAATCGCCGCCATCATGCCCGGCCATGCGGATATCCGAATAGACCGGCGTTTGGTCGGTGTTCAGCACCACGGTTTTCCGCGCCAGAGCGAACAGTGCCTGGGCCTCGACTATCTTTGAATTCTCGCGGAGAGCGCTCAGCAATGCCCTGGCAAACACTGAGTGACCATCACTGCCCGAATCGGCCACCGGCTCCAACCCGCCCGAGGCCAGGGCTGTGCGCGAACGCTTCTCGACAATGCGCTTTAGCCAGTCGCGCCGATCCTCCCAGGTATCGAGATCGATCGGTGCGGCGCGCACCAGCGTGCCCGAATAACAGGAATCGGCGATCACCAAGATGTGGCGCGCCGAGATCGCCTTCAACATATCTGTGATATCGTCGTTTGATACCCAGTTGGCCGAATTGTTCTGATGGGCATCGACCGGCAGCCAATAGCCGCGCTCGGTAACCGGATCAACGATGCCGTGCCCGGCATAATAGACCAGCAGATTGGTATCGTAGGAAAGCTTGGCGCGCAGCTCACCCATAGCGCCGATCATGTCAAAGCGCGTGGCGTTGATTAGCGTCGTGACACTGAAACCGTAGCGATCTCGTAGCACCTCGGACACCGCCTCAGCATCGGCGACAGCGGTTTTCAGTTTCGGCATATCACCATAATCATTATTGCCAATCACCAGGGCATGATAATCGCCAAGCGCCAGATCCAACTGCTTGCGCAAAACTCGGATGGTTTCGCTTGCCCGGTTGCCCCATTCATCGATGGCAGTGAAGGCGAATTCATTGATGCTGACCTTAAGGCGCTGGCTGATGCGAAAGCTACCATCGGCGCGGAGCTTGAGCGGACGCTCATTGACCAGCATATCGGCAATGGCGGACGCATCCGAGACGCTGCCGGCAATATCAATTTCAGGTGCTTCTGTCACCAGCTCCTGCGGCAGTTTCAGTTTCGGCCCGTCTCTATCGCGCCCGTCTTCAACCGGCGCCTCTTTGGGTGCGAGGCGGGTGATGCGGACGCGCTTTTCCGACTCATTGCCCCATTCATCAAGCGCGCTCACCACCAGCTCGCTTTCACCGACAGGCACACCACGGCGAATGGAAAAAGTACCATCTGCCGTCAGCGGCACCGAGCGCCCGCCAACGCGGACATCAACAATGGCTGATGCATCAACAATTCCACCCGTGATCTCAATGATGGCGGTACTGGTCTCAAGCGTCGGTGGCAACGCGATTAGCGGCGCGCTGGTGTCATCTGCAAAGTTTGATTTCTGCGCGGCCAACTGGCGCTCTTCCTCGTTGCGTTTTCGCTCTGCAATGGCTTCAGCTTTCTTTGCGGCTTTGACTGTTAGGGCTGTCGCGTGCGGTTCCACATCGGGTTGTGTCGATATAGTATCGTCTGACTTGATCGCAATTTTCGGAGTATCTGAAGAAACCTTGGTGAGGCGAATGATTCCTTCACAAATCCAATTGTTGTTGCCACTCTTTAATTTAATCACTCCTACAGTAGAATTAAGTTGTCCCATTACTCGTGCGAAAGGCGAAACTCTAAATGCTTCAATGTGGTCGAGTCCCAGCAGCAAAGTTTTTATAAATTTCCCTGCCGAATTCACCTTGCCGGTAATCTTATAATTTTTGTTACTCTCGCTGAACTGTGAGGTAATTTCTCCACCAGAGATAGTGATTGTTGGTTTGAGTAAAAACTTGCCTGCCCGTGGACACATTGCTTATGGATTGCTGCGATCTGAGCCCAGATACCCGCCGATCGCCTCGCATGAACATTCTTGAATAAATATGTACGCTGTCGGCCCGTAATCCTTCGTGCAGTCGCCGCATCTCCAACCGCTGGGTTTAGCCAAATATAGATACCTACACGCGGAAGAAAAATCCGAGCCATTCGATATTCGAAAGGCCATTTGTGGCAATCCGAGGGAGCGTATACCCCCGAGGAGATCCAGGCAGTGGTCCAAAAATACCAGGAATGGAGCGAAAAGATGGGTGCGGCGGGCAAGCTCGCCGGCGGCAACAAGCTGGCCAACAATGCCGGGAAGGTGTTGCGCGGAGCCGACAATGTCTCGGTCGTCGACGGCCCGTTTGCCGAGACCAAAGAAGTCATCGGCGGATACTTCATTTTGGAGGCCGCAGACTACGACGAGGCTGCCGAGCTTTTAAAATCCTGCCCACATCTTGCGTTCGGCGGGGCGATCGAACTGCGGCAAATCGAAAGCATGTAGCGCCGATGGAGGAGACCGAAGCGCGCGACATCAGCGGCCTTGTCGACCATCTGTTCCGGCACAGCGACGGGCTGATCGTTTCATCGCTGACGCGCGTCTTCGGTCCCGCCGACCTCGAACTCGTTGAAGATGCTGTTCAAGAGGCGCTGGAGAAAGCGCTGAAGCACTGGCCGTTCCGCGGCATCCCGGAGAATCCGGGCGGCTGGTTGTTTGCCGTCGCCCGCAATACCGCGCTAGACCGGGTGCAGCGCAGAACTCGCCAAGCCGACGCATCGGGTCAAGTCGTCGCTCTGATGGAGGTGAAGCTCGCGCACATGACAGAACCGGTTTTGTCGCGCGAGATTGCCGATGACCATTTGCGCATGATGTTCACGTGCTGCCACCCGGAGATTCCGGCTGACGCTCGCGTCGCACTGACGCTGAAGACGATCGGCGGGTTCGCTGTGCGCGAAATCGTCCACGCCTTTCTGGTTGAAGAGCAGACCATCGCGCAGCGCCTTGTCCGCGCGAAGCGACGCATTCGTGAACAGCGGATTCCGTTTGCGATGGCCGAGCCGGAGATGCTCCCGGCGCGCCTCAAATCAGTCCTCGACGTGCTCTATTTGATGTTCAACGAAGGCTATAATGCTGGTGACGGCGACCTGGTTGTGCGGCGCGACGTCTGTTCCGAGGCGCTGCGTTTGGTTGAGATTGTCGCGGCGCACCCCGAGCCGGGCGGCCTGAGACACACGCTCTGGCGGCGCTTTTCTGCTTTCAGGCGGCGCGCTTCCCGGCGCGTCAGGGTCCCTCGGGCGACCTTCTCTTGTTGTCAGAACAGGACCACCGCAGCTGGGACAGTGCGTTGATTGAGCGTGGTGCGCGGCACATGGAACGCGCGGCCGCCGATGACAACCTGACGACATTCCATCTTGAGGCGGGCGTCGCCGCTTGCCATGCCGTGGCGCCGTCCTTTGAGGAGACAGATTGGCACGCCATCCTCAGATTCTATGACCAGCTGGTGCAGCTGTCAGATTCGCCGATTTTTGTCCTCAACCGTGGCGTTGCGGTGGCGATGGTCGAGGGTCCCGCGGCTGGGCTCGCTGTCCTTGACGGCATCGTTAACCACCCGGCGCTCGCGCGCTACTACTTGCTGCCGGCGACGCGCGGCGAGTTCTACCGGCGCCTGGGCGAGCCGGGACCGGCCCGCCGCTGTTTCGAGGACAAGCTCCAGAACACAAAATCTGCGCCAGTTCGACGGCATCTGCAGCAACGCATTACCGCACTGACTGCCACGGGTGAAAGCTAAAAATGGCTGCGCAACACCCCTGACGTCCGCTTCAGATCAGAAGCTGCTGGCCAAGGCGATTCCATCTTGGTGCGCTCTCTCCGAGAGGCGGACAAAATTCCCGAACTTGAGCTGTTCAGTTTGAATATTGGTGCATTGACCGCTATTGGTAATTTGAAATTCGGCAATAAATTATGTGGTCGTGCAACAAAGACAAGGCCACATGGGGGAGCACATGAAAATTACCGTTATCGGCGGCACCGGTCCGCAAGGGAGCGGGTTGGCTCAGCGTTTTGCGTTGGCCGGCGTGGATGTGATTGTGGGTTCACGCGATGGTGCACGCGCTGAAACTATTGCGGCCGAGCTTATGGGCCCACTGGAGGGTGCGCCGGGCTCGATAACCGGCATGGACAATCTTTTGGCCGTTCAGGCGGCGGATGAGGTGGTTATTCTGGCGGTGCCGTACGGTGGGCATGATGCCACCCTGGAAGGCATCCGGAGTGGGCTCGCGGGCAAGATTCTGGTCGATATCGTGGTGCCGTTAGCGGAAGGAAACCCTAAGAAGGCAGCGATGCCGCCGGAGGGCTCCGCCACCGAAGCGGCGCAAGCGATGCTGGGTGAGGATATTCCCGTGGTTGGCGCGCTGCATAATGTCTCGGCGCATGTGCTCGCCGATCTGCAGCAGGAAATAAACTGCGATATTCTGGTTTGCGGCAATGATCTCGAAGCCAAGAAAAAGGTTATGGCTCTGATCGAGCGGCTTGGTGTGGCATGCTACAACTGCGGACTGGCGGAAAGCGCGCGATGCATCGAAGCGCTGACACCCATTCTGATTAGGCTTAACATGTCGAAATCGACGCCGTTCCGACATGGCGGAATTAAGATTTGGACCGAATAGGGAGACGATAAGATGGAATTTGCGTTCACCTTTCGAGGCGATCTCGATAAGAAGCGTGTGGTTGCCATTTGCCGCCAGGGAGAAGCCGCCGGTTTCGATTATTCATGGTTCTTCGATACCCATATTTTATGGCGCGATCTCTATCCGCAGATGGCTGTGGCGATAGACCACACCTCGAAGCTGCGCTTTGGCCCTTGCGTAACCAATCCACAGGTACGTGAATGGTCGGTTGCCGCCAGTCTGTTCGGCGCGCTTGCGGTGCAAAGCGATGGCCGCTTCGACCTTGGCGTCGGACGCGGCGATAGCTCGGTGCGGGTGGTCGGCAAACGACCGGCGACGGTGGCCCGTATGGAACAGTTTTGCGACACTATGAAGGGGCTGGTGCGCGGCGATAGCATTACCTATGATGACCGGCCGGATCCGGTTTCGTTCGATTGGACGGGCGGCTATGAAATGCCGATTTGGGTGGCCGGTTATGGCCCCAAGGCGCTCGCCGCCGCCGGGCGCACCGGCGACGGGTTGATCGTGCAGCTGGCCGAGCCGTCTTTGTGCCAATGGATGGGAGACGCTGCAAAAGCAGCGGGCGCGGACGCCGGGCGCGACATGAGCAACTACCGCATTATGGCCTGCGCGCCGGTTTGGGTCGGCGACAAACAGAAAGGCATGGCGCAGACCAAATGGTTCCCGGCGCTGGTCGGAAATCATATCGCCGATATCCTAAAATGGTACGGCTCGGACACAAAGGAAGTGCCAGAAGCGTTGACCGCCTATGTCCAGAAAAGAGATGGATCGGGCGCTGACGAAGGTTATGATTATAAACAGCATACCCAGATGGACGATGAGAACAGCTATTATGTCACCGACGATACGACCGAGGCGTTTTGCCTGGTCGGTCCGGCGGAGGCCCATGTGGAAAAATTGCGCCGCCTCGAAGCCGCGGGCGTGACGCAGTTCAATATATATTTGTGCAGCGGTGAAGAAGAGCGCCAAATTGCGGAATATGGCGAACACGTGATACCCCATTTCTGCTAAAAACAGACGCCCACGGGAGTAATTTAATGGAATTCGGAATCGCCTTCAAAGGGGACCTAGAGCACAAACGCATGCTCGCCATTTCGCGCCAGGTCGAGGCCGGCGGGTTCGATTATATATGGTTCTTCGATTCCCACATTATCTGGTCCGATGCCTATACTCAGATCGCTGCCAGCATGCAGCATACAGATCGTGTGCGCTACGGCCCTTTGGTGACCAACCCCAAGGTGCGCGATTGGTCAGTGGCGGCCAGCATTTTCGCGACGCTGAACCGCATGAGCGGCGGGCGCATGGATATGGCGATCGGGCGTGGCGATTCCTCGATGCGGGTGATGGGCAAGAAGCCGGCGACGCTGGCGACGTTGATCGAATCTGTCGAGGCCATCCGCACCATGACGCATGGCGATACCTACACCTATGACGGCAGCCCAAATCCGGTGTTTATGGATTGGACGGAAGGTTATGATTTGCCGGTGTGGATCGCGGCTTATGGCCCCAAGGCACTCAAGGTGGCGGGCGAACATGGCGACGGCTTGATCATTCAGCTTGCCGATCCGGGCCTTTGCCAATGGTTCGCTGAGCAGGCCAAGGCGGGCGGCGAGGCCACCGGGCGCGATATGTCAAATTTCCGCGTGCTGTCCTGCGCGCCGGTGTGGATCGGCGACGTCGAGACAGGCGTGAAGCAGACCAGCTGGTTCCCCGCGGTTGTCGGCAACCATGTCGCCGATATCGTCGAGAAATACGGCAAGGATACCGATCTGGTGCCCGACAGCCTGACCAAATTCATCGAGACGCGCCAGGGCAAAGGCGCGGCTGAAGGCTATGATTACCGCAAACATGCAGTGAAGGATTCCGATAATCTCTATTATGTGAACAACGCGGTCACCGAATCCTTTTGCATTGTTGGGCCGCCGGAAGTGCATGTCGAAAAATTAAAACAGCTCGAAGCTGCCGGGGTGACACAGTTCACCATTTATCTCACTCAAGGGGATGAGGAGCGTCTGGTGTCGGAGTATGTCGATAAAGTCATTCCGCACTTCAGGTGACGGCATAGGTGACGGCTTAGGTGACTGTAGAATAGTGCTCAATAGAGAAGGGTATGGTTGATGGAATTCGGCATCGCATTTAAAGGTGAAATGGATCCGAAACGGACGGTCGCTATCGCGCGGCAGGTCGAAGCGGCAGGCTTCGATTATGTTTGGTTTTTCGACTCACACATTTTGTGGGCCGACCCCTATCCCAAGATAGCGCTTTGTATGGAGCATACCGAGCGCCTGCGCTACGGCCCACTGGTAACCAATCCGAAAGTGCGCGATTGGTCGGTCGCCGCCAGCCTGTTCGCCACGCTTTCTAAAATCAGTGACGGGCGTTTCGATATCGCCGTGGGGCGGGGCGATTCCTCGATGCGGGTGATGGGCAAGAAGCCCGGCACGATCGCCTACACGGCGGAATTTTGCGAGGCCGTGCGGACCATGGTTGCGGGTAAATCTTATCAATATGACGAATGCCCGGCGCCGGTATTTATGGATTGGGTGGACGAACATGAGCTTCCGGTCTGGATTGCAGCCTATGGGCCGAAAGCCTTGAAAATGGCGGGTGAAGTTGGCGATGGCCTGGTTGTTCAACTGGCGGACCCGGGTCTGTGCAGTTGGTTTTCCGAGCAAGCAATTGCGGCCGGCAAGGCGGCGGGGCGCGATATGAAAGACTACCGCGTTCTATCCTGCGCCCCGGTGTGGATCGGCGACCGTGATACCGGCGTCCAGCAGACCAAATGGTTTCCGGCGCTGGTCGGCAATCATGTCGCCGATATTGTCGAAAAATACGGCAGTGAATCGGATTTGGTGCCGCAGAGTCTGACCGATTATATCTACAGCAGACGCGCCGGCGGCGCCGGTGGCGACGCCTATAATTACCGCCAGCATGCCGATAAGGATTCGGACAACACCTATTACATCACGCCCGAGATCGCCGAATCATTCAGCATCATTGGGCCGGTCGAAAAGCATGTTGAGAAAATAAAACAGCTTGAGGCCGCCGGCGTCACACAGTTTACGATTTATCTGACCAATGGGTCTGAAGAGCAGATCGTTGCCGAATATGGCGAGCATGTAATTCCGCACTTCAGCTAGATTTGGTGAGCGCGACCGCGAAAGCGAATACCTCGTTCGCGAGGCGGATTTTGTCGTCCAGCGTTTCCATCACGGAAGGCGTGACCAGGGTGTGTAGGCCGATGTCTTGCAAGGCCTGTTCCAGTGCTGCATCCGCCGGGTCGAGAACGAAGCCGTCGATGAGTTCGCCGTAATGGCGGGCGACGGTCTCGGCGCTGACCGCTTCGCCGAGTTCATGCATCATCTTGGCCGTTGGTCCTTTCAACGCGGCACCACCGACGATAGGTGACACCGCGACTATCGGCGCCGCGCAGTCTCTCAACGCCTGTTTCAGCTCCGGCAGAGCGAGGATTGGATCGATGCTGATGAAGGGGTTGGATGGGCAAATGATGACTGCGCGGAGAGCAGACGACGACAGCGCGGCGAGAATTTCCGGATTGGCCCGCGCAGCGGCAGCGCCGTCATAGCGGAATCCGCTGACCACCGGCGCGCATTTTTCGCGTACAAAATAATGTTGCAAGGCGAGGGGGCCGTCCACTGTGTCAACCAAGGTGCGCACAGGATCGTTGCTGGCCGGCAGAATGCGCGCTGCGATGTCAAGGCGCGCACAAATGTCGGCGGTGATCTGGCCCAGGCTTTCGCCGGCACGCAGACGATGGCTGCGCGCCACATGCATGGCGAGATCGCCATCGCCTAAGTGAAACCAGGTTTCGCCGCCAAGACCGGCCATGGCATGCATGAAGGTTGGCGTGTCTCCGGCGCGGCCCCAGCCGGTTTCAGGATTGGCGAGGCCTGACAGGGTGTAGGTCAGGGTGTCGATATCCGGGCATATGTTGAGGCCGAGATGCTCGAAATCGTCACCCACATTGGCGGCGATGGCGAGTTCTGGCGCTGGCAGATGATGGGAGAGACCAAGCGCGAGTTTGGCGCCGCCGACGCCGCCGGAAAGCGCCAAGCAGGTGATGGGGTGCGAAGGATTTGCAGCGGCACTCACCTGAACAGGTCTTCCGCCTCATCGCGGACGAGGGTGGCGCCGTTGCCTTGCTCGGTAGAGCGTTCCAGACCACGCACCAGGACGACAGGCAGGCCTTCGTCTCCCTGGCCTTGTAGGATAGACGCGGCGGCGGCAAGTTCGTCGCCCATGCCGACAATGGAAACCATCAGCGGTCGGCCGTAAAGATCTTCCTGGCCACGCAAATCCAGCACCGATTCCAGGCCCGATGCGCCGAGCGCGATACCCACCGTGCCGACGCGCCAGGCGCGCCCAACGCTGTCATTGATGACGATCGCCACACTCTTGCCATGACGGGCGAGGATTTCGGCGCGCAGCTTGGCACAGGTGCCGTCCGGGTCGAGCGGCAGCAGGAGAACCCGTTGGCCGTCATTGTTGGGCGCGACGTTAGAACTATCGATGCCCGCATTGGCGAGCACGAAACCAAGCCTGTGGGCGACGATCAGCACGCCCGGGCGGTGGCGTAGGACCTCGTTAGATTCTGAAAGGATCAATTCAACCAGGCGCGGGTCTTTGTCGGTTTTTTCCCCCAATTCCACCGCCTTTGCGGAGGGTTTGACCGTATCCAGATCGGCATAGCGCCCCTCTGCCTTGGAGACGATCTTTTGGGCGATAACGAGCACGTCATCGTTGCGCAATTCTTCCCCCGTCCGGGCCAGGCTGCTGCCGATCAAATCGCAGAGATCATCGCCTGTTTCGACGAGCGGGATGTCGGGCAGGGCGATGAGCGACAGGCGATTGGGCATGAAGGTGAATTCCGCTTGAGCTGAACAGGGTTACGGCAAAGGGTTACGACACAGGGCTACGGCAACGGCGTGAGATTTCCCCAACTCGTAACTTTCTGCATTTGAATAGCGATCACCGGCAGCGCTGCCAACTGCATACTTCGCAGTTGCGGATATTTACTGCACAGGCGCTCTTGGGCCGCGTCATGTTCGCTTCCGCCGTTCAGGATAACGGCCTGTCCGCGCACCATGAGCCACCCCAGTCTGGACCAATCCGCATCGTCGTAATGGTCGACTGTGAGCGCCACCGATGGGTTCTCGGCGATATTGCGCAAGCGTTTGAGGTTGGCGCCTAGTTTCGGCTTTTGGTCGATCGTGATGCAGACCCGCGTCTCGATACGGACGAAACACACCGGTACGAGATGCGGTGCGCCGTGCTTGTCGGCGGTGGCCAGGCGGGCGACACGATGGGCATCCAGAAAGGCCGTTTCGTGCGGCTTCAACATGCGGGTATCACCACCGACCGGGTCCATTTGGGCGATATTCCTAGGCGGCGGATGCCGCTTCCTTGAAACGTCGCAGTGCGTCGATATGCTCTTCGAGCGAGGAAAAACCGGCGTTCATGGTGTTTGCGGATATATGGGTGGCGCCATTCTCCTTCCACGCCTTGGCGGCGGCCGCCCATTGGTCCGGCGTCGTCCTGGCGACAACGTTGAAACTTTCAATTCCGACATCCGCAGGATCGCGCCCGGCTTCCTCGATATAGCCGCGAAACTTATCGAGCTGTGCCTTGCCGGCGTCGTCCATTTGGAAAATTGGGAACCAGCCGTCGCCGATGCGGGCAGCGCGGCGCATGACGGCGTCCGCATGGCCGCCAAACCAGATCGGGATGGGTTGCTGCGGCGGCAGTGGGTTGAGGCCGGCATCGGTGATCTTGTGCCATTTACCCTCGTATGTGACGAGCTCGTTGCACCACAGGGCGCGCATAACTTCGATTTGTTCTTCACAGCGCTTGCCGCGATCGGCGAAGTTCATGCCAAGCGCTTCATACTCGACATGGTTCCAGCCGATGCCAACGCCGAGGCGCAGGCGGCCTTGGCTCAGGATATCGATGGCGGCGGCTTGCTTGGCGACCAACGCGGTTTGCCGTTGCGGCAGGATGATGATGCCGCTGGTCAGCTCTATCTTTTGCGTGATACCGGCGAGAAATCCATAAAGGACGAACAGTTCGTGAAAACTGTCGGTGTGTTTGTACGGCCCTGTGAGGTCATGCGTGGCGGCGTTGCCGCCCAGCACATGGTCGAACGTCAGGATGTGATCGAAGCCGAGTTCCTCTACGGCCTGGGCATACGATTTGACCGCGCCCGGGTCGGCGCCGATTTCGGTTTGCGGTAAGACGGCTCCAATACGCATGTATGACCTCCGGAGTTGACGCTAAGGATCACGCTGATGAGCGCGAGGTTTATCACAAATAGCGCCAGGCAGTCACGGCAGGAATCTGTTGGTTTACGCCACTGCGTGTTTACAAGGCGGGTATCGATAGGCAGGCTAGGCGCGTGGGCTGGCTTCAAATTTGGAGCAAGTTAACTGAATATTTAGAAATGAGGTTGGAAATGGCAGATAGCGAAGCGTGGCGCGGCAAAGTCGGCGGCATGAGCGAAGCGGAAGCGAATGACTTCCTAGCCGGAAACACGGTTTGCCGGCTCGGTTGTTTGGATGGAGACGGGTGGCCCTATGTCGTTCCGATTTGGTACGAGTATAGCGATTCAGGGTTTTATATTATCCCGCGCGAACGGTCTCTGTGGGCGAAATACATCAAAAACGACCCGCGTGTATCACTGTGTGTCGATGAGGCCGAGGGCCTCCTCAAAGTGATGGCGAAAGGCACGGCAGAAATTATCGAGGAGCCCAATGTCGGTGGAAAATGGGTTGAAATCGCGACCCGCATGTCGGTGCGCTATCTCGGCGTCAACGGCCCGGACTACCTGGCGCCGACGCTGCCGGAACCACGCTGGCTGATATTTGTGCGCCCCGAAAAATTGACGACATGGCAGGGCGTCGATTGGGCAAAGAAATACAAGACTACGGATTGGGGTTAGCGCTTAATTGCAATAGCGGGAGAAGATGGCGGAGGCGAACGAATTCACACTGATGCGGCGCGGCATGGACGCGCTCGGCATGGCAGTCTTCTGGGCGCGGCCGGAAGATGGTGGATCGTGTATGGCAACCGCGCAGCGCTGGCGCTGTTTAACTGTACCGAGCAGGAACTGCTGAGCCGCCACTTGCCCGACATCGACGCGATGTTTCACGCCGGTGGATGGCCTGAATTTATCTCGGAGTTGCGGAAATCGCGCGCGCTCGAACGCCAAGCCGTTCTCCTCAATTCCTCGCAAAACCCGTTGCTGGTCGATCTCGACAATTCCATTATCGCCCTTGATGACTCAGAGTTTGTGTTCATTTTTGCCCGCCCGGTCAGCGATAGTCTGGAAGCAGCGAGAAATCTCGATGCCCAGTTGGCGCTGATTACCGACGCCCTGCCGATCCTGGTGGCGCGGGTCGACCGCGATCTTCGCTTTACTTATGTAAACAAGGCATATGAGAGGCTGTTAGGGCGCTCGCGCACGGAACTGGTCGGACACAAACTCGATGAGATTCTCGGCGCCGGCGATATGGCCGGGGCGCAACCCTACATCAAGCGCGGTTTCCTTGGCGAGACAGTGACCTTTGAGCGCTCGCTTTATGTGACCGCCCTCGGCAAGCGCGTGTTGCGCGGAACTTTCATACCGGATACATCTGACAATGGCCAGGTCGTCGGCTATTTCGTGCTGGGCCAAGACATTACGGCGGAAACCGATATCCGCGAGGCGCGCAAACTAAGCGAGGTTCGCGCCGTAAAGGCCAAGCGCCAATTGCTCGACGCCATTGAAAGCATCTCGGCGGGCTTCGCGCTGTTTGATGCCCAGGACAAGCTCGTCGTCTGCAACTCAAAGTTCATGGCGGCTTTCCCAGAAATCGAAAGGATGATCCGGCCGGGTGCCAAATTCGAAGATATGGTCCGG
>Ga0114993_10003591_pt1 | contig 15991 bp, 11 predicted proteins | sample ArcticOcean_MG_C_FD_87042 | JGI IMG/M metagenome (GOLD analysis project Ga0114993, IMG submission 87042) | Marine microbial communities from western Arctic Ocean - ArcticOcean_MG_CB2_150 | ecosystem: Environmental > Aquatic > Marine > Oceanic | place: Arctic Ocean: Canada Basin | collected...
GCCCAAGCCACCCCACTTTTCGGTGCTCGACGAAGCGAAGTGGGTCTCGATCTCCGGCATATCGGCCATGCGAATCAGACGATATGTGTCGAAGTTGTTGTTCACCACTTCTCCGTTCTGGACTTCAATCCCTCCATACAGGCTGTGAGAGAGACCCCAGACAATGCTGCCCTCGGCTTGTTCGCGGCCAACGCTCGGATTGATGACGACCCCGGCGTCTAAGACCGTAACGACCTTTTCGACCCGGACAGTACCGCGCCGCGTCACCGAGACCGTGGCAACTTGGCCAGCGATCGTGCCATGAGACTCAACAATGGCAACGCCCATCCCCATCCCTTGGGGCAGGTCGGTTCTGAAGCCGCCCACCTTTTTTAGAGCTTTCAGGACAACTTGGAAGTCCGACACGTCCCTGCTCATGTGGAGCCGCCATTCCAACGGATCCCAGCCGCCCGCCTGCGCCATTTCGTCCACAAACTGCTCGGTCATGAACCCACCAAAACCCCCTGTCGGGTTGCGGTGGCTCGTCGTCGAAATGTGGCCTTCAAAGTTGTGGGCGATAAACCGGTAATTCGGGATACCCCACGGAAGGAATTGGTTCGTGTAGGCCGTCGAACCGTCCGCCACCGTGAGAGCGGAGATGGCGGTCGGCAGCCCATCTGCACCCAACGCCGCGGTGAACCGGGCCACACCCAACGTGCGGTGCGTGGCGTTGCGTGTATCCTCTTCGCGGGACCAGCGCACCATGACTGGCAGGCCATCAAGGTTTTTGGCGATTTGCGCCGCTTGCCTTGCTATGTAGCTGCTCGAGCTGCTGCTAAACCCACCGCCCAGGAATGTGCGGTGCATGTGGATATCCTTGGTTTCAATTCCCAGCTGCTCGACGACTTGTGCAGCCAAGCGTGGCGGATGCTGGGCGCCGACCCAAGCATCATACCTGCCGTCCTTGAACTGGGCGACATGGGTGATCGGTTCTGGACGCAGGTGCGCCTCGTAGGGCCGCTCATATTCGGCGGTAAGCACCGAAGCACTGGGAGCCGCTGCGATAATACCGAGCGCGTCGCCCTCCGTTCCTCGGTCACGGCCGTCTTCCGCCGGAAGGGTCAGCATTGACCGGGCTTGAGCAAACATGTCTTCGGTGTTGAGGTTCCCGGCTGGTCCCCGATCCCACTCGATGGGAATCAATTCCAGAGCAGTCTTGGCCCGATAGTACGAGTCGGCCACAACAGCGATGCCGTTTTTCATCGCCATCGGATGATGTGCGCCGCCATCTCGCCGGTTAGCGTAGCGGCCCTCGGTGTCAGCCGGTAGCTGGTCCAACTCCATGACAGCGATGACGCCAGGACGGTCGAGAATACCGGTGGCGTCATAGGTGGGCTTGCCACCCCATTGCACCGGGTTGTTGACAACCGCAGCGTAGACCATGCCGGGCAGACGGATGTCCGCCGGGAATTGGGCGCTGCCATCGACTTTCAACGGAATATCCACACGCGGAGTGGACTTTCCAAGCAGGGTGAATTGATCCGGTGTCTTGACCGTTGGCTCAACATCCAGAGTGATCCCCGCCGCCGCGTTAGCGAATTCGGCATAGGTGCCGGAGCGGCTGCCGGACGACAAAACGCTGTCCTTGACGGAAATATCTGCGCGGGCAACGCCCCAAGCTTGGGCTGCGGCCTCCTTCAAGCGCTCGCGCGCCGAGGCCCCTGCCTGCATGATGTGCCCGTGGCGGGCTTTAACGACGTTCGAGCCGCCGCTGGACATTGTCACCCACAGACCCTCGGCGTCCGGATGCAGCGGATCCTTGTTGTTTATGTGGCGGTTGTACTCTGCGTACTGATGGCGGAGCATATTCCAGTCTGCCTGAAGCTCTTCATTGAGCATCATTGCCACCGATGTAAACGCCCCTTGGCCCATTTCCGCATGGGGTTGGACGATGGTGATCGTGCCGTCAGGGTCCATGATGACCCAATGGCTCACCTCGGTGCCGCCTTTATCTGTTGGTGCGAGCCATGGCGACTTATTGACGCTGTTGGCTGCGGACGCGGGCATAACTCCGAAACTGAACGCCATGCCGCCGCCGACAAGAGTCGTGCTGATGAAACGCCGTCTATTCATTTCTAGATGTGTCATTACAAATCCTCCCCTAATTTGCCGCAATTTCGGCGGCGCGATGAATCGCTTTGCGGATGTAGTTGTAAGTTCCGCAGCGGCACAGGTTGTCGGCCATCGCAATGTCGATGTCGGCGTCGCTGGGGTGCGGACGCTTGGCGATGAGCGCAGCCGCCGCCATGATTTGGCCGGATTGGCAGTAACCGCACTGAGGCACACCGACTTCAATCCACGCCACTTGAATGGGGTGGCTGGAGTCTTCAGACAATCCTTCGACGGTCGTGATCGATTTTCCGACGGCGGCCGAAGCCTTCGTCTGGCATGCCTTTACTGGCTGCCCATCTAGATGAACAGTGCAAAATCCGCACTTGGCAATTCCGCATCCATATTTTGTGCCACTTAGGCCTATGGTGTCGCGGATAACCCACAGCAACGGTGTTTCCGGTTCTACGTCCACTGTGTGAGACGTACCGTTTACGTTGAGCGTAAGAGCCATTTTGCTCCCCCCTGTTTAGGTTAGGAAGCGCCATTTTCGAGTCGGCTTTTGGGCCGTCCCGAACGGGACGCTTCAGAAACTACCGAACTACCGAGAGTAATCTGATCCAACCACCGCAAATTAACAAGAAATTAAGCCGCCCGCGTTCCAGAATCTGGCTTCCCCAGGCATATATGTGGTTCCACATCAACTCAAATCCGGAATCGCAACCCCCGGTGACGATGGTGTAGATTTGCGCCTCCGGAGGGTCGGCTAAATGATATCCACGCGGATGGGCCGCTGGTTGCGGGACAGGCATTGGTAGTCATAAATCGCAGGCTTGCCGTCGTCCCCAAGCACTTGGACCTTGCCGCCGATGTGCAATTCGGCGGTATCCCCTTGGTGCCAGACCGTGTCTTCAAAGTACACCTGATCAATGTGCTGAATGTCTTGATCCAAAAGGTCCCGGCAAAGTTCAAGCTCCAGCGCAAAGGGCCCAGGACCGGAGATCACCCCACTGCTGTTGGGCCACACGGCCCAAACGACGCCTGCAAGTGCAATTGTTCCGGCGCCAAGAAAAGCGAAAACTAGAGGCTTACGAAGAGTCATTGTGGATGCCTAATGAACGGCCAATCAGCGGAGATGTGCGTCAGCAACGATACCCGTGAATTGATCCATGTGGAACAGTAAGGGTATTGATGGGGACCAACAGACCGTTTTCCAAATCGACCGCACCGTGTCGAGTGTTTTCGTTTGGGTGCTCGAAGGCTCGAATGCGATGACTGGCCAAGACCCAGACCGTTGAGCAATTCACGTCAAAGAAATTTAAGGAAGCACCTTCAAAACCGTCGGGTGATCCGAGGGCGACGGGGTGCCTCCGGAATTTCGAAACGAGATCGCACTAAAAAACAAAAGATCAGCTAACCAATTGAATTAGCTTGGTAATTTTGTTGATGGGGCCCGCAACCCCCGAGGGTTGACTTTGCCTCCAGTGGTCGTTTGAAAAGGGCCTCCTGGAGAGACAAGGCGGCAAGGACCTGGGATCTCAACTTCCCAGGTCGCGCCTGGGTCACAACCGCAACCACGAAATACTGTGCCTCGTAGGCATCGAAGTCCCTGAACCTGTACACTGTTCCTGTACACTGTTCCTGGACATGTTGGTTGCGCCGATCACACGCTCTATGCAAAGCAGCAAATTGTTTGGGCCTTTTGGGCCGCATGATTCTGAGAGATTTTGTGGCTGAACCTGGAACCTATGTCGATGGAAGAGCCTGTGGGACTTGTACTCTGTGCTGCAAGTTGTTCGATATTCGTGCCCTGGACAAACCCCAATTCGAATGGTGCAAGCATTGCGACATTGGCAAGGGCTGCAAAATCTATGAAACCCGGCCGCAGGAATGTGCGGATTTCGTCTGCGGCTACCTAACAGATCCATCGCTTGGGGAGGAATGGTTTCCGTCCAAATCTAAGATCGTCGTGACACACGAGGCTGGGGCATTGGTTGGGGTGCATGTGGATCCCGGCAGGCCGGACGCCTGGCGGCAGGAACCCTATTATTCGCAGGTTATGGCATGGGCGGCCCGGGCGGCGGTGGGCGAGGGCCAAGTCGTCGTTTGGGAGGGCAGAAACGCGGTGGCCCTGTTGCCAAGCGGCGAAAAGCAGTTGGGCGCGGTCCCCGCCGGGCATCACATCGTATTCCAAATGGTGGAACAGCCGGACGGCAGCCATCAGCCGGACGCCATCGTCAGAAGCCCCGATGACCCGAAATGGTCCCAGGAGGACTTCGATCGCGCACTTCAGACCGATCAAGACATCGCTGACGCATATTTCAATCGAGGCCTCGCCTATTCTGCAAAGGGAGAAAGCAAGCGCGCCATCGCCGATATCACGACTGCCATCGAACGGGAGCCCAAACTATCTGCCGCCTGGGACGCCCGGGCGTTGGCGCGCATGGCATTGGGTCAGGTGGACGAGGCATTAGCGGACAGCGCCGAAGCCGTAGCGCTGGCGCCCGAGAACGCCGGATTCCATAACAACAGCGCAATGATCCTGAGCGTCGCGGGAAAAACGGATCAAGCCATTGAGGCTTTCAACACGGCTTTGGCGCTCGATCCAGGCTACGCCCGCGCCTATTTCAACCGAGGGAATAGCCGGGCTCGCACCGGGAACCGCGAAAGCGCAGTTGCGGATTTTTCGAGGGCAATTGAAATTGAACCGGAGTATTTACCGGCATACACGGAGCGCGCCGTGACGTTTTTCTCCCAAGGGAAATTTGCCGAGGCGGTAGCGGATTTCAAAGCAGCGGAGCGCCTCGACCCGGACCAACCGGTCCTGTGGCTGCTTTGGCAGTACGTTTGCCAGGCCAGAGGTGCGCTTGAGCGAACGCCATTGCCGGAACACACTGACGGGGGCCCTTGGCCGGCGCCTTTGGTCGCAATGTTTCGTGGCGCAATGGGTCCGGGCTTGGCTCTCACCGCGGCGCCGGAAGGGGACTCCGACGGCACGTTCTTCATCGGCGAATACCACTTGATCAAAGGCGACACCGACGCCGCCATCGAAAACTTCCGCCGCACGGTGACGTTCGGCGACGGCAACGCGTTTGCATACGATGCCGCCCGGGCGGAACTTCGGCGATTAGGAGAACCTACGCCTTAAAGGATTCCCGCCGCCATCTACAGTCGAGGCGGCATCCCAAGAAGCGGACCCACCGTGCCTATGTTGATCACCGGCAAGCCGACCTCGTCTTCACGCAGGGCGACGTTGCCGTCCCGGATCCGAACCGCCATGGCGAACGTTGCTGGGCCGATGGCATTGAGGTCTTCAAAGACCCCGGTCCGGAAATCGTTGTTTTCCTGGGGCGCCACTACGCCGGCGGCGGTCAACGCTTCAACAGCGGGAAGGATGTCACGCACCACGCCGTTCAGAGTTCCGACGGGACGGTACTGGTTGTCGAGACGCAAGGTTCCGGCCGCCTCGATCGCCAAAAGCCCCCAGGTCAACCCCGAACTGGTGATCCGCGCAAGGGCGTTTGGCGCCGCTTGCCACTCGGCGATTTCTTTTTCTGGGTTTAGTCCGTTGAGACCTCGCTGCAATTCAGTCACAGCAAAAATGCGCTGGATCGTGGCGCCAAAGGCCGAATTCTCGTACCCGGGCAGCACTAGGTCATCGAAACCGAGGGATAGAATGGAACCGTCAGGGACGAGCCCTTTGCCGTTGTTTAAAATAAGGCGCACCTCGATACGGCCGGTGGTAATGGTCGGGCGTTCTGGGCGCTCAATCTCCAAATCGATTGCCCCGGTTTTGATGACGCCAATGGAGCCGTCGCCGCCGCTTTTCTCGAGGGTCACCTGGAAAATTCGGGCGGAAATTTGAAGTGTGTGTTCCTGGCCAGCGATGCGGTAGCGAATCTCCTGGGTTCCCGCCACCCTCAGGACCAGCCCTTCGCCCCCAAGGCTACCGGTCACCTGTACTTGGGGCGCGGTCCAACTCCAGCCTTCCGACGAATTGCCGATAACCAGGTCCCGGAGAACCGAACCATCGCGGGATCCAGAAATTCGATCAATCGACACTTCGATGCCCTGGTCGCGCAAGGGATCCGCCCATTTCTGAAATGCCTCGTCGGTCAGCCCGCCGCGTGCTCCTGCTAGAAAAAACCATGCGACGCTGACCACGATTACGGCGATCACAACGCCTGAGAAAAATGATTTCAGGCCCATAGGCTTCGGTTTTTTTGGTTGAACGCAGCCCGGCTGCGCCGTTTTCTAGACTCCCGCGCCATGCTATCAAAGGTTGACTTAAAAGCAACCTGGGGCCCGGCATAATTCCTACCCCGCGCGCACGGAGGCCTGTTTGCAAACATTGGGACAAGCCGCCACTTCCGGGCTTGGGCTTACCGCGGTAGGGTTCCTGGTCGTGGCAGTTTTTGCGGCGTTTGGCCTACGCGGCCGATCCCGAACCACGGGAATTGCGTTAAGCCTCGTCGCCGCTGGTGTACTCGGCACTGCCGCTCTGAATGTTGTGCAGCCGGGCTCTTCTCCGGCGGACGAGGCACAACAGCAATTGACGCAAAACGCCGCAGGGATGGTCGCTGACCAACCGGACGAGCGCGGACTGGAATTGATCGCCGAGGCTGAACAGCAATTGAATCGGGGCGATACCGATGCCGCTGGCCACACCATCGCTCGGGCGCTGCGCATGTTCGAGGATCAGGACGACGTGGCGGGCCAAGCGTTTGCTCATCTGGGGATTGGCCGCATGGCCCATTTCACCGGCCAGGGCGACGCGGCCCGAACCAGTTACCAAGAATCTCTGAATCTTTTTCGCAAGGCTGGGCAACCAGCCGATGAAGCGCGCGTATTGATGGCATTGGGCGATCTGGAAATGGACTTTTTTAATTGGGAGTCCGCGGCCGAGTTTTTTCGCCAGGGCCGCATTGTGTGGGCGGCTGTGCCCCAGCCCAAGTCCGACCCCCATGTGCTGTTAAGTCTGGAATCGGTGGCCCTGTTGCCGGACGGTGAGGAGGCGGCATGGGATGTCTTACGGGAAGCGAAACTGATCTTCGAGAACCTTGGCGACGCCGATGCCCTGGACGAAGTCGCCTACGCCCGGGCCGAAGTTTACCAAGCAGTTGGTGATCTGTTGAACGCCCGGGGAGACTTCGGCGGCGCGGCGGAGGGATTCCTTTTACGCGGCAACCACGTTCGGGCAGCAACTTCCTTCCTGGAGGCCGCCAGGATGGACATCGCCAAGGGCTATAACCTCGGTGCCGAATTCCTGCTTGATCAGGCGCAGGCCTCCTTTGCCCAATCCCAGGATTCCGCCGGTCAGGCTCTGGTGGCGATGGCCCGGGGAGACCTCGCCCGGCTGGTGGGCCAATTCAGTGCCGCTGCCACCCACTACGAAAATGCGGCGGCAAGTTTGGCTGGCACTGACCACCCCGAGGAAGCTGTGGCGCACCTTAAGCTTGGTCAGATTTGGCAGGCTTTGGGGGAAAGATCACAGGCGGAAAGAGCGTTGAAAGAAGCACTCGCGGTGTTCAATGCGGCCGGCCGGCCGGCCGGAGCCGGGAAGGCTTTTCTGAGCTTGGGGGACCTGAGTCTCGCCGCAGCTGGCGATTGGGACGCTGCCGGCGAGTACTGGTCTAACGCCGTCGATGCCGCACGTAGCGGCGGTGATCCTGTAACAGGGGGTCGTGCACTGCTGGGCCTTGTTGGTGGGCACCGGGCGGAGGGAGATCTCGCTGAGGCAACCGCTGCGGCGAAGGAAAGTGAGGAATTGTTCCGCGACGGCGGAGCGCCGATCGGGCTGGTGCTAGCGGCCCTGGAACAAAGCGATCTCGCGCGGTCGTCCGGTGATAGCCTGGCTGCGCTGAAATTGGCGGAAAATGCCGGAGAAATTTTCCAAAACCTGGAACAGCCGGTCGCCGAAGCCAACCGCTTTTTGTCCCTGCCGCCGGTCAACCGCATCGCCCTTTCTCCGGCGACCGCGCCGGACACCTACCGCGATGGCGACGGCCCCCTGCGCGGCGAAGTCGAAGCCTGGGAGGCGGAGCGGCAGGCGAATCGGGCCGCGTTTCCTGACCAGAACGCGGAAGCCCACGGACTGCTGGCGGAGATCGAGGCGCGGCTCAGCGCCGCGTTGGAAAATTCACCCTAGCGCCGAAATCAGCGAGGGAATTGGGCGCAGGTCCGGGCGTTCAGGTCGCCGCGGTAGAACGCGGCGCAGGCCGTACGATCGACACGGGTGCCGACGACGAATTCCATCAGGAAGTCCGCAAGAATATCAAGATCTTCGGCGCTAATGCGTGCGCCGGGTTCGAATCCCTCGGGCGGAGGGCCCACTGGAATGCCGTAGCACGGCACTTCCAGATACGCGCCAGCCAGGTTGAAGGGCATCGGGCCGCGCCCACATGCGATGGTTTCCCACAGGGCGTCGCGGTCCAAATCCGATTCGTGCAGATTCGGGCCCGCGGGGTCCTCGCCGCCGCCGCCGCCCTGACCGATGCCGCCATGGCAGTTGGCACATCCTCCACGCCGCCACACGCCGGCGCCCTCATCCTGGGCCATGGCCGGCGTCGCGATCGCCACGAACGCCCAGGCCGCAAAGGCTGCGAGCATGAAAGTAAAAATTCGTACACCGGCGGGTGCATGAATTTCGCTGGCTTCTTGGTTCATTCGAGCGTTCCCCCTCTCAATCCAACCTGCCAAACCACAAAAGTCACCCCAGCAGTGCACTGACTGCCGCCAACCATTGTCAATGGTACGTTACCACACGCCTGACAATACGTCTCGAAGTCGAAAATGTAAACGCGCCGGGACGCCAATTGCGGGCTGATGTGGTAGCATCCCTGGGACGAACGCTGCATCGTCCCAGAACACTTTGGCCGGTAGAAGATTTCAAGAGTGGCGGATTTTGGGTGGCGCCTTGGCGTTAGTCCTGGGCCTCGCCGCTTGCGACGGTGGCGAGAGTAACGACGCAGCGCTGCCGGCGGCCGTGGGCGAAGACGCTGCGCCTGTGGCCGCCGCGGCGCCAGTCATCCCCGCCCCGGACCTGGGGGCCCCAGTGGCCGACCGTGTCGCGGCCGTCGTGGGCGCTGTCGAGGAGGCGGATCAAACGAACCAATGCGCCAGAGGGATCAAATTCCTCCAGGAGCAACTGGACGGCTTCGACGGGCCCGCGGCCGAGCGCGACGTGATCAGAACCGGGCTCAACACGGCGCTCGCCGCCTTTGAGGCCGCCGATACCCAGACCTGCTTGGACGCGTTTGCCGACCCGCTTGCTGTTCTCGGCTACGTCATCACGGCTGGCACGCCCGAGACCGTCCCCTGCACGCGCGGGATCGATGGGGCAATCCTCATGCTTGACGAGATCGGCGTTGGCGAACGTATGGAAGTCCAGGCGTTTCTCGAAATCGCAGTCGCCGCCCTCGAACGCGGCGATTATTATGCGTGTCTTATTGCCCTAGGCGAGGCGTTGTATATCGTGAAAGAAGCCCTTGATGCTGGCGGATAAGGAGCACATCGCCGCCGCTTGGCCACACGCGTTGATAGCGGCCGGGATGGTTCAACAGAAATTTTTCGGCTATCCTGTTCGCCTCCCTCGTTCGGATCGCGTACCGGATCCTGATTCCAAGTTGAAAGGGATCAAATATGGGAACACGTACAGGTTCGAACAAGTTGTTCCGCCGTGTCCCCGCTATGGCTTTGGGCGCGGCGTTGGTCGTGGTTGGCGGGTGCGCCGAGCAGTCGGAAGACATGGGGCCGGCCGCCGCGGTGTCGATCACATGGGGCGAGTTTGATCCGATCGCGGTGACCGTTCAAGCCGGTCAGGAAGTGATCTGGCGGAACAATCCCGTCTCGGTCCAGTCCGTCACGGCCGTGGCGTTCCGATCAGGCACGATCGCACCGGGCGCCACCTTTACCAGCACGTTCACTGTGCCGGGGACGTATCGATACACGGCCGCAGACGGTACACCGGTCGGGACCGTCATCGTCGTGCCCTAAGGTTTCCCGCATCATCGCGTTGTGTTGTTCCTGGGCGGGGCCCGCACCGTTGAGCACGCTTGAACCAATGATATAGTGCGGGGCTGTCGGAACTAAATTGAATGTGGCCGCTGGCGGCCATCGGAGGGATCGTGAGCCGGGCATTAAGAATGGCACTCGCGGGGCTGGTTTTGGTTTGGGCGTCGGGGTTCGCAGTGGGGGCGGCGGCCCAGGACCGTGAGGCCGCGTTCCTCGCTGGCGAGACAAACGACTGCCCGGGCTGCAATCTCGACGGTGCCAACCTCAAGATGCGCGACCTGACCGGCGCCGATCTTTCCGGCGCCATCCTGTCGGGCGTCAACATGCACCGCACCATTTTGGCGGGCGCCAACCTTTCCGGCGCCACGATCAACCTTTCCAACCTTAACAAAACAATTCTGAGACGCGCGGACCTTAGCGGCGCCGATCTGTCGGAAACGCTGCTGTATGAGGCAGATGCCAGTGGCGCCAACCTCACGGGCGCCATCATGGTCAAAGTCCTGGCGGGCAGAATCAGGCTCATTAACGCCGATCTGCGGGACGCCAACCTCACGTTCGGATTCTTCGAGTTCGGCTTTTTGACCAGCGCCAATCTATCCGGCACGATCCTGGATGATGTCAACATGCAAGGCGCCCGTATGAGCCGAATCGATTTGACCGGGGCTGTCGGTCAGCGTGTTTTCATGCCGGAAGCTGAAATGCGGTCCGCCAATCTCACCGGCGCGGTGCTGCGTTCGGCCAACCTGTTTGGGGCCATTTTGACGGAGGCAGACCTGACCAATACCGACCTGTCGAACGCCAACCTCTCCAACGCCAACCTATTTGACACAGTCCAAACGGGGACAATCCTTACGGGAACTTTGATGCCTGACAACACAATCCACCCGTAAACCAGGTGGGGCCTAGTTTGGTGCCCCCTTGCCAACAAGGTCGGCGTTAATCACTTCGATCCAAACACCAACCTCGAATTCGTTCGCCAAGGGCGCCCCCGGCCTAGCCGCCTGCTGACCGGCTCGCAAAAATCTGTGGGTCAGAATCGTGATGTAGCGGCCGCCATCCACTTTTTCGCAAAGTTTTTTCGTATAGATGCCGCCAAATGGCATCTCTCCCTCGAGCCGCGGCAGGTCCGAACACTCAAATCCGGCAGCGCCATAGCCAAAGACCCTCATAGCTTCGAGTTTGTCGGAATCAACCCGCACCTCAGGGTCTTCGCGGGTATCCGAGGCGATCCGGTGGCCCTGAACAAGGCCTTCGGCATCAAGCAGTATTGAATAAATCACAAGCTGGCCCAACAGCTTGTTGGCGCGGTTGTCCTCGATGACAAACCGGTGGGCGTTGGTGGCGCGCAAGTAATATTCGTACTCATCGTCGAAGCTGAACCAAACCTCGTGCAAGCCGGATTCCGACTCTGCCGTACATTGCTCGAATTGATGAAATCCGCGCAACGGCGTTGATGGCGGTCCCCCGTTTGTCCCGCAGGCAGTGATCATGAACTCCGGCGGCAACTCCGTGGCCAGGGTCCCCAAGGGGACTTCCCAAATGTTGGTCCTTCCCTGGGCGTGGACGCCCGGAGCGGATAAAATCCCCACCACGGTCAGGACCAGCGGCAGCCAATCAGCGGAAATCCTGAACGTCTTCATGCTCCGTCGCTTCTGTCTTGGCCGCTCCCGGACAGGCCCATCTTACAACAGGCGGCCTCCTTGTCACTGCTGTAGAGCACTATCCGGGGACTCTCCAAAAAAAAGGGGGAGCCCCGATCGGGGCTCCCCCAGTACATGACGTCGTTTCTTTTAAGTCGCAGGCTTAGTTACGCAGTCCAAACACCCAGACGACCGGCGAGCCGCCAAAGGCCCTGCCCTGAGCCGGTACACCGCCGACATTACTGGTGCTAGTGTTTCCGCCCGCGACGAGGGCGAAGTACTGATTGCCATCCACGGAAAAGGTCATCGGAGCGGCGTGCAAGTCCGCGCCGATGTTGAAGCTCCAGAGCTCCACCCCGGTATCCTTGTCATAGACCGCGAGCTTGCCGTTTGACCACCCCGTCATCAGCAGGCCACCGTCCGTGCCGATTACGCCGGTGTCATTGTCACGGGCTGTGGCATCCTTGTAGATCTTCGTCCGTTCGCCGGTGTCGATTGCCATGGAGACAATGGAGAAGCCACGGTGAAGGGTTGTGCCAGTCCAGCAGCAAGGCCGTGGGCCTTCGCCGTTGAACAGGGTTTCGGCGATCGGCACATCGTCATGCACTTCGGTGATGTAGCGGCCTGTGCGGCAGGCGTCGTTGACGATGGCGAACGCAGTGCGCCGGCCCATGTCCATCACCGACGGTTCCATACCTACGTTTTGAGCACTCCAGCTCGGGCACAGATACTTTTCAACTCCAACGTTCTCGCGCGGCGTGCCGCCGCCCGGGAAATCCAGATAGGTCTGGATTGACAGGTTGGAGTCGTACTCCAACGGCATACCCGTCTTCGGGTCGATGCCGGCGGTCCAGGTCACTTCGTCCGTGTACTGGTGCGCCCGGACGAACGCGCCGATGTTCGGCATGCCAGCGCCCTGGGGATTGGTCCGGTTGGTGGCCATGCCGGCATCAAGGTCAAACACATACCAGTGACCCAGACGTTCAAAGTTTGAAACTACCCGGCGTCCGTCCAAAGTCGTCCAGATGTGCCGGTTGTTCACGCTGTCCACGTCATACCGCTCGTTTGGAATGGCCTGGAAGTACCACTTGATTTCCCCGGTATCCACGTCGATCGCCATCGTAGAGCCGCCGAAGAGGTTGTCGCCGGGACGGAATTCAGGATCGTATGAGGGCCACACGTCGCCGGTGCCCGTGATCAGTGTATTGGTCTCTGGATCGAAGGCGTGGTGTCCCCAGAAGCCGATGGAGGTGACCATCCAAGCGTCGTTTTCCCAGGTCTGATGTCCGGGTTCGCCCGGCGCTGGGACGGAATAGCGCCGCCAGATGAATTCGCCGGTGTCGGCGTCCACTGCGTCGATGGAGTGGTTGCCGGAATGCTGGCCCCCTCTGCCGCAGATATGGACATTGCGGCCGGCCGCTGTCTGTACCGTCAACGGCGGTCCGGTCATCGTCTGATTGATGATCTCAGCAATTGCGGTGGTTCCGGGCTGAACGTCCGCCCACAGGTCCGTATCGTAGACCACTTCGCCCGTATTCATGTCGAGGGCGACGGCGCGCGGGGTGCCCACGCACACGTGGACTTTGTCGTTCAGAAGCGCGACGCCCTTGCGGTTCCGGTAACTGGTAATTTCCGGATCGTACCGCCAGACGAACGTCCCTCTGTTGCCGGAGCGCACATCGATCTTGGACACCTTGGAAAGGCCGTCCTCGATGTACATAAACCCGTCCGCGACCAGCGGAATAGCTTGCTCCCCCGGTTTGCGTCCGCCTGCTGCCCGGGCGTCGGGTATGAAGCCTCTGGGCGTGCAAACCCAGCCGCAGAGGCCCACGGCGTACAGCGGTACCATATCGCGGACGTTGCTCTTGTTGATATTCGTAAGCGGTGAGTTTCGATGCTGGCTGTAGTTGAAGTCAACCATCAGCCAGTTTTGTGGCTCGGCGTCGGCATTCATCAGACGCGCAAATGTTACGTTCTCAGCCGATGCTGGCAGGGCCAGCCCGGCAAGGGCCGTGCCCGCCAACGCGGCGGCTAATTTTGTTGTAAGTCCTGCTTTACCCGTCATGGGTTTCTCCCTGTTGGATTAAAATCAAGTTCACTCTTCCGAACGCCGACGGCGCGGCACAAATCTATCGCCGCCCGCTCAAACGTCGGAGGAAGGCCCGCCCGGGAACTGACTATTTTGTTGAACCCGGACCATTTACTACTCGCAAACCCAGGCCTGATGTAATATATCACCGACTGGGGGTTCACCGCAAAGGTTGTTTTTGGGTACACTTCGACCAACAGGGGGACCGGGGTCTTAAACATGAGAATGGACTTTTCCCGGTTTGGGGTTTTGCGGCGAATTTCTGTCCTCGTGCTCGGCGCGTTGGCGCTGCTCGCCGTGGGCGCCGCGTCGGCTTCGGCCGAACTATTCGGCATCCCCAATCTCGATAAGAGTTTATTGGAGCGTCTGACCCCCGACGCCTTGCAGCAGGTGTTTCCCGGCGCCGAGGAGGTCGAATGGACCGATGGGCGACCGCCGGTTGTTTCAGTTAAGATTGGCGGCGAAGTCGTTGGGTTTTTGTTCTCCACCCGGGAAACGGTTAATGCCACCGGCTACAGCGGCGTGGCCTTTGACTTGGTGGCTGGGATGACCGTTGATGGTGAGATCACCGGCGCGGTTCTTCTGTACCATAGGGAAGCCATCATAGGCCGCGGCGTTCCCCAAGCGGTCCTGGACGCCTTTATCGCCAGTATCGCCGGCACGTCCATGAATAACTTCCGCGGCCTGCGGCCAGACGTCCTGGTCCGCGCCAGCACCAGCGGCAGACTGATGAAGCGGGCCCTGCAGAGTTCCGCCAAATTGGTGTTCGCCGGCCATGTTTTGGGGGTCGAACCTGTCACGGAGCCCACCTTGGACCGCGCCGGGTTCGTGATGTATTCGTTCGATGAACTGGTGGCCGGGGGTTCGGTTCTCGATTTCGCACTGACCATGGGCGAAGTTTTGGACCATTTCCGCGAAGCGGGAGGCCGCGGCGCCCTGCCGAACGGAACGCTGCTCGCCGGTGGCGCCAGGGAAGAATTGTTCACCGAGCTCTATGCCGCTTTGATCTCGCCCAGATCCATCGGCGCCAATCTGTTTTCCGGCGCACGGTACGATGGCTACATGGCGGAGGAACTCGAAGGCGCCTTGACTCTGTGGGTTGCCAGCGACGGTCCTTATTCCTTTGCCAGCAACAGCCACTTTCGGGCGGAAAACGACTACCAGTTTGACAGGGTCAAGATCGTCCAAGGGGATTTGGTCATCCGCCTGACCCGTGACGCCCACCGGCGCCTTGGCCACAGCAGTGATCCCGGCAGAAGCCATGGGACCACCATGTTGTTCGACTTGCCAGAGGACTCAGGCCTGGACCCGCTCCTGCCCTTCGACGTCGTTCTGATGATCGCCGGGACCGACGCCGAAGGTAGTCCGCTGACCGTTGAACTGCCGATTGCCTACCAGTTGCCGGAACGCCACATGTTGCTGCCGCCGCCGCCGCCGGTGCCCATGTGGGTGGAAACTTGGCGCGAAAAACAGGTCGATATCGCGATCCTCTGTTTCTTGCTGCTGTTCGTGACCATCATTTTCTTGTTCCAAGACTTTTTGACCCGGTCCCCCCGGGCCTACACAATTGTCAGGGTCGGGACGCTGGCGTTCGTTCTTGGCTGGCTGGGCTGGTATGCGGGCGGCCAGTTGTCGATCGTCAACGTTTTGGCCTACATCCAGGCGCCGTTTGGTGGCACGGGGCTTAGCGCTTTTGTCCTGGATCCACTGATCTTCATCTTGTCGGTGTACGTGGCGGTATCGTTGTTCGTTTTGGGGCGGGGCGTGTTCTGCGGTTGGTTGTGCCCGTTCGGCGCTGCCCAAGAACTACTGAACCGATTGGCGCGGCTTCTGCGCATTCCACAAATCAACATATCCGAAACCCTTCAACAGCGGCTTTGGGCCATCAAATATCTGGTGGCGATTTTTTTGATCGGTGCGGTGTTTGTATCGGTCGACGCGGCCGAGAGATATGCGGAGATTGAACCCTTCCGAACAGCGATTACCGTGCGATTTGATCGAGACTGGGTATTTGTTCTGTATGCTGCGGGGCTCCTTGGTGTCGGACTGTTTTTCGAGCGCGCCTACTGCCAGTTTCTTTGCCCGCTGGGCGGATCCCTTGCGGTCCTCGGGCGGTTCCACATGTTTAGCTGGCTCAGGCGGCGGCAAGCTTGCGGCACCA
>Ga0114993_10003593_pt1 | contig 15982 bp, 14 predicted proteins | sample ArcticOcean_MG_C_FD_87042 | JGI IMG/M metagenome (GOLD analysis project Ga0114993, IMG submission 87042) | Marine microbial communities from western Arctic Ocean - ArcticOcean_MG_CB2_150 | ecosystem: Environmental > Aquatic > Marine > Oceanic | place: Arctic Ocean: Canada Basin | collected...
CTTTTTGTAAAAAAGGTTTTATTTGAGTCAAAGCATATTTTGTTGGTGCGTAAGTATCCATGTCCATATGTGCGAATGTTACTTTTTTTTCATTATTTTGCTTAAGAAAATCAGCTAATGTATCTTGAACTTTTCCTTTAATAATATTTACATTTTTAGGTGTTTTTAGTTTCTTGTTTTTTAATGCAAATGTGCCAGTTGGATTGTAATCATTTGCAATCCAATCTTCTTCCAATCCTTCAAATGAATCAAACCCAAAAATTTCAAGGTTATTTTTTGATAAAAATTTAGCAAATAGTTTTATTGAATCTCCTTTATATACCCAAGTTCCATAAAAATATTATTTTTATTACTAATGTTATTAAAAGATTTAGAAATCGAATAATGCCTAATGTCATCATCTTTTAAAAAAACTGATGATTTTTTTATATGTTCTTTAAAAAATTGGTAACTATTTTGTGAAACTTCATCTAAATAAAAATCTACTGGACTCTTATGTGATGCTTTCATTGAAAAATGATATTCAATAAATTGAAAAATCGATATTAATTTTTTTTTTATAAAATTTTTCATTATATTTTAGTTACCTAATTATTATTCATCAAAACAGGAAAAACTGGGCTCATTTTTAAAAAAAATTTTTGGTATTCTTGTTTAATACATTTGTTTGAAATATAAATCATATTCACTTTTTCTGCAATTTTTTGAGCTTCTATATTATCAATACCATATTGTAACCAAAGAACTTTAGCCCCTGCTTTGTTTGCTTGTTCAGCAATAATCGGTGTGTCTTTTGAGGGGCGAAAAACATCTACAATATCTATTGGTATATTTATATCATTCAATTTTTCTACTACAATTTCTCCATTTATTTCTTTTCCTGCTGAAAAAGGATTTACTGGGATAACACGATATCCAAATTCTTGCATATATTTCATAACTATAATTGAAGGTTTGCGTTTAATGTTTGAAGAATCTTCTTTTTTTACCGAGCTTACACCAACCATAGCAATAGTCTTTGAAGAATTAAGAATTTTTTTTATCATTTCGTCTGTTTCGGTTTGAGAAACCATTTATTTATTTTTCCATTTAGGTTTTCTTTTTTGCAAAAATGCAGAGATGCCTTCTTTAGCATCTAACGACATCATGTTTGAGGTCATTACTTTGCTAGTGTAGCTATAAGCTTTTTTTAGTGGCATTTCTATTTGCTTATAAAATGCCTTCTTCCCAATTTTAATTGTAAGATTTGATTTGGAAGCTATTTTTTTTGCAAGATTCATAACTTCATCATCTAAACTTGATATCGGATAATAATCATTTATTAAGCCTATTTCTTTAGCATATTTTGCGTCTATGTGTTCTCCAGTTAATAACATTTTCATTACTTTTTTTCTATTTACTTTTCTGCTAACCGCTACCATTGGAGTGCTACAAAATAACCCTATATTTACCCCTGGAGTAGCAAAGATAGCATCATCAGAACTTATAGCTAAATCACAACTTGCAACTAACTGGCATCCAGCAGCATACGCGGCGCCATGTACTTTTGCTATAACAGGTTTTCTTCCTTCGACAATCTCCATCATTAATTTTGAACATAGATTAAATAATTTGTGATAATCTGATTTTTTTTTTAATGAACGAACTTCTTTCAAATCATGTCCGGCACTAAACCCTTTTCCAGAACCTTCAAGTATAATTATTTTAGTTTTATCTTCTTTGTTTAATCTTTTAAAAGCTGAAATTAACAATTTAATATTTTTTGATGATAGGGCGTTATACGTGCTAGGTTCGTTTAATCTGATTCGAGTTACGCCTTGATTGGACGATCCTACAATAATATTTAAAGGTTTTTTCACAAAGTAAATTTATGCATTTTTTTTTGAATAAGTCACCTATTTGCTTATAGATAAATTATTAATAAAGACGTATAAGGAATATCATTAATGTTAGGTAAAGTTCAAATTTTATTAGTCATTCTTGGTTTACTGCTAGCATTTTATTTAGTAATTTCATTAGGCGCCAAAGTAGACAAAACATCTCCTGCTTACAACCATCTTTCTAAGTATTTATTTGGTGTGCGTATTTTAATATCAATAATTGCCATAGTTTCGCTAATTTTATGGGCTTTAATATAGTTATGAAATTTAGAATTGAATATGACAGTTTAGGAAAAATCAAAGTACCATCAAATAAATATTGGGGAGCTGTTACACAAAGATCTAATAAGTATTTTGATATTGGTGATTTTTTAGTTAGGCCAATAGTAATAAAATCTATTGCAATAATTAAAAAAGCTGCAGCGATAGTGCATGCTAAAAATGGTGATATTGACAAAAAAATAAGCAATACAATTATTAAAGCTGCGAATGAAGTTATTGCAGGTAAACTTAACGATCATTTTCCACTTAAGGTTTGGCAGACTGGGTCTGGCACTCAAACTAACATGAATGTGAATGAAGTTATCTCTAATAGGGCAATTGAAATTCTTGGTGGTAAAATGGGAAGCAAAAAACCAGTTCATCCTAACGATCATGTCAATAAATCTCAATCCACAAACGACGTTTTCCCTTCTGCGATGCATATAGCTATAGCCATCAGGTCCATAGGAAAATTATTACCATCTCTCAAATTACTTAATTTTGAATTAAAAAAAAAAGTCAAAGAATTTAGCAAAATTGTTAAAGTTGGAAGAACACATTTGCAAGATGCTACACCAATTACTTTAGGTCAAGAATTTTCTGGATATCATGCTCAATTGAGTCAATGTATAAAAAGAATAGAAATTGCTCTTGAAGAGATATATTTTTTAGCACAGGGAGGCACTGCTGTTGGCACAGGATTAAACACAAAAAAAGGATTTGATAAAAAAATAGTTTCCGAAATAAAAAAAATTACTAAACTTCCTTTTAAACCATCTAAAAATAAATTTGCTTCAATGGCAGCTCACGATTCAATAGTTAATTTTTCTGGAACAATGAATACAACAGCTGTCTGTTTAATGAAAATTGCAAATGATATTAGATTTTTAGGATCTGGACCAAGAGCAGGATATGGAGAGCTTATTTTACCTGCAAATGAACCTGGCTCATCAATTATGCCTGGTAAAATAAACCCAACTCAGTCAGAAGCAGTAACTATGGTTTGCGTAAAAGTTATAGGAAACCATAATGGTATTACGATGGCAGGTTCCCATGGACATTTTGAGTTAAATGTTTTTAAACCACTAATCATTCATAATATTTTACAATCAATTCATATAATGTCAGACGCATCAAAAAGTTTTGCAAAATATTGTGTAAAAGGTCTTAAAGCTAATAAAAAGAAAATTAAAGAAAACTTAGATAATTCTTTAATGCTTGTAACTGCGTTAGCTCCAAAAATTGGATATGATAACGCAGCAAAGATTGCAAAAGATGCTTATAAGAATGGAACGTCTTTAAAAGAAGAATCTGTTAAATCTAAATTAATTAGTGAGAAAGAGTACGATAAAATCGTAGATCCAAGAAAAATGATTAAACCACACTAAGTTAATTTACTTCACTTGATATTGATTTTATAAACTCTTTAAAATTGGAAAAAAGAAACAAAGTTTCATAACCGTTATCAAGCATTATAGAATTAAATTCTTTTTCAATATAATTAACATCATCTTTATTTAATTTATCTAAAGTGCTTATTTCATAAAAACTACATTTTAAATTTATCAAATCTAAATTACCTGACACAAATAAACTTGGGGATATTTTTTCCTTATTGTAAAGACTAAATTTGCTTATAAATTTTTTTTGATTTTCTACAAAAATGTTACTCTCAAATTTAAAGTTAGTATATTTGTCATCATTAGTTATGGTGCCCAACAAATCCGCAGCTCCAAGCTTACCAAGATTAATTAAAAATTGATCCACAAACACGTCTCCATTATTAAATTCTAAACGGGATTCAAATGATTTTATTAAATTATAATCTGAATATATTTTATCAGCAGACAAATTTAATTTTCCATTTATTTTTTTGTTAATTTTAAATATTTTATACCTTTTTTTTTCATCTAATTCTAAAAAATGGCTATACAATTTAGTAAAACTTAAACTGCTTAATTCAGCACTCAAATCGAAATTAAAATAAGGCAATAACGTAATTTTCCCTATTAATTTTCCATCTAAAAAAGCATTTCTTATATTTGAATTGTTAATTTTTATTTCATTGTCTTTAAAATCAAAAATAGCTGTAATTTTATTTTTTCCTTTTCTTATTAAAATTTTTCCATCCTCAATACTTTTATTCTTTTCAAGATTAAAAAAATTAATTTCTGTTAATAGTTTTAAAGTTGGCATTTTTAATGATATTTTTGATAATATTTTTTTATCAATTTTTTCTTTTTCTAAGCTAATATAAATTTTCACATTTAAAAAATTTCCTTTAATAATTAAATTAGAAGTTTCTTTTTTATTTTTTATATTTAAATAGGCGCTATCAATAGTTGATACATAATTATTTTCATCTAACAAAGTTATTTTCCCATTTCTAAAAAGTAATGGAATCAAAGATATTTTTTGATTAAAAATAAATGAATATTTATTTAAATTTTTCAAATTCAAATTTAGTTCAAAATTATTAAACTCTATTTTTTTTGGTTTAATTTTTTTTATATTAAACAGTTTGCTAATTGGAAATTTTATTATTGTGCGTGAAGTTAATATAGTGTTTTGTTTTTTTGATGTATCTTTTACTATTAAATTTTTTATTATTATTCTTGGGGTTGGATAAAACTTATATTTTACATTATCTTTTATTATACATTTAATATTTTTATTATCACAAATACTTTTCTCTATATTGTTAATATTATAATTATAAAATGAAGGAATGCTAATATATAAAAATCCTACCAAAGTAGAAATACCTAAGAAATATATAGGCAATAATTGATATTTTTTTCTAATTTTAAAAGCACTTAAATTTCTAAAAATTTTTTTATAGCTATATCTTTTAAGATCTAAGTATTTATATCTTTTAAAATCTAGGTATGTATTAATTTTTTTAATGCCATAACTTCTATAATTTGTGAATTTAAATGTTTTTATTAAATTATTTCTTATGTTATTAATGTTTTTTTTAATTGTGAAGAACTTATATCTTTTAAAATTGATGTATTTCATTTATTTTCTTCTAAATTGGTAAAATATAAATTTAATGGAAACTAACAAAAAAAATTATTTAAGAACCTTAAATAATAATCAAAAAAAAGCAATAATAAATTTAGATGGACCTTGTTTAATTGTGGCCGGAGCTGGGTCTGGAAAAACAAAAGTTTTAACTACGAGAGTTGTTCACATTATTAAAGAAAAAAAGGCTTGGCCAAATCAGATACTATGTGTCACTTTTACAAATAAAGCTGCTAGAGAAATGCAAAGCAGAATAACAAATGCTTTAAATGAAAAGGTTTCTTCTTTGCCTTGGCTTGGAACTTTTCATTCTGTTTGTGCTAAGTTTTTGCGTAAGCACGCTGATGCCGTTGGTTTGAATTCACGTTTTACAATTATTGATCAAGATGATCAATTAAGATTAATTAAAAATATATGTAAAGCTGAAAATATTGACGTTAAAAAAATATCACCAAAATTTGTTTTGTCTTTTATTAATCAGTGGAAAAATAAAGGCTTATTGCCTGAGAATGTCATAGCTAAAAATGGTGTTCCCTTAGAAAAAGCAATTTTAAGTGTTTATAAATTTTATCAAGAAAGACTGAAGATTTTAAATTCTTGTGATTTTGGAGATTTAATTTTGTTGTGCGTAACTATGTTTGAGAAAAATCCAGATATTCTTGAGCTTTATTTAAATAATTTTAAATACATATTGGTTGATGAATATCAAGATTCAAACTATGTCCAAAGCAAATGGCTCAACTTGCTTGCTAAAAGAAAAAATAATATATGTTGCGTGGGTGATGACGACCAATCAATTTATAGCTGGAGAGGTGCTGAAATACGAAATTTTTTAGATTTTAATAAAACATATACAAATGCAAAAATTATTAAACTTGAACAAAATTATAGGTCTACACAAAATATACTTAGTGCAGCTTCAGGTTTAATTTCAAAAAATAATGATAGAGTTGGAAAAAAATTATGGACTGACAGTGAAGATGGCGATCCAGTTAATTTAACGTGCTATAAAAATGGAAAAGACGAAGCTATTGGAATTAGTGATATCGTTGAACAAAAACTTAAAAAAAAATATTCCTTAAATAATGTATCTATTTTAGTCAGGGCAATATTTCAAACTCGGGAGTTTGAAGAAAGATTTTTAAAAATTGGAATGGGGTACCGCGTTATTGGAGGTACAAAATTTTATGAAAGAGCAGAAATTAAAGACAGTGTAGCTTTTTTGAGAATAGTAAATCAAAAAAATGATGATTTAGCTTTTGAAAGAATTATTAATACTCCAAAAAGAGCCATAGGAGATAGTACACTAAAACAATTGCACGATTATGGGAGAGAGAATAAAAAACCACTAGAAGATTCGGCTATAGATCTTTTGCAGCTTAATAAAATAAAGCCTAAGGCTAAGTTGGGATTAATAAAAATGTTAAATTTTTTTAATAAATGGAGATTAGATTTAAAAGAAAAAAAACATTATGAAGTAATGGAAATTATGTTAGATGAATCTGGTTATTCAAAAATGTTAAAAGATAAAAAAGATTTGGAAAGTGAAGGAAGACTCGAAAATCTAAAAGAACTAATTAGAGGTATGCGTGATTTTGATAACTTACAAGGTTTCTTGGAACATGTAGCCTTAGCAACCTCTATAGATAAAGATTGGGATGGGGAAAAAATTAATTTAATGACTATGCACGCTGCAAAAGGTTTAGAGTTTGATGCTGTTTTTTTACCAGGTTGGGAAGAAGGTTTATTTCCCCATCAAAAATCGCTAGAAGAAAAAGGAGATTTGGCTTTAGAAGAGGAAAGAAGACTCGCTTATGTAGGTTTAACTAGAGCAAAAAAAGAATCATATATATCATTTGTAATGAATAGATTTTATAGGGGTGATTGGGTTGACTCCTTAGCCTCAAGATTTATTGAAGAACTTCCTGATAAAAACATTAAAAAAAATGTATTAAAAGAACAAAATCATGAAGATTTCTCTTTTAATCAAGATATTGATTACAATGAAGGTGTAAGAAGCCCTGGATACGCAAGGCTCCAAAGAAAATTAAAAAAAATTAAATGACAAGATTAAAAAAATTAAAAAACCTTTTTAAAACTTATAGTATTGATGGATATATAGTTCCAAAAAATGATGAATTTTTTGGAGAATATGTGTCCGAATCTAAAAATATCTTAAAATTTATATCTAATTTTACGGGCTCTTATGGTTTTGCTTTGATATTAAAAAATAAAAATTATTTATTTGTTGATGGTCGTTATACTTTACAAGGCAAAATTCAAAGTGGAAAAAACTTTAAAGTAATTACTATACCCAAAAGACTTCCAAAAAATATATTGGGTAACAAAAAATTTTCTATAGGTTTTGATCCCAAGCTCTACACGGAGCTTACGATAAAGCGTCTTTTTGAAGGATCGGGTTGTACTTTAAAATCTTTAAATCAAAATTTAATTGACAAAATTTGGATAAGGAAAAACACGCAAAAAGTAAAAAAATTTTATAAATTAAAAGATAAAGATGTGGGGCAAAGTGTAAGAAATAAAATAAAAAAACTAACTAAAGTATTAAATAAAAATAAAATAGATTTCCAATTTGTCTCTGCATCAGAAAATGTAGCTTGGTTACTTAACTTAAGAGGGGCGGATTCTTCATTTACACCAATACCAAATAGTTATTTAATTTTAAATAATAAAAGTGAAGTGTATTTTTTTTGTGATATGAAAAAAATTGATAACAAGCTTAAAAAAGATCTAAAAGGAATAAATATATTAGATATTAAATACATTCAAAATTTTGTTAATAAAATTAAAAACAAAAGATTTCAATTAGATAGTGGATCATGCTCAATTTTTTTTAAAAATATTATAAATAAAAATAATATTATTGTCGAAAAACAGGACCCAATTTATTTTTTTAAATCTATTAAAAATAAAACAGAAATTCAAAATACAATAAAAGCACATTTATATGACGGAGCAGCTTTAACTAAGTTTTTGTTCTGGTTGAAAAATAATTTCAAAAATAAAAAAATTAGTGAAATAAGTGCACAAGAAAAGCTTTTAGAATTTAGAAAAAGTAATAAAATGTTTAAGTCTTTAAGCTTTCCAACAATTTCAAGTTCTGGACCAAATGGTGCAATTATTCATTATAAAGCAAGCAATAAAAGCAATAGGGTTTTAAAAAAAGGAGATATATATTTGGTTGATTCTGGGGGGCAATATAATTTTGGAACTACAGATGTAACAAGAACTATTTCTCTTGATAATAATCAACAAAGAATAAAAAATATTTATACACGGGTTTTAAAAGGACATATTGCTGTTGCAGATTTTAAATTAAATAAAAATACTTCTGGATCTGAAATTGATTTTGCTGCAAGGATGCCGCTTAAAGAAATTAATCTTGATTATCCTCACGGAACAGGGCATGGGGTTGGATATTTTTTAAACGTACATGAGGGTCCACACGCAATATCAATGGGAAATAAAATAAAATTTAAAGAGGGAATGATTGTCTCTAATGAGCCTGGATATTATGAAAAAGGTAACTTTGGAATAAGAATAGAAAATTTAGTTACTGTAAAAAGAATTAATAAAAATCTTAAATTTGTAAATCTTACTTTGGTGCCAATTGATAAATCTTTAGTAGATATAAAACTTATGAATAAAAATGAAATTAATTGGTTAAATAATTATCATCTTAAAGTTTATAATAGTTTAAAAAAATTTATGAATAAAGCAGAATTGGTCAATCTTAAAAATTGCTGCTCAGATATTTAAAATTTTATACCAATCTTTTTCATTTAGAATTTGAATTTTTAATTCTTTAGCTTTTTCAATTTTCTTTTGTGTTGGCTTAGATCCTCCCACAACTAATATATTTAGCTTTTTAGAAATTGTTCCTAAGACTTTTCCTCCATTATCTTCAGTTAACATTTTTGCTTCTGATCTGCTTATTTTTTCAAATCCTCCAGTAAACATTAAGTTTTTATTACTAAATTTTCCTTTTTTATTTAAGTTTTTAAAATTTTTTATTTCAAGATTTTCTATTAGAGCTTTAACTACTTCAATATTTCTTTCTTTTGAAAAAAAACTTGCAATTGATTTAATTTGCGTTTCTCCTATTCCATCTAAGTTACCTAGATTTTTTAGAATTTCATTTCTTTTATTTTGAATAAATAAAGCTGAAAATTTGTCTACTGATATAAAAAAGCTTGATAGAATTTTTGCATTTTCTTGCCCTATATGTCTTATCCCAATAGAATAAATAAACCTATTTAAAGTTATATTTTTTGCATTATTTACTGCTTTTTTTAAATTACTTATAGAAAGCTCTCCCCATCCTTCTAAATCATTAATTTTATTATAGTTTAATTTAAATATATCAGAAGGTTTTTTTATTAATTTTAAATCCCAAAATTGATCAATAACTCTTTTTCCTAATCCTTCTATATTAAATGCTTCTTTTGAAACTATATGTTTTAGTTTTTCTTTTGCTATAAAATTGCAGTCATATCCTCTGACGCATCTTCTTACTGCGTCTTCTTTGTTTGTGGATATACTAATTTCTTTCTGAGTTTTTGCTCCACACAAACATTCTTCTGGAAAATTATACCTACTACTTTTTTTTTCTCTCTTGGTTTTATCTACAGAAACTACTTGTGGGATAACGTCGCCTGCTCTTTGTATAGTAATTGTATCTCCTATGCGTATGTCTTTTCTATTTATTTCATCTTCGTTATGCAATGTTGCATTGGAAACCACTACACCACCAACTGTGATTGGTTCTACTTTTGCAACTGGAGTTATAGCTCCTGTTCTTCCTACTTGAATAATTATATCTTTAATCTTAGTAATAGCTTTTTCTGATGAAAATTTATAAGCAACAGCCCACCTTGGGGAACTAGAAGTATTTCCTAGTCTAGATTGCAATTCTAAATTATTAACTTTGTAAACTAATCCATCAATATCATAATCTAATGAAGATCTAGATTCTTCTATTAATTTATGCTGCTTTTCAATTTGATGTAATCCACTAACTGCTTGATTGAATGGATTTATAGAAAATCCCCACTTTTTAATTTTGGTTATAAACTCTGATTGTGTTTTAAATATCGCTGGTTTAATAACGCCAAATCCATAAGCAAAATATTTTAATGGAATTTTTTCAGTTTCTTTTGAATCTTTTTGCCTTAAAGATCCGCCTGCAGCATTTCTAGGATTAGCAAAATTATTTTTTATTTTTTCAAAATCTTTTTTTCCTATATAAACCTCCCCTCTTATTTCAAGTATTTTAGGGACATTTTTATCATAAATTCTTTTTGGAATTTCTTTAATTGTTTTTAAATTTTCCAAGATATCTTCACCTACTATTCCGTCACCTCTTGATAGGCCGGTTGTAAGAATTCCATTCTCATAAATTAGTGTGGCAGAGATGCCATCTATTTTTGGCTCTGAAGAAAGTTCTATATCCAAATCTTTGTTGTTTAAAAAATTACTTATTTTAGTTAAAAAAATTTTCATATCCTCTTCATTAAAAGCGTTAGATAGTGAAAGCATGGGTTTTAAATGCTTTATTTTTTTAAATTTACTAGAAGGTTTGTAACCAACGTTTTTGCTTGGTGAATTTTTATTTCTTAAAAAGGTATATTTTTTTTCAAGGCTAATAATTTTATGTTTAAGATTATCATAATTTAAATCAGACACGACCGGATTATCATGTTCAAAATAAGCTTTATTATACTTTTTTAATTGATTAATTTTTTCAAAATAGGCTTTTTCAATTTCTTTATTTTTCATGGTTCGCTTACTCAAATAACTTTTTTATTTTTTTCCTAATCAGCCCCATTTCTTTTTTCTTTTTATTTTTTTTAGATTTGTATTTTTTATTAAATACTTTATAACTTTTGCTGTACCATTCACCAGATTTGTAATTATAACCTAGGATAGCCGCAGCTTTTTTTGCTTCATCAACCAAACCAATTTTATAATAGACTTCAACAAGTCGGTGAAGAGCTTCTTCAATAAAAACTGTTTTGTCATATGTTTCAACAACTATCTTGAGTCTATTTAAAGCAGGAATCCATTTTTCTGTTTCCATATAAAATCTTGCTATCGACATTTCTTTAGCAGCTAATTGATCAACAATTAAATCTAGTTTATATCTTCCATCAATTGCATAATCTGTGTCAGGATATTTTTCTATTATAAATTCAAACTTTGTTCTTGCGTTGAGTAGTGGTTCTAAATCTTTTTTTTCATCAAGTATTTGTTCATAATAACACATTGCTATTAAGTAATGTGCGTAAGGTATATTTTGATCAAATGGATAATTTTTAATATGTCTTTCTAAACTAAAAACTGCATTTGAGTAGGCGCTTCTATTGTAATCTGCGTAGCTTGCCATTAGACTGGATTTCACAGCCCACTTGCCCTGGGGTAATAAACTTTCAACCTCTCTAAATTTTTTTGCTGCATAAAAAGCATCGCCTTCAGTTAATGATGCTAATGCTTCTGCATAAATCTCTCTTGCTTGCTCTTCATCGGTTGGCTCGTATACAATTTTTTCTGTTTTATTTTTTGAACAAGAAAATATTAACAAAGCTGATAGTAATATAGTTAGTAAGTTTTTAAGCATTTTAGATAAACTACTATTTTATCAAATGTTTTGATTATTACAATTTTCTTAATTGATTTTTCTTATTCATTAACAGCTACAGGTCTCAGTATGCTGTCACTTTTAGTGTTTTTTTCTTTTTCTTCTAGTTTTTCGAATTTCCAATTTGATTTATCTGATAAAAATTCTCTTAGCAGTGTATTTGTAAGTTGATGCCCACCTTGTGAAGTTTTAATGTGACCAAAAATTCTATGTCCCGTCAGCATTAAGTCTCCAAGGCAATCTAATATTTTGTGATTTACAAACTCATCTCTATATCTCAGGCCATCTTCGTTTAATATTTTATCACCCTTAACTACAATTGCATTTTCTAAAGAACCACCTTTAGCCAAACCTTGACTTTTTATTTGATCAATATCTTCGTACAAACAAAAAGTTTTTGAATTATATATTGAGTTTAAATCTCCACTACTTAACTTAAATTCTTTTCTTCTAGTTCTTATTAAGGGATTTTTATATTTTATCTCAAAATCAATTATTAAATCTTTTTCTAAAGGCTCAATCGACATATACTTGGACCCATCTTTTACTTCAACTTTTTTTAACACTTTAATAATTTTTTTATACTCGTTTTGCTCTTCTGTTCCATACGATCTTATCGCCGTCACAAAATCAAATGAAGATCCATCCATTATTGGAATTTCAGGAGCATTTATTTCTACAAGAATATTGTCTATGCCTTCACCATAAAAAGCGGCCATTAAATGTTCTATAGTAGATACCGAAACGCCTTGTTCGTTTTTTATCTTGGTGCAGAGTATAGGAGAGCTTACATGCTTATAATTTGCCTCAATAATATTTTCACTTGAATTAACATCAATTCTTTTAAATTTAATCCCTGAATTAATTTTAGCTGGTTTTAATGAGATATTTACGTTTAAACCATTATGTAAACCCACTCCTTCGAATTCGATAGGTTCTTTAATAGTTTTTTGTAAATTATGAGGCATTAATAATTTATATATATAAAAACCATTAAATGCTTGAAAGACAACTTATGTTACTAAAAAATACTGACTATATATTTATTAATTTTTAAAAAAATTAGCAAAAAAACTCATTTTTTTTACATTATTATCTGCTGTTTCAGGTATTGCTTCAGTTTCCCATCCATCTTTAATAATTTTAATGGCTCCAAAACATGATGAAAAAATAAATTCTAAGTTATTTTTATCGTCAGTGCTGTTATCATTTGCTATTTTTAAATCAGATGTAAGAAAATTAATAAAATATTTATCTATATTTAAAAGATTAGATTCGCGTTGAAGTATACTGTTAATTCCCGAAATTGAATGAAACCCAGGGATAATGATTTGTTTTTGTAATTTATCAGTAATTTCATTTAATCTAGCTTTTAAAATATTTAAAATTAAATTTTTACTTATTTTTCTAAAATTAGAATTTATAAAAAAATTTTTTTTTAAGTAGTCATTTCCATCAAAAATTTTTTGGTTTTTTAAAAAAGAAAAATCAAAATTATTTACTATATTTGTAGATTCGCTTAAATTTAATGAGCAAACTTTAGAAATATCTTTAACCAAATGATTAATACCAATTGGAAAAGTTATTGAATGAATTAAAGCTAAATTTCTAAATAACCCTAAACTAATTTTTTCAAAACCTAAATCTAAAATAATTGATCCAAACTCTAATTCTTTGTTATTTAATAATTGGGCTCCTAAAGCAAAAGTTCGTGATATGAATCTTTCTATTTCAATATCACAATTTAAAAATACTTCTTTTATATTTTTTAAATTATTCTCTTTAGTGCTAATAAAAGTTATTTCATGTGTTAATAAGTCAGCATAGACCCCTATTGGTTCTTCTAAAAAATTTTTTCCATCGACAATATAATTATGATTAAAAATGTGAATTATAGATTGAGTTTTGTCATTATGAATTAATTGCTTTTTAGCTTCTTTTAATAAAAATTCAATATCTTCTTTATAAATTTTTGATCCATTTATTTTTTTATTTTTAGAAAATTTAGTACATAAAAATTCTGGTTGCTCAAATACAACATTTATTTTTTTTAACAGCACTTTGGCATCTTTTTCAGCTTGACTAATACACAGCCTTACAGCGTTAGAAGCTTTTTTGAGATTTACAACAACATCATTGTGGATTCCTTCTGACTCAGTCGATGTAGCAGACAAAATTTGTAAGCTATTTTTGCTATCTATTTTAAAAATAATGCATTTTATTTTAGCATCACTTAATTCAATTACTCCTCTTGGGGTGTCAGGATTCATTATTCTACTATTATCTTACCTTCTATCCTTAAATCAATAATATTATAATTCACAAAATCTTTACGATCTAACAATTCAATTGATTTATTGATTGCATATCCAATATTATTTACTGGAAATTTTATTGTTTGATTGTTTATAAATTGTAAATCCCATCTTCCTATTTGAAAATAGTAATAATTTTTTATTTTTTTATAAGGAAAATTTTTTTTTTTTAAATTATTAAAAAGAAACAAAAAGTTACTTTCTGCATCTTTTCCAAATATATTTGGTAGTTGAGAAAATTCTTCACTACTTTTAAGTTCGATTAATTTAGATGAGCTATCCAATATATACGTAACTTGATTTTTGTGAATAATTCCAATTGGTTTTGTCTCAAATATTTTAACTACAACAGTATCTGGGAATTTTTTTTTTACTTGTACCTTTTTAAGAAAATTTATCCCTTTTAAGGGAGATTCTATATCACTAGCTTTTAAATAAAAAATATTTTTATTAAATATTGTGCTTAACCTATCTTCAATTTCCTTTTTATTAATTCGAATATTGTTAGTTATTTCTATATTTTTTATCTCATAAAATTTTGTTTTTTCATCTATAGTTTTGCTAGGAACTTTGTGATTATAGGTGGATAAGAAAGCAAGCAAAACAAACAATAGTAAAATTTTATAAATTTTTTTCATCTATTATTGCTGGCATCTTTAACCATCCATACAACTAGATCGTCAAATTTTATGCCATGGTAATTTGCAATTTCTGGAACTAAAGATAGTTTTGTCATACCTGGTTGAGTATTTGTTTCTAATAAATAAAACTTATTTTTAAAAAATCTAAAGTCTGATCTAGTAATTCCTTTGCATCCTAATACGTTATGCGCTTTTTTTGCTAAATCTAAAACTTCTTTATATTTTTTAGTAGTTAATGCAGCTGGCATAATATGCCTAGTTTTTGCTCCATTAGAATATTTAGCTGCATAATCATAAAATTCCCTTTTCGGTATCAGTTCAATTGCGCCAATAGGCATTTTTCCTTTAACAGCTACCTGTATTTCTCTTCCGGGTATGTACTGCTCTACTAAAATCCGGTCGTATTTTTTTTTTAATGTATTATAATTTTTTTTAAATTGTATTTTATTTTTACAAATATAAACTCCTAAACTAGAACCTTCATTTATTGGTTTAATTACTATTGGGTATTTAATATTTTTATCTTTAATTTTTTTTTGTAAATTTTTTTTAATATTAGTGTTATGCGAAAAATATTTAGGAACTTTTAAGTTGTTTTTTTTAAATACAAGCCTTGATAATTCTTTATCCATCGTTATTCTAGAAGAAGAAACACCAGAATGGGTGTAAGGAATTTTTAGGTGCTCTAATATACTTTGTATATATCCGTCCTCTCCATATTTCCCATGCAAAGCATTTAATACTACTTTTGGTTTTAATTTTTTTAATTTATTAACAAACTCTCCTTTGGGATCCAATTCTTTTACCTTATAACCTTTATTTTTTAATGCTTTTACGCAAGCTTTTCCTGTTAAAAAACTAATCTCTCTTTCACCAGATAGCCCTCCCATGAGAACAACAACCAAATTATTCATAATTTTTCTCCAATAATTTGAACTTCTAGTTCAAGATTAATACCTGTTTTTTTTAAAACATTATTTTTTACTCTATTAATTAAATTTTCCAAATCATTAGAGCTCGCTTTGCCGTTGTTTACAAAAAAGTTACAGTGTTTTTTCGAAATATGTGCGTCTCCAACTTTCATACCTGCACACCCCGATTCTTTAATAAGTTTCCAGGCTTTTTTATTTATAGGATTTTTAAACGTGCTTCCGCAAGTTTTAATCTTTGATGGTTGTTCTTTCTTTTTTTTTTCAACTA